>WNFC01002040.1_pt1 | contig 29006 bp, 22 predicted proteins | sample 5400541 | NCBI WGS metagenome assembly WNFC01 (sample SAMN13153342, study PRJNA577476) | soil metagenome | isolation source: 120 cm saprolite under Douglas fir tree site 2 hole 2 replicate 1 | place: USA:California | collected 2015-04-18
CGGTCTCGTGACATCCGGATACTCCCAGGGATTGCGCAGCGAGACCCCAAAGCTCCGGATGTTATGCGGGGCGAAGAAACCCAGTTGCTCGGCGCCCTGAGTGTAGATGCGGCGGGTGAAGTGGTTGTCTGCATCCCGGGTACTCATTCGAAGTGGGCCAGGGTGAATGGTGGGACGGTCGAACGCTTCGCCACGTTCATGACCGGAGAACTCTTCAGCGCCGTATCGCGAGAAACGATATTGTCGCATGTGGTGGTCGACGCTGACGAAGCCGAGGATACCGAAGCATTCAAATCGGCCGTCGTCGCAGCCTTTGAAACTCCTGCGCTCGCTGCCAACCTGCTCTTCCGGGTGCGATCGAGCCAACTTCTATATGGTGGCAGTGCTTCCTCGGCCCGCGAGAAAATATCGGGAACCCTGATCGGATTGGAATTGGCGGCAGGGCTCGCCGGAGACCAATCGAGCAGCGGCATCACGTTGGTTGCATCAGGCAGGCTTCAGGTGCTGTATCGATTGGCTTTTGACACCCTTTCGGTTGCCGTGCAGTCAATCGATGCCGAAGAAGCGGTCCGTCGCGGTCTTTCTATGCCGCTGAGGCTATTTGGACCTTATAGAAGGATCAGACGAAATGAACCCTGTCCCATTCCCTCCGATGAAGCGCCCGCTGATCGCGATCCTGCGAGGTCTGAAGCCCGAGGAGGCGGAGGGCGTCGTGAGCGTGCTGATCGAAAATGGTATCACTGCGATAGAGATCCCGCTCAACTCACCAGATCCATTCCGTTCCATCGAGATCGCAGTCAAAAAGGCCTCTGCCGAGGTCTTGATCGGTGCGGGCACAGTCTTGACGCCAGAGGCGGTCGAGCGGCTCCATGACATTGGCGGCCGGCTCATGGTGACCCCGAACGTCGATCTGGAAGTCATTGCCAGAGCCCGGGAACGAGGCATGGTCGCGATGCCCGGCGTCTTTACGCCAACGGAGGCGTTGCTTGCGGTTAAGGCGGGGGCCTCTGGCCTTAAGTTCTTTCCGGCTAGTGTCCTTGGGGCATCGGGGATTTCCGCGATCCGCGCCGTTTTTCCCGCACACTTGATGATCGCGGCCGTGGGCGGAATCTCCGACAAAAATTTCGCGGAATACGCAAGGACTGGAATTTACGCGTTCGGCCTGAGCACCAGTCTTTACAGACCAGGAATGCCAGCGGCCGAAATCGCGGCGCGCGCAAAGGCAACGATCCACGCGTACGACATGTCCATGTAAGGGCTGAACTAGATCAGCGCACGGCATTGGCGCACCCTTCGGCCGGTCAGACATCTCGCCACGGAACAGTGAAGCGGCTTCGGAGTCTTTATCGGTCCAAGAGGCGACCTTTGCCGAAATGGCGGCTCCTGGCGCGAAGAAGTCATCCATCGTAAACGAAGGCGCTCGAGCTATCCTTGAACAAAACTGGACTGGCGGTCGGTTCAGCGGGTCGGTGTCATCAGTTCACACGCCATCTTGGGCGGACTCCATCATCAGTACGTTCGGGCTTAGGTTTTCGGTACACACAGCCTGACGAGCATCACGCGCAGCCATCGCTGGGCGGATATGTTGAGACGGCCCAAGGTATCTCATAAACTCGCCTTGCAGGGGCAGGCACCTCTTCCGATCTAATTTCTGGCAATCGCTTCTGCTATCTTGCTATCCAACGCAGTCCGGGCGATCGGAAAGCAGTCTCGAAGCCGGGACGCTAAACATCCCCGACCAGGCAAACACCATGAATGTTAGCCCAGAGCTTGTTCGCCATCATGTTCCAATCGGATGGTACCGATGGTGAAGCGTCCGAGAACGCTGGGCCCATCGACCCGCTGATGCGCGGCGGCGAGCTCCATCGCAAGGTTGCACGATGAAGAAGGTAATCAACTCAACACCGTCGCGCCGCCACTTTTTGCGGCTAACATCAATGGCTGCGGCATCAGCCCTGGCTCCAACGGTTTTGTGGGCCGAGCAGCGAGAAGCAGCGGATTCGGCCACATCCCAGGCCGCGTCCGCACGCATCGCCACGTTCGAGGAGGTATGGCGGACCGTGCGAGATCGGTTCTACGATCCGGATCTACACGGGCTCGATTGGTCAGAGGTCCGGGAACGTTACATGCCAGACGCCACAGAGGCGAACTCCGAAGAGGCGCTGGCCAGCGTCGTCAATAACATGCTCTCCGAGCTGCACGCTTCGCACACACGCTACTACACACCGCACGAACCAGAGTACTACCAGCTTTGCGGTATCTTTGCTGGTGCGCTACGGCGGCGCGGACTGGAACGCGCTTTTCCGGGTGGCCGTATCTCCTATCCCGGCATTGGCGTCCTCTCGCGCGTCGGCATGCAGGGCCGCAGCATGATTACCGGCGTTATAGCAGGCACGCCGGCCCATCAAGCCGGCCTGCTCGCTGGTGATGACATCGTCCTCGCCGATGGTGCACCGTTTCAGCCGGTACAGTCATTCCGTGGTAAGGTTGGCAAGGAAGTTGCGCTGGGCCTGCGTCGTGCCGGTGCGTTTATGCAGTTACCGGTCACACCGCTCGATATTGAGCCCAACCAAATGTTCTTGGACGGCCTGAAGGCTAGTGCCCGCATAATACGGGCCAACGGCCGAAGCATCGGCTATGTTCATGTCTGGTGCTACGCTGGCTCCGTGTATCAGCGGACCCTCGAGCATCTTCTCTCGCAAAGTCCGCTGAACGACGCCGACGCGCTGATCTGGGACCTGCGCGATGGCTGGGGCGGCGCGATCCCCGAGTATCTTGATTTGTTCAACACGCGAGCGCCGACGATGCAGGTCATTGATCGCAATGGCGCCAGCGAATTCGAGAACGTGAAGTGGCGCAAGCCTGTCGCCATGCTTGTCAACGGTGGCACCCGCAGCGGCAAGGAAATACTTGCCTATGGCTTCAAGAAATATCGGCTTGGCGAGGTAATCGGTAGCCGGACGGAGGGAGCTGTCCTCGCTGCGACGGCATTTCTCATTGGCGGCGGCTTACTGTTGCTCGCGGTCGAGGACGTGCGGGTCGACGGCGAGCGGTTGGAAGGCGTTGGCGTCGCACCAACGATCGAGGTCCAAGCTGACCCGGCCTCCGTGGGTCTAGGTGATCGTCAACTCGATCGGGCGATCGCAGTCCTATCCGGGGCCTGATCCCGAATTAGGTAACCCTACGAAGAATGCGCGGACGTAGAGTTAGGAACATTATTCCAGAGGTGTCTGCTGCGGGAGCATTTGCTTCCCGTACGGTCCGTCGCCCAGGGCGCTCGCCGGTCGAGATCAACCGGCTCGCTGGAGAAATCGGCCCAGCGTAGGCGCGGACGTTTGTGATTGGCCGCTTCTGGCGCAAAGCGGCCCTTGAGATGTGCGAACATTAATCTAGCTCGCTTGCGCTGGCTGGACCTAGGGCAGGACATTAACTAATCGAACCATTGGGCGATCACTTCTGCTGGCAGAGGCATGGTATCGGTTGCCACCTTGCTGCGGAAACCATTCCCTGTAATCTGGCGGAAACATAAGGGAAAAGGTCGATGGGGGGAGTTCTGGAGGGCGTGCGCGTCCTGGATTTCGGGCGCTATATCGCGGGGCCGTATTGCGCGACATTGCTGGCCGAATTTGGCGCCGAGGTCATTCGCGTGGAAAAACGCGACGGCAGCGAAGATCGCTTTGTGGCGCCGGTCGGCGAAGGTGGCGAAGGTGCGCTGTTTCTGCAGATCAACCGAAACAAAAAGGGCATCACGCTCGATCCGATGAAGCCGGAGGGACAGGAGGTGATGCGTCGGCTGGTTACTACTGCGGACGTCGTCGTCGCCAATCTGCCGCCGCAGACTCTGCGCGCGATGAAGCTCGATTACGAATCATTGAAGGCGATCAAGCCCGACATCATCCTAACGACGGCAACTGCATTCGGCGGGCCGGGGCCTTGGTCCGACCGCGTCGGCTTCGACGGTGTCGGGCAAGTCATGTCGGGTTCGGTATACATGACCGGCGCCGGCGATCCGCCTTACCGGGCCGCAGTGAACTGGGTTGATTTCGGAACCGCGCTGCACTGCGCGTTCGGGACGCTCGCCGCTCTGATTGAGCGCGGCAAATCCGGGCGCGGGCAGATCGTCGAGGGCGCGTTGCTTGCAACCGCGTTGTCTTTCACCAACGCAACGTTGATCGAGCAGGCAGTGATCAAGGCCAATCGCGTTCCGACCGGCAATCTCGGCCAGACCGCCGCGCCGGCCGACATTTACCGCACCAAGGACGGTTGGGTGCTGTGCCAGGTCACGGGTCATCCGCTGTTCATTCGCTGGGCCAGGTTGATGGGGGAGGAGGACCGGTGGCTAAGCGATCCGCGCTTTGCGGACGATATCAAGCGCGGCGAGAACGGCCCTGTCATCAGCGAGCGGATGGCGCGCTGGTGCGCCGAGCGCTCCACGCAGGAGGCAGTCGACACGCTGGGCGGAGCGATGATTCCGGCCGGACCGGTGCTCAGCCCGCAACAGGCACTGGATCATCCGCATATTCGCGCCACCGGCTTCATGCAGGATGTCGATTATCCGGGCTTGCCGATACCCGCACCAGTCGTACGAGCTGCCGTCCGGCTGTCGGAAACGCCAGGTGAAATCGTGGCGCGTCCGCCGATGCTTGGCGAGCATACCGATCTTGTCCTGGCCGAACTCGGCTATGACACGGCTGCGATTGCGGCGCTTCGACAAAGCGGCATCATTTAGCGGATATGGCGGCAGCTTTGGCCGTTGCTGGACGCGGACGCCGGTCGGGTCGATCTGGAATCGCGGCTGATTAAGCTATTGCTTGAAGACCGCGCGCGTGTATCCGTTTTCCGGTAACGGCGGCTCATGGCGCGAAGCAGTCATTACCCAAAGCTCTAACGTCAGCTAAGTGCACCACAAGAGACGCGCAGCCGGCGCTCGATCGGCTTGCACATGAGCCAATGCTTGTCAGAGATTTGCGAGAACCGGTGGAGGTGTGCCCGCTTGAGCGGCGCGTCTGTTCTACCCCCGACAGCAGACATCGTCACCGCCCGTCGGCATGTCTCAAAAGTGCCAGACTCGGAAGTTCCCGATTTTTGCGACGCTATTGCCCTACATGTGCGAAAGTCGCCCAAGAGCCAGCGTTACCTCTCTTCAGCTCAGGGGCAGATACAACGGCAAAACCAACTAGAGAGCGGGCAATTGCCGAAATCACCGCCCGAGGTAAAATGATCGATTGCACCGAGACCGCTAGTAATCTTACTCAAACGGTTGCTATCCGACTTTAATTATCAGTATCCGGGACCCGACGAATACCGACGGCTTTGCGCGGAGGATGATCCGATGGGATCCAACGGTGCAGCTTCGATACTAGACCGCATTCTTGATACGGCGGCGGACAATCTCAGGATCGCAAAGATTCTGGTTCAGATGGGTCTCGATCCGGACAACATCACCTACGACACATTATTCAACCGGCTGCTGGAAATTGTGCTGGCCAACATCACGCTTGCCAATATGTTTGCCGTGGTTGGCGCCATCTTTCTTGTGGCTACCTTGCTGATGCATACTATGGTGCCACTGCGCGTCGCGAACATGCTCGGCTGTATGTTCTTCGTTGCCTATGGCGCGCTCTCGGGAAATGTCGGGGCTTTCATCCTCTATCTGCTCTTGCTGCCGATCAATGCAATCCGCCTCCGTCAACTGCTCAATCTGGTCAAAAGGGCACGTATTGCGACGGAGGGGGATACCTCATTGGAATATCTCAAACCGTTCATGACTGAGCGCAGATATCGCCGAGGAGACAAATTGTTCAGGAAGAATGATGCAGCTTCCGAAATGTTCCTAACGGTCACAGGAACGTTTTTGGTCAAGGAAATCGGCGTCGAGCTTCCGCCGGGACGTCTCATGGGCGAACTCGGTTTCCTTACTCCCAATCAGCGGAGAACCGCTACCGTCGAATGCATCGAAGACGGGCAAGTGATGACTATTACTTATGAAAAGCTGCTCGAGATTTATTTTCAGAATCCACAATTCGGCTATTACTGTCTTGTGCTAACCAGCCAGCGCTTGCTCGAGAACATATCGCGGCTGGAAGGAATTATCGCACAAGAAAAGACCGCGCGGCAGACTCTAGCCACGGATGACATAGCTTAACCCTTGGCTCTTGATGTCCCGCACTTTTGGTAACAGGACATCCCGACGCAGCGCAGGTCTCGCGATGCAACGACGTCCGGTTCGGGTCAAAAACGGAAGTGTCCGGGCTCGCGCGGCACGTCCGTTTTACCCTCAGGAGCAGACATCGTCAGCCTGCCCCGGCATGTCGTTTGGTGCCAAAAAAAGACCAAGCCTAGCGGGCTTGGACCGCGCTTGGCCGTCACCTTGTGGGCGCAGCGGTCGGCTGGAAATCGTACGCGCCGATGCCATCCTCTGTCAGGCATCAACGACGCCGGCCGCCTTTGCAGTTCGTTGTGGCGCGTTATCTGTTGCAGGAAAAAATGAGAGCCTCGCCGATCTTGTGCCTGATTAGGTCGAAGCTCGGTTTCTTTCTCAGGTGTCTTGCCTTGGGTCGGCTGCCGTCGCCATTTGCGTCGCTACCTAATCTTTGCCAAGCACTCCTTCAGGCGTTCGAGTTCCGAACGGACTTGCGTTTCCATGGCGTCTTGTAATGCGAGCGCGCCCCTGCTGGACAATTCTGCGGAGGCCTTTCTGTCCAGATTCTGCTTCCAGTCCCGGATTGCCTGCTTAGTGGCGCTTTGGGCCTCCGACGTAGCCTTAAGGTACGCCTTTAAGGACCTTCATTGTTTTTCCCCCGCTATTGGCTCGGCGGATGTTCTACCTGGTTGGGCTCGTTTGCAATGGGCCGGAGGGCCTCGATGATTGGGTCGGCGAGAGCAATCCTGTTCGCGCGGTCGATGTGTTCGTCGATGCGCTGGAACTCCGCGACCTCCGGTTCGATGGCGTCAATCCGGCAGCGACCGGCCGGCCCGCGTATCATCCTTCGCCGATGCTCAAGCTTTACATCCACGGCTATCTCAACCGAGTCCAATCGAGCCGGCGGCTGGAGCGTGAGGCTGTGCACAGCGACCGTTAGCCTACAAGCGGCCGGTCATTCTCTCTCGCACCGTCGGGAAGAGGTCGCTGCAGTCGTGATTTCCGGGACCAAGCGGCATACGCCCGAAAGCGTTGTCCCAATGCCTACGTTTGGCGGCGCCTATTCCGATGTCGATCCGCCGTGCCAATTACGTCACCTCGGGCTTCGGCAGCAAAGGCGTCGCAGGTCACCGGCCAGAAGTGGCGGAGATAGGAACCAAACGTTCCAATGATCGGCGGCTAATGGCCGCTAATGGCGCAAAGCGGCCGTTCATACGCAAAACAGCATCCCGTGACTGATAAGGAATAAGTAGAGAGTCTATCAGTTTGGTATCGGGCTCGGGGAGGGGGGCGCGTAGCCGTTCAAAGTGGGAAGCCGCCGTAGCGTGTGCGAACATCGGGGCGTTCGTCGCAACCACTTTCATCCCGTCCGAGCCGAACGCCGCCGTAGCGGCGGTGACCAATATAACGCCATTCCGAACCCGTTGACGGCTGCGTTGCAGAATATCGCGCTGCATCGCAGATTCGGCCGGACGTAGGACGTCGAGGGATTCGCGTTGCTATGTGGCGAGCCGGGGAATCGCCTGTTCGACCAATTGCAAGAGTCGGGTGTTGCGTGTCCGGGATTTGAACCTGTGGCGCACAGCGGGCGTGCCGAACTGGGCGAATGCATACTCAGTCCGTTGGACCATCGCCGTTGGACCAAGGCGACTGCTCCCGTTCTCTCTGAGAACGCCGCAACGAAATCGCAACGAATTGGGTGAAACGACCGTGAACAAAACGTGGCGGAAACATCTGGCACGACAAGAAAAATCAATGACTTAGAAGAGGCTCACTGCGTTCGGGACGCAGGGGTCGCAGGTTCAAATCCTGCCACTCCGACCAAGATATCATTAGGCTTTTCGTCTTTTTTCACGATAGGCCGCCAAGTCAACCCCGGAAATAACCCCAGATACGATGTTCTGCTTTGGTTTCGACGTGATAGCTGCGGCTGCATCGCGCAGGAACTCGGGATGATGGTGGCCGTAGGTATCAAGCAGAACTTCAACGGACATGCCGAGGAACCCGGCGGCTTTCCACGGGTCTGCCCCACGCTGCATCAGCCAGGTTGCGGTCGTATGCCGTAACGTGTGAGGCGTGACCTTGCCTGATTGGGTGGACAGGCCCGCAATCCTGACGGCGCTCCGGAACCCTGTCTTTACCGATTTCACCGCAGCGCCGTTGAACTCAACAAAATGCGATGTGATCACGTCGGTTCGAACCCAGCGTCGCATGTGCGCCAGCAGGCGATCGGGCAATGGTGCCGGCGGCTGGCGTTTTTTGGTGGCTGCTTGGCCTTGTGCAAGTCGACAAAAGATCCCGTGCTCCAAATCGACATACGATCGGCCGTCCTCGCGGTACGGTGAGGCGGACGCGATGCCGCCGGCGCGCGTGCCCGTATAGAGGCCGATCAGGATGAAGCGCGCAATGTGGCGAAGCGGACGCTTGTCCGTTTCAATTTTTTGATTTTTCAGAGCGCCGCGATGTTGTGTTTGCACTTCGCGATATCGCCAGCAGGCCCACAACAGTGCAGCCGCCTCGCTCCGCGTCAGCCATCGGTCGCGGCCGCGTCCTTTCGCTGGAAGGGCCACGCGGACCAGGCCCCGGTGAAGACCTTCCCGCGAGTGGTGATTGATCGCTGCGCGCAGGTCTTCCAGATCGCGGCGGGCGCCACCCCGGCGACCGCGCGCCTTGACGTATTTCGCGCAGCTATGCGCGTTCACTTCAACCAGCATCATGCCGCCGAAGAAATCGTTCAGGCGACCAATGCGATCCGCGAATTCTGTGCTTGGCCTTGCGCTCAAGATAAGTGCCCTCGCGATGCGCATAATAGATTGCTAGCACGTCCGCGATATCGATATCTTCAATATCGCGGGTGCGACGCGAAGGCTGCTATTTCGAGGTGATGTATTTGGCTAGGGCGTCCTCGGCGGCCTTTGGCGGCTTTCGTTCAGCTTCGCCCGCAAAGATTCCTGTGGCAACTTCCCGTTCACCGTCGCGGATGGTCCAGACAGCGTTGGCAATGAGGCGACCGTTCTTTCTCTTGGTCTTTCGTTTGTAGAGCCTTGGGCCTTTACTGATACGCGGCATAATTCCCTCATCCGCTCAATATGCGCCAGCGTCGTAAAATCCTTGCCAGCAATGCGCTCGATCACGAGGCGGCCGCGCAATGCTTCCTTGCGGAGCCCGGAACTGGTCATCGATCCGTCGGGAAACGCCAATGAAGCCGCTGTGGACAATCGAATTGGGTCGTCGGGGTTGACTTCGCTTCGGCGTAATGACGATGCGCTCATTGTAGCTCGTTCGCTGGGTTGCCCTTAGCGCTGCGCGCATGATGATGCGGCCCTGCGATGTTGACTTTCGCGATGACGAAAGAAAATGATATTCTTGTTGCATCTCAATAACCTGCATCGCGTGCCAGCGTGTTTCTGCAAACTCGGTCGCAGGCAGGCGTAAATCAGCCAGACGCAGCGTCGTAGAAATACTTGCGTGTTTCGGCGGCACCTTCAGCATTGCATCTTCCGATCAGTTCGTCACAGGCTGTAAGGCGCCCGAACGCCGGGATCGCAGACCGGAAAATCCTTTGTGTTGCGCGTGACGAGCAGCATGGCGTGCGCCTGTGCCGTTGCCCAGATCACCGCGTCGGGCAATTTGATCCGATGGCTGCGACGAAGACTGACGGCGCGTTCCGCAATTATTTCATCGACGGCAACGATATCGAAACCGCTCAGAAAGCTGCGCGTCGCAGCTTCGAGATCGTGATCGGCGCCGACCATGACTTCCATCCACGTGATGATACTGACCGCTTTTTCCGTGTAGCGCCGCAGCTCCGTGCGTGCTTCGGGAACCGCATTGAGATAGTCGATCAGGATGTTGGTATCGAATAGCGCCTTCACCACTCGCTTCGCACCTTTTCCTGATAGACCAAACCATCCACTTTCCGTTTGCCCCACAGGCCGAACGCATCGCCTTCCTGTTTGCTATGTCGCTTGGCGAGATATTCATCGATCGCTTGCCGGATCAGGGCGGCGCGAGATCGCTTATCTTTCTTCGACAATTCGTCCAGCGCCTGGATTTGGGTATTGCCGAGATCAACCAGTGTTCGCATCGTCTTCATCCATCTGATATACGATATCGGCATCATATATCAATTCGGTTGAGCTGGCAACCCATAGCTGCCCAAATTGATGTTCGCGGGCCGAGCAAATGATGGGGACATTATCTCGTTCAGGCACGTGCTCGATCGTGTCGATCGGCGAAGGATGGTCTCCGCAACAGGCCCGACCTTCGCACGGTGAATATGACGTCAAGCCGTCAAGCTCATAACCTGAAGGTCATAGGTTCAAATCCTGTCCGGGATTTGAACCTGTCGCAGCGGGCCTGCCGAACAGGGCACCCTGCGCCGCGCTTCGCACGTCTCCTTCCCTGAAAGGAAGATCTGAAGACAGGTATGGCGCGAACGAGCCTCACCATTTTCACTAGCGAAGATTGCCAATCGCGAAAATACCTGTTGTTTATCAATGTCGATTTTTCGAAATTGGCAGACCACTTGAGATAGACTTTTCACTCTTCCCCAGGGAGCACCCGCGCTGAAACCAGCCGGCACGCAAAACGCGATTGGCGCGATCACCTCTATGTTTCAGAAGATGTCGGGTGACCCGAAGTGGGACAAAGACCCGGCCCTGCTGGAGTACCAGGCTTTCATGAAGCAATGGGCACCCGGCGAGCCGTCGGCTGAGCCGCTCGCAATGCTTGGTTATATCATCGACACATTGAAGCGCTGCGGTCACGAGCTGACGCGAGAAAATCTGCTGTATCAGGCGACGCACATCAATGATCTACAGCTTCCGCTGTTTGTCCCAGGCGCGAAAGTCAATATGACGCCGGAAAACCGTATTCCCCGGAAGCAGGCGCAGATGGCGCAGTTCGACGCTACGAGATGGGTATTCGTTGGCGGCATTGTTACTGCTCCCGGGGAGGAATAAATGGGTGGCTCGAAGAGCCGCCCGGCAAGGGCCTGAGGGCACTCGAGGCCGCGAAGGAGAAAGGCTGCGGCCAGCCGTATCGGATCTGACATTAGGGTGCCGATACCAGGAAGGCTCCGTCAAGGAAATCTCTGAGCCGTTCATGCCCGGTCTGTTTGCGGTAAACCTCCATCACCTGTAGCCTGACGCAGAGTTTTCAAGGCCACCTGCCAGCAAGAGCGTCGACTTCAAGAAACTCAGCAGCTTCGTCAAGATCGTCGACACCGGCAGCATGTCGCGCGCGGCCAACACGTTGCGCATCGCGCAACCGGCGTTGAGCCAGCAGGTCGCGGCACTGGAAGCGCATTTCAAGCAGAAGCTGCTGCTGCGCAGCAATCACGGAGTAGCACCAACCGAAGCCGGCTTCACTCTGTACCGCCATGCCCAGGCGATGCTGAAGCAACTGGAGCAGTCCCAGCGCGACGTGACGCGGGCGACCACCTCCCTGCAGGGACATGTTTCGATCGGCCTCGCCACCTACAGCGGCGCCGCCAACTTTGCCGGGCCGCTGCTGCTTGCGCTTGCGGACAAGCACCCGGATCTCGTGCTGAACATCAGCGACAGTTTCGGCCATGTGCTGAGCGAACTGGTCATCGCCGGCCGGCTCGATATGGCGCTGATCTACAGCTTCGGGGCGATCAAGGGTACGCGCCTGCAGCCGCTGTTCCGGGAGGAGTTTTTTCTGGTTGCTCCGCGCTCGCTGAAATTGCCGGGACGGCCGGAGGATCCTCTCGAGCTTGCTGCGTTGCAGGGTATCAAGATGCTGCTGCCAAGCAGCTATCATTTTCTGCGCAAGCTCATCGAAGCGTCGTTCGCTCATGTCCGCATCGCGCCGCGGGTCGCCGCCGAGATCGAGTCTCTGACGACGATGCGTGTCGCACTGGACGCAGGCCTTGGCCCGACCATCCTGCCACGTTCGGCCGCGGAGCAGTTCCAGTCGTGCGAGAACCTGGTGACGCGCCGCCTGATCCGGCCCGCCATCTCCGCGACGATTTCGCTTTGCCAGTCTGATCATCTGCCGCTCGCCGAGGCGGCGCTCGTGGTACGCGAGATCGTCCTGAAAATGGCGGTAGAGTTCGCAGCGGCCGAGGGCCAGCCGGCCGCCGGTGGCCCGGCTGCCCGAAAGCGCAGCTCGCGTCGCGATCCGCTATAAGGATTTGTTATGGCGGTAGAATGAGATCAGTGAAGCCGGCCGTCGATCGGTCGTTCTAAGCTCCTTTTCGTCGCCGGTGGGGACGTTTGGACCAAAAGGCTCAAGCCAGGCCGAAATCCCCTTCGCTGATCCGCTGTCTGACAATTGCAAGAGGGGTCCATGCCGATACAAGTTCCCGCACGTGCACGTGGTTTGGTTTTCGCCGCCGGCGCCGCTGTCGCGTCGTTCGCGCTGTCCTGTCTGGTTGCTCATCCTGCGATGGCGCAATCCGATGCCGCGCGCATCGGGATCGTCAGTCCCAATACCGGCGCGGCTGCGCGCTACGGCGCCTTCGCCTGGCGCGGCGCGCAACTGGCCCGCGACGAGATCAATGCCGCAGGCGGCATGAACGGCAAGAAGATCGAGCTGTTCCAGGGCGACAGTCAGTGCATCCCAACCGAGGGCGTATCCTCGGTGCAGCGCATGATCGCGCAGGACAAGGTCCGCTTCGTCATCGGCGACGTCTGCAGTTCGGTCACGATCGCGATGCAGCCCGTGGTGGAGAATGCCGGCGTCCTGCTCATCAACGCCGCCTCGTCCAATCCGGACATCACCTACAAGGCCGGCGTCGGCGGCTACAAATGGTCGTTCCGCAACTATCCGACCGACGAGAACCGCGCCTCGATCGTGCTTAAATATGCCACCGAGGAAAAAAAGATCAAGAAGTTCGCCGTGCTCTCGGTCGACAGTGATTATGGCCGCGGCGCGATCGCGCTGACCAAGAAATATCTCGGCGATTTCGGCGCCGAGATCGTCAGCGAGGACTACTACAAGGACAAGGAGGCGGATTTCCGCCCGGTTCTGGCCAATATCCGCCGCTCTGGCGCCGGCGCCATCATCATGTACGGTCTCGCCGATACGACGCCGATCATCGCCCGCCAGATGGTCGAGGCCGGACTTGCCGGCAAGGTCATCCTGATCGGCAGCGCCGAGTTCAACAATCCCGCGGCGATCAAGATCGCTCCGACGGCACTCAACGGCGCGGTCGAGGCCGCAGCCTATGTGCCCGAATGGGATACGCCGAAGAACCACGAATTCGTCGCCGCCTACGGCAAGGCCTACGCCGGCGAGACGCCGAACGTCCACGCCTATGCCTATTGGGAAACGCTGCGGCTGGTGGTCGCCGCGGCCAAGCAGGCCAACAGCGACAACCAGGACGATATCCGCAAGGCGCTCTCGACCATGACCTATGAGGGCGTCATGGGCAAGGTGACCTTCGACGATCACAACCAGGCCAATCTGCCGATGATCCTGTTCGAGATCGTCGACGGCAAGCCGGTGATCAAGGGCACCTTCAACACCCAGATCAAATATTCGGCCCGCTGAACAGATCACCGCCGTTTCGGCAGGAGATACGGATCATGACAGAGTTGCTGATCGAGCAGATCATCAACGGCATCGTCGCGGGCTCTGTCTACGCCCTGGTCGCCGCCGGCATGACGATGATCTTCGGGGTGCTGCGGGCGATCAACTTCGCGCATGGCGAATACTACATGCTGGGCACGTTCTCGGCCTGGTTTGTCATCACGAAGCTAGACGTTTCCTACCCGGTGGCCATCATCCTTGCGGTGATTATCACCATGGGAATCGCGGCGGTGATCGGCCGGCTGGTGATGCAGGGGCTAGTCACGGCGCCGTTCCAGTCCGGCGTGCTCGCCACGCTCGGCCTGTCGCTGATCCTGCAGAACCTGATCATCATCACCTTCGGGGGCACCTACAAGATCTTCCCCGGCGGCTGGCTCGAGCCGGTCTTCTTCGGCGATATCAGCCTCGCCTGGCAGCGCATCATCATCGTCCTGGTGACGATCGCGGTGTTCGTCGCCCTCGAGTTCCTGGTTCGGCGCACCCGCATGGGCAAGGCCATGCGGGCGGTCTCCCAGAACACCGCGTGCTGTCTGGTCAACGGGATCGACATCGAGCGGGTGGTGCTGGGCACCTTCGTGCTTGGCGGCGGGCTGGCGGCGCTGTCCGGGGCCAATCAACGTCACGATCTATGGCGGCATGGGCGAGGCCATCACGCTCAAGACCTTCGCGGTCATCGTCATGGGCGGCATGGGCAATGTACGGGGCACGCTGATCGCCGGCTGGATTCTCGGCATCGCCGAAAGCTTCGTGGCGGGCTTTATCGGGCTGCAATATCGCGACGCGGTCGGGTTCGTCATCCTGATCGGAATGCTGATGGTGCGTCCCACCGGATTCTTCAGCGTCCAGTCCAGGTTCTAGGGGGCAGACGATGACGACCGACTCGACACCCCTGCAGGCGCCCAGCGCGAGCGTTACCTCGCGGGCGACCTCCCCGCTGATGGGTCTGGCAATCCTCATCGTCCTCCTTGGCGCGCCCTTGGTACTCGACAACTACTATCTGCACGCGGTCATCATCTCGATGATCTTCCTGCTGCCCGCGCATGGGTTGAACCTGATCGTCGGCTATATGGGCATGCTGTCGCTGGCCCAGGGGGCGTTCTTCGGCATCGGCTCCTATGTGTCGGCCCTGGCGGCGATGCATTTCGGTACGCCGTTCTACGTCAATTTCATTCTGGCCGGGGTGGTGACGGGGCTGATCGCGCTGCCGCTTGGCATTCCGGCGTTGAGGCTCAGGACCTATTCCTTCGTGATGTGCACGCTCGGCTTCGTCGTCATCGGCGAGGCCGTGGCCAAGAACTGGGTTGGACTGACGCGTGGCGACATGGGTCTGTCCGGCGTTCCGCAGCCGGTATTGGGTTTCGGCGCGCATCCTTTCACCGTCACCACCATCACCGGATATTATTATCTCTATCTGGTGATCGCGGTGGTGATGACCGGGCTGTTCTACGCCCTGGTTACCTCGCCGGCCGGCCGCAGCATGATCGCGATCCGCGACAACGAGATCCAGGCCGAGGCATTCGGCATCCCGACCTGGAACTACAAGCTCGTCGTCTTCACCATCAGCGCTGCCTTTGCGGGCTTCGGCGGCAGTCTCTACGCCCATTACCTCACGACGGTCAGCCCTCTGACCTTCCAGATGTTCTACTCGACCACCATCCTGATCATCGTGCTCGGCGGAGGAGCGGGGTCGATCCGGGGCGTCGTGGTCGGAAGCATCGTCTTCGTCGCCGTCTCCGAGGCGCTGCGCATCTCGCCCGAGTACCGCATGGTGACGTACGGCCTCGTGCTGCTGCTACTGGTATTCTGGCTACCCAACGGCCTGACGCCGCTGATCGACCGCGGGCTCGCAATGCTGTCGGGAGCGCGCAAATGACCTCGCCGTCTCCCTTCCGTGGCAAGCCGCTTCTGACCGTTCGTGGCCTTCGCAAGAATTATGGCGCGGTACAGGCGATGCGTGGCATCGATCTCGATGTCCGGGAGCGCGAACTCTGCTGCGTCTTGGGCCCAAACGGCTCGGGCAAGTCGACCTTGTTCGACTGCGTCACCGGCCTGCAGCGGGCCGATGCGGGCGCGGTCCATCTCGACGGCGTCGATATCACCGGCTGGCCGATGTACCGCATCGCCCATGAAGGCAAGATGCTGCGCAGCTTCCAGAAGACGGTCGTCTTCACCACGATGACGCCCGAGGAGAACCTGATCGCGGCCGGGCAGATGTTCGATTTCCCGAGCTTGTTCTCGACCTTCTCGGCCGGTCCGGCCTCGCGCCGCCGCGTCGCGCGGCTGAGGGAGCGCGCCAACCACCTGATCGAGATGGTGGGCCTGTCGCATGTGCGTGACCAGGATGCCGGAAAACTTTCCTTCGGACAGCAGAAGCTGCTGCAATTCGCCTCCAGCCTGATGCCGGAGCCCCAATTGATCCTGCTGGACGAGCCGCTCGCCGGAGTCAATCCGGTGCTGATCGAGCGCATTGTCGAGAGCATCCGCGACGCCAACCGCGAACTCGGCATCACCTTCATCGTCATCGAGCACAACATCGACGTGATGATGAGCCTTTGCCAGCGCGTGGTGGTGCTGGATCAGGGCGCGGTGCTCGACCAGGGCGATCCGGAGACGATCATGCGCAGCCAGAAGGTCGTGGAGGCTTATCTTGGCGGTTGATCCCAATCTTTCGATCGAGGGGCTGTACGCCGGTTACGGCGCGCTCGACATCCTCAACGGCGTCGATCTGACGGTGCGCCCGGGCGATTTCATCGCGCTGATGGGGCCGAATGGTGCCGGCAAGTCGACGCTGCTCATGACCATCTTCGGCATGACCACCTTCAAGCAGGGCATGATCAGCTGGCGGGGCAAGAACATCGGCGGCGCCAAGCCGCAAGCGATCCTCTCCCAGGGCATCGGCATTGTGCCGCAGGGCCGCTGCAATTTTCCGTTGATGAGCGTTGACGAGAATCTGGAGATGGCCGGCTACATCGTCCGCGACCGCGAGGTGAGGGCGGAACTGGATTATGTCTTCGAGCTGTTCCCGATACTGAAGGCGCGGCGCTATCAGCTCGCCGGCAATCTCTCGGGCGGCGAGCAGCAATTGCTCGAAACCGCCATGGCGGTGCTGCGCAGGCCGGAGATCGTGCTGATCGACGAGCCCTCGGTCGGGCTTTCGCCGCAGGCGATCACGATCGTGTTCAACGAGCTGAAGCGCCTGCATGCGGACGGCCGCGCCGTGCTCCTCGTCGAGCAGAACACGCGCAAGGCGATGGAAGTCGCCGAACGCGCCGTCGTGCTGCGCCTCGGCAAGGTGATCTGGGACGGGCGCACGAGCGACATCACCCATGCCGAACTTGGACAGCTGTTCATGACGGGTCAGATCGGAGATCAGGTTGAGGCTTCCACACCCCCCATTGCGTAGAAAGTGACGCGCGGCCCACCGAGGAGCCGGCACATCCAAGATGTCATTCGACACCGCGCGCAACCGCAGGCCGGAAGCGCGACGGGACTTCATTGGCCTGACGAAGCAGGAACGGACACGATCATGACGAGGCTAGCATTCGACACCGGCGGCACCTTCACGGATTTCGCGCTCATCGACGATGCCGGCATCCTGCACCTGCACAAGGTGCTGAGTACGCCGGCAAATCCGGCGGCGGCCGTGGTTCAAGGCGTCGGCGAACTGCTGGCACGGCCGGGCGTGAAGTCCTCCAAGGACAATCTCCAGATCCTGGGCGCAACCACGGTGGTGACCAATGCAGTGCTGGAGCGCAAGGGCGTGGAGACGGCCTTCCTCACCACGGACGGCTTTCAGGATCTGCTCAGGATCCGTACCGAAGGACGCTATGACCTCTATGATCTGAAGATCGCATATCCGGCTCCGTTGGTGCCGCGCGATTGCTGTTTTGGCGTCGTCGAGCGCATGGCGGCCGATGGGCGCGCCATCACGCCGCTCGACGAGAACAGCGTCGGCCTCATCGTCGCGGAACTGAGGGCACGGGGTGTCACCTCGGTCGCCGTCTGCCTGTTGCATTCCTACAAATTCCCCGAACACGAGCAAAAGGTCGGGGCTCTGCTGGCCGCGGCCGGGCCGGAGCTTTCGGTCTCGCTCTCCTCCGATGTCTGTCCGGAGGTCCGCGAATATGACCGCGCCTCGACCACGGTGGTCAACGCCTATACCCGGCCGCTGATGACGCAGCATGTCGAGCGACTCGAAGCCGATCTGCGCAAGGACGGGATCATCTCCCGGATGCTGTGGATGACATCCAGCGGCGGCGTCGTGCCCAGCGCCACCGCGTCGCGCACGCCGGTGCGGCTGATCGAGTCGGGGCCTGCGGCCGGGGCGGTCGCAGCGGCGGAATATGCCCGCCAGGTCGAGGAGGCGAGCGTCATGTCCTTCGACATGGGCGGCACCACCGCCAAGCTCTGCCTGGTGCCGAATGGCGAGCCGATGATCGGCGGCGAACTCGAGATCGCCCGTCACGAGCGCTTTCGGCGTGGCAGCGGTTTCCCACTCAAGATCCAGTCGATCCAGATGATCGAGATCGGCGCCGGCGGCGGCTCGATCGCCTCGCGCAACCGTCTCGGCCTGCTTCAGGTCGGGCCGCACAGCGCAGGCGCCGTTCCCGGCCCGGCCTGCTACGGACGCGGCGGCACCAAGCCGACCGTCACCGATGCCGACGTGCTGCTCGGCTATATCGGCGCCGACTCCTTTCTCGGCGGCGAATTCCAGCTCGACGCCGGCAAGGCGCGCACCGCCATCGCCGAACTGGCGGCGTCCCTGCGCGTCACGCCCGAGCGCTGTGCCTGGGGCATCCACAACCTCGTCAACGGCACCATGGCGGAAGCGGCGACCATGCACGCGGCCGATTATGGCGTCGATCCCAGCACCCTGCCGGTCATCGCCTTCGGCGGGGCTGGCCCGGTCCATGCCTATGGCGTGGCCTGCAAGCTCAATGCGAAGAAGGTCGTCTGCCCGGCCGGGGCCGGCGTGACCTCGGCCGTCGGTCTGCTGATTGCTCCGGTCGCAGTCGATGTCTCCGCCAGCCTGCCGATGCGACTCGACCGCTGGAACGCTGCCGCAGTGCGCGATGTCTTCGCAAGGCTCGAAATGGACGGCCGCGCCATCGTGCTGCAGGCGGAAGTGGATGCCGACGGCATCTCCTATGCCCGCACGGCGGATCTGCGCTATGTCGGCCAGGGCCACGAGATCATCGTGGCGCTGCCGCCGCTCGACTTCGGCACGGACGCCTTTATCGATGAGCTGTTCGCGCGCTTTGAAGCGAACTATGCCGCGCTGTTCGGCCGCACGGTTGCGAACTCGCCGGTCGAAGCCATCACTTGGCGGTTGCGCGCCAGCGGGCCGAAGAGCGCGCCGGCGAAAACCGCGACCAAGGCCGTCACAGGCTCCTGGCTGGACGCACTGAAGACCAACCGTCCGGTCTATTTCGACGAGACCCAGAGCTTCGTCACCACCCCGGTCTACGACTATTACGCCCTGCCGCAGGATGTCGAAATCAAGGGCCCGGCCATCATCGAGCAAGTGGAATCGACTATCGTCGTCGGTCCGCGCGCCGCGGCTCATGTCGATGCCCGCGGCAATCTCATCATGCAGATCAAGTGAGGAGCACGACCATGGCTCGCCAACAGATCGATTTCAACGATCCCATCACCCTGCAGGTTCTCTGGAACCGGCTGATCTTCATCGCCGACCAGGCCGACCGCGCGCTGGGACGCACCGCCTTCTCGCCCGTCGTGCGCGAGAACCATGACTATGTTACCGTGCTGATGGATGCCAAGGGCCGGGCGCTGGCGCAATGCACCTGGGCGATCCCGGTCTTCATCACCTCGCTGCCGATGGCTGCCCAGCATTATTTCCTGCCGGCATTCCCGCCCGATACGCTGGAGCCGGGCGACGTACTTCTGACCAACGATCCGCTGATCGGCACCGGCCATCTGCCCGACATGGTCATGATCACGCCGATCTTCCACAAGGGAAAGCTGATCGGCTATTCCGGCAGCATCGCCCATATGCCCGATATCGGCGGCCGGCCCTATTCGCCGGACTCGACCGACATCTTCGAGGAGGGCGTGCGCCTGCCGATCCTGAAGCTCTACAAGGCCGGCAAGCCGACGCAGGAGGTGTTCGACATCATCGGTGCCAGCGTGCGGCTGCCGCGCGAGGTGCTGGGCGACATCGAAAGCATGGTCTCGGCCAACGACGTGATGGCCCGCGAACTGGTGCGCTTCCTCGAGGAATATGGCCTCGATGATGTCGAGGATCTGGGCAGCGCCATCCACAGCCGGTCGGAAGCCCATATGCGCCAGGCGATCTCGCGCTGGCCGGCCGGCGAATACAGCTCGGAGGTCACCCTCGACGGCTATGACAGCGAGGTCACGCTGAAATGCACCGTCAAGGTCGAGCCCGGCGCCATTCATGTTGACTATGCCGGCACATCCGCGCAGGTGCTCCACGCCATCAATGTGCGAAAACATTACCGCTACGCCCACACGGTCTATGCGCTGAAATGCCTGCTCGATCCGGAGACGCCGAACAATGAAGGCTGCATGCTGCCGATCACCGACGAGGCGCCGGCGGGCTCGATCCTCAACCCGCGCGATACGGCGGCCGGCAATCTGCGTAATCTCATCGGCCATGTCATCCCGAGCCTGATCTTCCGCGCGCTCGAAGGCGTCGTGCCGGACAAAGTCCAAGGCGACAGCGGCGGCGCGCCGATTTGGGGCGTCAACTGCCAGGGCCAGAACGAACTGGGCGAGCAATATGGCGCGACGCAGAACCTGCATGGCGGGCAGGGCGGACGCTCCACGGCCGACGGCGTCGACACGCTGAGCTTCCCCTCCAATTGCCGCATCACGCCGACGGAGATGTACGAACTCTCCGTCCCCGCGCTGCTCGAATGCAAGGAGCTGATCCCTGATTCCGGCGGACCCGGGCAGTTCCGGGGCGGACTCGGTCAGCGCCTGGTGTTCCGCAACATCTCGCCAAGACAGATGAACATCTATCTCGCCAGCGAGCATGTGAAGAACCCCTGCTTCGGCGTCGTCGGCGGCAAGGATGGCCGCGCGGGCCATGTGCTCAAGAACGGCGAGCCTGTCTCCGCCAAGGGCCACATCCCACTCGAGCCCGGCGCAAGGCTGACCGTGGAGTTGCCCGGCGGCGGCGGCTGGGGCGATCCGGCCAACCGCTCGCGAGACCTGATCATCGAGGATCTCCGCCTCGGTCTGGTGACCGGCGAACGCGCGAAAGCCGATTACGGCTACGCCGCCGAGTGACGCTGCCAAGCTTGACGAGGAGACGACCATGGCAAGATTGAACGGGCGCGTCGCGATCGTGACCGGCGCCGGAACCGGCATCGGGCGCGAGATCGCGCGCCAGCTGGCGGAGGAGGGCGCCTCGGTGGTGCTTGTCGGCCGCAGGCTCGCGCTGCTGCAGGACGCGGCTGACGCGATCACCGCCACCGGCGGTCGCGCTTTTGCCCGCGCCGTCGATATCACGCGGGCTGAAGCTGTCGAAACCCTGATCGGCTGGGTCGGTGCGGAGCTCGGCACGGTCGACATCCTCGTCAACAATGCCGGCAGCGCGGTCGGTCCACGCAATCTCGCCTTCATCACGCCACAGGACTGGCAGGCGACGGTCGATGCCAATCTGACCGCCGTCTACTTGCTGTCGCGAGCGGTGCTGCAGCCGATGATCGACAACGGCGGTGGCACCATCGTCACCATCTCGTCGGGCGCGGCGCTGCGGCCGAACATGCTGGGCGGGGCGGCCTATGGCGCGGCCAAGGCCGGCGTGCGCAACCTGATGGGCTATCTGCACGCAACCTTCCGCAACCAGATGATCCGCGCCACGACGATCACGCCGGGCGAGGTCAACACGCCGATCCTCGACGATCGCCCGCGCCCGCCGACGCCGGAAGAACGCGCCGCCCTGATGCAGCCCGAGGATGTGGCGCAGGCCGTGCTCCTCGCCTGCACCCTGCCGTCGCGCACGGTGATCGAGGAACTGGTGATCGTCCCGACCAGGATGCGCGACCAGTCCGCCGATATCGAACTCGCCCGTTGGTTCGGCGCGCCTGAGGGCGCCGGCCCGACCAAATCCTGATTCAACAAGTCCTGATGACCTCAAGAAGAAGCCCAGAAGCGACCGGAGATAAACGATGATCGGAGCCAAACTGCGCCAGCGCCTTGCCGCGGGCGAGCATATTCTGATGATAAACCCCAACCATGTCTCCTCGGGACTGGCGGCGCGCCTCACGGAGCTGAAGGCGGACACCATCTTCATCGATTGCGAGCATGGCACGGCAAGCTTCGACGAAGCGCGCGCGATGGCGCGCGCGGCGCGCTCCGGTGGAGGCGGGGCTATCCTGCGCCCGGATTCGCATCAGCGCTCGCTTCTGACGCGCTATCTCAATGCCGGTGTCGACGGGCTGATGGTGCCGCTCGTCAACACGGCCGAACAGGCCCGCGCCGTGGTCGCGACGGTGCGCCATGCCTGCCCGGCCGATTTCGAGACCAGGCTGCTGATCTGCATGGTCGAGACGGTCGAGGCCGTCGGCAATCTCGACGAGATCCTTGCGGTCGAAGGCATCGACGTCTTCTTTGTCGGACCCGGCGATCTCTCGCAGTCGATGGGCTATCTGCCCTCGGTGCCGCGCGGCCAGCCGCGTCCGCGCCCGGTGCTCGATCTCGTCGAAAAGACGCTGGCGCGCATCCGCGCTGCCGGCAAGATCGCCGGCACCCTGGTGATCGAGGAGGATATCGAACATTGGTCGCGTTGCGGCGCCCAACTCCTTTACTGCCATATCGACCCGTTCCTTCGCGACAAGATCGAGGAGATGCATGAACTCGCCACGCGCAAGAACGAACGCCACCCAGTCCGGAGTTTGATGTCGTGATGGGTCTCTCCGAGCGCGTCCAGCGCATCAAGGTCTCCCCGACCTCAGCGGCAGCCCAGCTCGTCCGCGACCTGAAGGCGCAGGGGCGCGCGATCCTCGACCTGACAATCGGCGAGCCCGATTTCGATACGCCCGCTCATATCAAACAGGCGGCGGTCGAGGCGATCGCGCGCGGCGAAACCAAGTACACGCCCTTCAACGGCATTGCGCCGTTGCGCGAGGCGATCGCTGCGAAGATGACGCGGCGTACCGGCGTGTCCTACACCGCGGATGGGATCACGGTCGGCGGCGGTGGCAAGCAGGTGATTTTCCTGGCGTTGATGGCGACGCTCAATCCCGGCAGCGAGGTCATCATCCCCGCGCCTTATTGGGTATCCTATCCCGACATGGTTTTCGCCAATGACGGCACTCCGGTCATCGTTACCTGCCGACAGGAGCAGTCCTTCAAGCTTACTCCCACGCAGCTTGAGGCCGCGATCACGCCGAAGACACGCTGGCTAGTGTTGAACACGCCGGGAAATCCGACCGGCATCGCCTACGACACCGCCGAACTGAGGGCGCTGGCCGAAGTGCTGCGCCGTCATCCCCATGTCGGCGTGCTGACCGACGAGATCTATGATGAGGTCTGGTTCAAGCGCGAGGCCACGCCCAGCCTGATGCAGGCCGTACCCGATTTCGCCGACCGGGTCCTCGTCGTCAACGGTGTCTCCAAGACCTATGCGATGACGGGCTGGCGCATCGGCTACGCGGCCGGCCCCAAGCCCGTCGTCGACGCCATCAACATGCTGCAGTCGCAGAGTTCGTCCTGTCCCGCCGCGGCGAGTCAATTTGCGGCGCTCGCCGCGATCACCGGGCCACAGGATTTCATCGCCGAGAGCGTCGCGATCTATGCCCGCCGCAGGGATCTGGCCCTTGGCATGCTCAACGCAATACCGGGCCTCAACTGCCTGAAACCGGACGGAGGGTTCTACCTCTTCCCCAATTGCTCTGCGCTTCTCGGGCGGAAGACGCCGGAAGGCAAGGTGCTCGACGATGATCGCGCTTTCGTCCTGCATCTGCTGGACGCCGGCGGCGTCGCTTCTGTCCACGGCTCGGCTTATGGCCTGCCCGGTTATTTTCGCATCTCGATCTCGACTAGCGACAGGGTCATCGAGCGCGGCTGCGCTTCCATTGCGGCGGTCTGCCGGAAACTCGCTTGATGGATGTCACATGACATTTTGAACTGTTCGAACTAACGGGCAAGAGCGCACTCGTCACCGGCTCCTCGTAAGGCATCGGGTTCACGCTCGCGCAAGGTGCTGTCGAACGCGGCACCCCTAACGTTCTCAAAGACGGTTGAATGGGGGCCAATCCCCCCAAATGGCCACGATGCGCGAGGGTCAGTCAACCCACTGCGATTTGCTAACAACGGTCTGGTCCCGGTTCGAGGCCTGCCGGGCCGACCAAATAGAATTGATCTTGGAACGACGTCTTAACGAGGAGGAGAATTGGAGCGTTCTCCTCTACATCAATCTCCTTCGATAGAACCGCTGTCGCGCTGGTGCTGTTTAGGAGACTCACGCTAAGGAATCCGCGCAGGAGCGAGTCGAGGATCGGGAGTAAAACAAAATGGCTGCAGTGATCAGTGAACTGCCGACTACGGGTTATGCGCTTGAAGTGGACGGCCGTCTTAAGACCGAATTTGAGACCAAAGAGGGAGCTCGGGCGGGCGCTGAGGAGCTAAAAAAACGCTTTCCGATGCTGCGGGTCAAAGTCTATGACGCGGAGACAAAGACCAAAGAGGAAATCCAACTTCCATGAAGCTGAACATGCAATCCACAAATAGCGCCGCGAGCTTATGCGGCTTGATTCGGCCGTCGGCTTCCGTCTAACGATCCAAAGTTCCGGTCGTCTCTACGTTGGACATCGACTGATGGACGCTTATTGGCTCTAGCGCTTTCGGTAGAGGCCGCGCGGACACAGTCTTCGCATTCTCTGGCATAGGCTTCAAGTAGCGCAGCATCTCGCGGAGACAACATCCCGGCTATCCGGCGGGCCTGTCCCGCTCGAGCGCGCCACAGCAAAGTTTCCGATAGGCCGATTTTGTTGGTCACCGTGAGAATCACCGTTTCTCAAGTAGGGAGAATGCTGGCGGTGGAGGAGCGAAAGTTCAATGCTTGTAATTATTCCGGAATCGAGTCCGTCCGATTGATTCTTGATCGGTCCCAGATTGACTCTTGATCGGTCGTGTGGGGTTGGGCTCTACCCACCGGCAATGGCTTGGAAACGACGAGCATGGGGCTGGCAACTGCCATTCTGACAAAGAGAAATTCCGTAGTGATCTCAATCGCCCGGAGAGCTGAGAAATGTCAGAATGGCTATTGAAAGCATTGCGAAAATCCCGAGACTTCCAAGCTGAATACGAGGGTTCGACTCGTCTTCACCCGCTCCAATATTTTCGGAGGGTTAGCCGCGAGCACTGGATTTCATTCTGACAAACGCGGCTGCTTCATTTCTACGAGTGGGAGCCATTTCCGGCCTGCATATTTTTCACCAATCAACCCCAGAATAACCCCGGCTACAGCACGAACGAACGGGGATGTTCGAGTGCGAATAGTGACAAAAAGCTAGACTTTTCAGAGCTATGCCGTGCGATAACTGGGTTCGGGACGCAGGGGTCGCAGGTTCAAATCCTGCCACTCCGACCAAGATATCAAGCACTTGAGTCACTGCCTATTTCTTCAGCCGAACATTGCCCAAGATTGGTTGATCTAAGCGACGCAGCGTCCACATACGGGGCGCGCGGGTTGCTTTGTCGATCATTGTGAGAACTCGGCGCACTCTGCCTCTATCATTCGCGGTCGATTGCATTGACGCGGATGCGCATTTTGAAGGCCTCATGATCCTTCGTTCCAGGGTCTCCCTATTCGTAGAGATCAATTGGAATGCGCGAAAGTTTTCATTTGCCTCGTTGCGCTTTCCTTTTCCAAAAAACAAGTTGACGTGTTCTTGTTTTGTTCTATGTTACAAATCCGTTGTCATTGAGGTGATTCGAACGGATGCCCAAGCAGCAGAGGATACGTGATCCGCTGCACGACCTAGTCGAATTTGATGTCGGGCGGTCGCAGTTGGAGGACGTGCTTTGGCGCGTCATTCAAACTCGCCCGTTTCAGCGGCTACGGCGCATCAAGCAGCTTGGGTTTTCGGATTTCGTCTATCCAGGCGCTACCCATTCGCGACTGCTTCATAGCATGGGCGTTTTCCACACTGCCAGGCGGCTGATGAAAGTGATCGAGAAATACATCCCCGCGAAGGACGCCCAAGTAGACCAGGCGCTCGCCGCGGCCCTGGTCCACGACCTAGGTCATGGGCCGTTTAGCCATGCGTTCGAGAAGATCGGAGAACGCTTCGATCTCAAGATGGCAAACCATGAGGCAGTTAGCGATATTCTCATCCGCGATGGCGAAGTGTTTGACGTATTGCGCGAGATGGGTAGCGGCTTCGCAAATGATGTGGCGGACATGGTGAGCGGCAGTGGCGCGCCTACAATATACTCGGCCGTTGTCTCTAGCCAATTTGATGCGGACCGACTCGACTGCATGCGACGCGACCGCCTGATGACGGGCAGCCAGCATGCAGGCATCGACTTCGAGTGGCTCGTAGAGAATCTGGAAGTGGGCGAGGTGGAACACAGCGTCGCCGAAACGAGGCTCAAGCCAGTTCAGACCTTCGTCCTCGGGCGCAAAGCTATCTTCGCAGCAGAAGCATATGTGCTCGGGCTTTTCCAGCTTTATCCGACTGTGTATTTTCACAAGGCGACTCGTGGCGCGGAGAAAATCTACACTGAGTTACTCTCGCGTGCTATCACGCTCATCAAAGACGGTTCTGTCGAGAAGACGGGATTGCCGACAACTCACCCGCTCGTGAAATTTGCAAAGACGCCTGATGACATCGAGTGCGCACTCGCGCTTGATGATACCGTTATATGGGGTGCCCTTTCCCTTATGGCCGATAGCAGCGACGCGTGGATCAGCCAGTTTGCCGAGCGAATGCGGGATCGCAAACTCTATAAGTGCATCGACGTGCGCGCAAAGATCGCGCACGATAAAGATGACGGCGCTGCCTCATCTTCCGAAGCCGATACTGTTTGCGCCGGCATCCGCGACGAGATCGTCAAATGTCTTGACGAATGGTCGGCCAAATACCCCGACGCGCCCCCGCGGATTCTAATCGATGAGGTGGAGCGCTCTCCATACAAGGAACTGACTGAAGAGACGAAAGGGCCACTCAATCAGATCAATATTCGTACCGAGGGCGACCATTTGGTCGATCTCTCGAAGCGGTCGAATGTGGTCGCGGAACTAAAGACATATAAGGCGTTTCGCGTTTATCACGCAGATGGTGACGACGAAGCAAAGAGAAAGATCACTGAAATCACGGACGCGGGGATATCAAAATGGCCGGCATAGATTATGCACATCGAGCTGCCGCAATCGTTCGCGATGCAGGAGGCCAGATTGTGGGACGTACCAAACTTCAAAAGATCGGCTTCTTTCTCGAAGTTGCCGGCGTTGGATCGGGCTTTCCTTTTCGATACAAGCACTACGGCCCGTACTCGGACCAACTCGCTGCCGCCGCGCAACATGCTGCGGCTCTGCGACTGATAATTGAAAGGGAATCGGTGGCAAATTGGGGCGGCCTATATTCAACCTTCTACACGCAGATGCCGATCGATCCTTCCACGCATCCCGCTCGTGCTCGGCTCGCGCAGGAAATGGTGAACGCCGATGCGGTGGAGCTTGAACTTGCGGCCACCGCTGCCTTCTTGGCATGCGAGAGAGTTCCTGAACCGTGGACTGAGACGGCTCGACGAAAGCCAGAAAAAGCGGAGGGTGGGCGCCTCGAACGGGCCAAGCAGCTGTATGCGCGGCTTCGACAAATACCGACGCCTCGTCCGCTCCCTGCGATATGATGGACTCAACGCGAGTATCGGTTTGAGTCATCGCGTTGGTTTGAAATGTTCGCCTTGTGTCTGGATCCGGAAATAGCGGAACTGCTATTCGTCGGACTCAGGCTCCCCAGAAATCGCCATACGACTTATGTCGAGGTACATCCGGTACCCCGGATCGTGGAAACGCGTAACCCGGATTAAGCCCGTAACTCGTAAGGTGGATAACTCGCAGGTCTGTAGGGCGGATCGTGATCCGCCATCTGGAGTTACAGCGGCGAGTTACACGGTGCACTTAATTCGACATGGGTCACGGCTCTGCGGAGCAGCGTGAAGGACGCTGCGCCGCGTCCGGGACGCGAGCGAGCAGCCTTTTTGTTGCACGCCGCGGTTGGTCCGGAACGGGCGATGATGCTACGCCGACGCGCCCAATCGCGGGTCTGGGTGTCAAAGCGCGCTACGCGGCGTATGTCACGTCCCAGTACTGGAGGGCGCCGCTCGACAGGATTGACTGGAACGCACAGAATTGCGGTGACAGTGCTGGACTGCACCCCGTAAGTGAGACACGATAATTTCTGTGACAGGGCGTTTTCATTTTGGGTTTGGGGCTAGCGCGAAGCTGGTTTCGAATTCAAGTGGCGGGCAGTAGCCGAGGGCTGAGTGGAGGCGCTCGGTATTGTGTAGATGCTCTCGATGAAGACGCCAATGGAACGCCTTGCGTGCTCGATGTTCTTGAAGCGGCGGCCGTCGACTTCTTCGGTCTTGAGGATCTTCATGAAACTCTCGGCTTTGGCATTGTCGTAAGGATTGCCGGGCCTGCTCATGCTGACGGTGATATCGTGGCCGGCGAGGCGCTGGCGATAATCGGTCGAAGCATATTGCACGCCACGGTCGGAATGATGAATGAGACTGGCGGGCTTGGGCTTGCGATCGGCAAGCGCGTGATCCAGCGCTTCCACGGCAAGCGAGGCATCGAGATGGGGAGCCAGCGCCCAGCCCACCACCTTGCGCGAGAAGCCGTCGAGAATAACCGCGAGATAAGCGAAGGCCTCGCGCAGGCGAATGTAAGTGATGTCCGCCACCCAGATCTGATCCAGCCCCGAAGGCACCAGGCCACGCAACAGATTGGGCACAATGAGAAAGCCGTGACGGCTGTCCGAGGTGGGTGGTGCAAAAGGTTTGCGGCGCATGGCGATGAGGTTGTCCTCGCGCATAAGCCGCTGAACCCGCTTGGCATTTACAATCAGGCCAGAACGCCTGAGCACGGCCGTGATGCGCCGGTAGCCATAGAATCTGTAGCGCAGGCTGAGCAGCTGGATATGGCTTGTCAGCTCTACGTCGGCTTCGCGCGGGGCACGCGCCTCGAAGTGGCGATAGTAACTCGCCCGGGAAACGCCTGCGAGCTTGCAGAGATGGTGAACGTCAACCTTACCCTCAGTTGCAGTCATGGCTTCGATGACTTCCGTGAGACGGGCGCGAT
>WNFC01002563.1_pt1 | contig 29004 bp, 32 predicted proteins | sample 5400541 | NCBI WGS metagenome assembly WNFC01 (sample SAMN13153342, study PRJNA577476) | soil metagenome | isolation source: 120 cm saprolite under Douglas fir tree site 2 hole 2 replicate 1 | place: USA:California | collected 2015-04-18
ATGCCCGAAGAGAAGCCCGAAGAGAAGCCGGGGTAGGCAGTGACCGACGCCATCGAGATCGAGCTCGACGGGCGAGACGTCCGCGTCACCAACCCTGGGAAGGTCTTCTTCCCGGAGTCACCCGCCGGCCCCCTGACCAAGCTGGACCTCGTCCAGTACTACCTCGCGGTGGCGCCGGGCGCGCTCGTGGGGTGCCGAGACCGTCCCAACATGCTCCACCGGTACCCCGACGGGGTCGCGGGTGAGGAGATCTACCAGAAGCGGGTCCCCTCGCACCGCCCGCCGTGGATCCAGACCACGACGGTGCGGTTCCCCAGCGGCAGGTCGGCCGAGTTCCTGGCGATCCAGGACGCCGCCCACCTGGCCTGGGCCATCAACCTGGGCTGCCTCGACCTGAACCCCTGGCCGGTGCGCTGCGGCGACGTCGATCATCCGGACGAGTTGCGCGTCGACATCGACCCGACGCCGGAGGCCCCGTTCGACGACGCCCGCCACGTGGCGCTCGTGGTGCGGGACGTGCTGGAGGAGCACGGCCTCAGGGGCTTCCCCAAGACATCGGGGAAGCGGGGCATCCACGTCAACGTCCGCATCGAGCCCCGCTGGGACTTCACCGAGGTCCGCCGGGCCGCCCTGGCCCTGGCCCGGGAGGTCGAGCGGCGGGTCCCCGACCTGGCGACGACCGCCTGGTGGAAGGAGCAGCGCCACGGCATCTTCATCGACTACAACCAGAACGCCAGGGACCGCACGGTGGCGTCGGCCTACTCGGTCCGCCCCGTGCCCGACGCCAGGGTGTCCTGCCCGCTGGCCTGGGACGAGGTGGAGGGGACCGACCCGGCCACGCTCCGTCTCGACACCGTCCCGCGGCGCTTCGCCGAGATCGGGGACCCCGGCGCCGCCATCGACGACCACCCCGGCAGCCTCGATTCCCTGCTGGACCTGGCCCGCCGGGACGAGGAGGGAGGCCTGGGCGACGCACCGTGGCCGCCGCACTTCCCGAAGGCCCAGGGCGAGCCCCGCCGGGTGGCTCCCTCCCGCCGGCGCAAAAATCCCGCCGCGGAGCCCTAGGCCCCAACCTAGCCTGCCCGAAGTTTGGTGGGTTTTCGTTCGCTGCGAACGAATTTCCACCGAACTTCCTTACCTTACAAACCTGCCTTGGCCCGGATCCGCTCCGAGGAGGACGCCATACCTCGGACCAGGGCGCCCAGGCGGGACGGGTGGGCGACGAAGTCGACCGGCACCCCCTCGCGCTCCAGCCCGCTCCGGGACACCTCGCCCACGGCGGCCGTGAAGATCCGTTCGACGAGCGAGCGGCGCAGGTCCCCCTCGACCCCGAGGTCGCGGGCGACCGAGAAAAGGTTCGTCGCCTGGACGGCGCTCGTGACCGCGATGGCGTGCACCTCCGCCCCGGCGATGGCCCGCACGACGTCCTCGGCCGCAGTCCGGCGATCGGGGTCCACGGGCAGCGCCCATCGGTACGGGGCCACCGTGACGGCCCTGGCTCCCGTCGCAGCGATCGCCCCGGTGAGCCCGGGTACGGGCTCACCGTAGATCTGGATGGACACCGTATCCGCAGGCCCCACCTGTGGAGAGAGCCATTCGGCCATCTCGGCGGACGTCTCCCCGGGCGGGGTCCATTCCGGGGCAAGGCCGCTCTCCTTCAGGGCCGCCGTCGACTTGGGTCCCCGGGCGATCACGTGGGCCGAGCGCAGGACCGCGAGCAGGTCGTCGAGCAGGTCCCACGCCGCAGCCCGGCCAAACCACCGCCGGGTGCCGACACCGGTGAGATGGAGCGACCACGTCGCCGGCGCTGCCAGGATCTCCTCCGTCGCCGCCCGCAACGGCCCTTCGTCCTGGACGGGCACCTCCTCGAGCAGGGGGCCCACCAGGCAGGTCCCTCCCCAGCGCTGGATGAGGGCCTCCGTCTCCACGGCGCGCCGGGTCGCCGGGACGGCCACGCGGATGCCGGACAGGGGAAGGGGCTCGTCGAGCGGCGGTTCGACCATGGCTTGAATGTAACCCCTTCAGGTTTCGGAACCTTTACGGGCCCCTCAACTGGTTGCCAGGCTGTTCCCAGGATGGGGCCGGATACTCCTGACACCCATGTCCGCCCGCCTGCTCACCCCCGTTCTCCTGGCGCTCGCGCTCGGTGCCGCAGCCTGCTCCGGGGGGCCGTCGGTGACCACGACGACGTCAGGTGCAGACCTCCGGCTCGACGGCGGTCAGCAAGACGGTGAGCGGCACCGTGAGCGACATCGTGCCCAACGACACCGTCGTCGTCGCCGGTCCCGTCAACGCCGACGGTAGTTACGCAGCCACGACGGTCGTCGTCGGTGCCCTCGGCGCCGGATCCGGGGGGGCGTTCGGGAACGGTGGCCTCGGCGGCGGCAACCGCACCGGGACGCCCAGCCCCAGGCCCAGCGGCGGCGCGTTCGGCGGGCGACGGCGGGCCGGGACCGCGGGCACCGTGACGGCCGTCAAGGGTGCCGACCTGACGCTCACGACGGCCCAGGGCTCCACGGTCAGCGTCGTCACGACGGGCTCCACCATCGTGACCAAAAGTGTGCCGGGGGCCCTGAGCGACCTGACCCCCAACCTGGCGGTGACCGTGACCGGGCCGCAGAACGCCGACGGCACCTACACCGCGACGAGGATCGTCATCGGCGGCACCGGCCTGGGCGGCTTCGGCGGCGGCGGGCCGGCCCAGTCCACGCCGGCTGCCGCCTGAGGACCCTCGGGGGGCGCCTAGGCGTCCTGAGCACATCGCGATAAATGATCGGTAAGGTCCATCGGTGGTCCGGTGCCCGAACTGCGGAGCCGCAACCTGACGTACGCCATGATGGTGCCGTGAACCTGCCCGTCGTGCCTCCCGTAAAGCCGATGCTGGCGAAGCTCGTGCCGGGCATCCCCGAAGGGGCCATCTACGAACCCAAGTTCGACGGGTTCCGGTGCATCGTGTTTCGGGACGGAGATGAGGTCGAGCTCGGCAGCCGAAACGAACGGCCCCTCAACCGCTACTTTCCCGAGATCGTGGAGGCAGTCCGCCGGGAGCTTCCGGAGCGCTGCGTGATCGACGGCGAGATCGTCCTCATGGTCGACGGGAAACTCGACTTCGAGGCCCTCCAGCAGCGCATCCACCCGGCCGCCTCGCGCGTGACGATGCTCGCCCGGGAGACCCCCGCCGCCTTCGTCGCCTTCGACCTGCTGGCCCTCGGCGACGATCACTACACCGACCGGCCGTTCTCGCAGAGGCGGGCCGCCCTGCAGCACGCCCTGACCGGAGCGAGGCCGCCGATCCTCCTCACGCCGGCCACCTCCTCGATCGATGTGGCCCGCGACTGGTTCCACCGGTTCGAGGGGGCCGGTCTCGACGGCATCATCGCCAAGCCTCCCGGGATCGCCTACGTCGAGGACCGCCGCGTCATGTTCAAGATCAAGCACGAGCGAACGGCCGACTGCGTCGTGGGTGGATTCCGCTGGCACAAGGCCGGCGACGGGGTCGGCTCGATGATGCTGGGCCTCCACGACGAGGATGGCGATCTCTGGCCGGTCGGCGTCGCAGCCTCCTTTACGGCGGCGGAACGCAAGCGGCTCGTTGCGACCCTCCAGCCGTACCGCCTGCAACCGGGAGAGTCCCACCCGTGGGCCCCGGAGGGGGCGTACGAACGGCTACCGGGTGAGCCCAACCGTTGGAGCCGGGACAAGGACCAGTCGTGGGAGCCCCTGCGGCCGGAGTTGGTCGTGGAGGTCGCCTACGACTACATGGAGGGCAACCGGTTCCGCCACGTGGCCCATTTTCGCCGGTGGCGGCCCGACCGGACGCCGGCCTCGTGTGCCTTCGATCAGCTCGAGCGGCCAGTCCCCGTCGACCTCTCGACGTTCCTGGAGGCGGCAACACCGCCGGCCGGCTGAACCAGAACGACAGATGCCAACGCCGCCAGCGTCAGGCCGCCGGCCGCGGCTGGCCCGACTCGATCCGGATCGGGACCCGGCCCACCACCGGCCCGCCTCCCGGCTGGACGCCGACCCGCAGGATCATCGACGTCTGCACCACGCCAGACGCCGTGAACACCAGGTTGCCCAACGAATAGGCGATCACCCCGCCCTTGTAGGTGACCACCGGCTGCAGCACGTGCGGATGCGCCCCCAGCACGAGCCCTGCCCCGGCGTCGATCAGGGCGTGGGCGAGGTGCACCTGCTCCAAGCCGGGGTCGGTGGCACCCTCGGTGCCCCAGTGGATGGCGGCGACGACGAAGTCCGAGCGTGCCCGGGCCCCCCGCACCGCGGCGAGCAGGCGGCGCTCGTCGTAGGCGCTGGCGACGCCGGGGGTCGTCGCCCCCGCCGCCCACCCGGCCGGCAGGATCCTGGTCGCGGCGACGAATGCGACCCGCACGCCCTTCTTCGTCACGACCGCCGGTTCCCAGGCGTGGGCGTCGTCCGCCCCCCCGCCGACCGGGGCGATCCCCGCCGAAGCGAGGTCGCCGACGGTGTCGATGAGGGCATCCGGCCCGAAGTCGAGGGAGTGGTTGTTGGCGACCGTGACGACGGTGACCCCCGCTGCGGCCATCGCCGGGATGACCGCAGGGTCCCCCCGGTAGGTGTACTGCTTGGGTTCGGGGCTCCCGCGGTTGGATACGGTGCCCTCCATGTTCACGAAGCTCATGTCGGCGTGGGCGAACACGGGCGTGACGTACTGCCACGGCCAGCCGAGCCCCCGCTGGGCGATGAGGTCGCCGACGACCCCTCCGAAGGTGACGTCGCCGCCGGCATCGATCTCGACGGACCCCGCCGGCAGCGCCGCGGCGTAGGACACGAGGGCCTCCCCTGGTGCCGGGACGACTGGGATCGCAGGAACCGTCGCGGTCACGGGCGGCGCCGCGGGAAGCGCGACCATGACCGGGCTCGGTGCCGGGACGGACGTGACCGGGCTCGGTGATGGCGCCGCCGCGGCCGGCGTGGGCGCGGCGGCCGTCGGGCTCGGCTCCAGCGGGCGGGCGATCACCGACGGTGCCTGGGTGCAGGCGGCAGCCAGGACCAGCCCGGCGACGAAGAAGGGTGTGCCGCAGGCCTGGTTCGCTAGTCGCCTCCGGCCAGCATCTGGCGCAGGACCATCGGGAGGATCCCCCCGTTGACGTAGTACTCCACCTCCGTCTCGGCGTCGATGCGCACCGTGACGTCGAACCGCAGCGCGGTCCCGTCCTCCCGCACCACGTCGACGCCGAGGTCCTGGCCCGGCGTGAGACCGCCGGCAATACCCCGGATCGTGAAGGACTCGCTGCCGTCGAGGCACCGGGAGGCCGCCGAGTCCCCGGCATGGAACTGCAACGGCAGCACCCCCATCCCGACAAGGTTGCTCCGGTGGATGCGTTCGTAGCTCTCGGCGATCACCGCTCGGACTCCCAGCAGGGTCGTCCCCTTGGCCGCCCAGTCCCGTGAGCTGCCGGACCCGTACTCCCGGCCGGCGAGCACCAGCAGCGGTACGCCCTCGGCCCGGTAGCGCTCCGCGGCGTCGTAGATGGTCATCTGCTCGCCGTCGGGCAGATGCACGGTTCTCGGCCCCTCGGTGCCAGGGGCAAGCCTGTTGCGCAGCCGGACGTTGGCGAACGTACCCCGCACCATGACCTGGTGATTGCCCCGTCGGGAACCGTAGCTGTTGAAGTCCTGCGGACCCACACCCTCCCCGACGAGGTACCGACCCGCCGGCGAGTCGAGCTTGATGGAGCCTGCCGGCGAGATGTGATCGGTGGTGATCGAGTCTCCGAGCGAGGCCAACACCCGGGCCCCCACGATGTCGCCCGGGGGCGGGACCTCAGTCGTCACGCCGGCGAAGTAGGGCGGCTCCTGCACGTAGGTCGATAACCGGTCCCACTCGAACAGCCTCCCCGAGGGCGCCGGCAGGGCGGCCCACCGGTCATCCCCCTCGAAGATGCGGCCGTACTCCCGCTCGAACTGCTCCGGCGAGATGGCGCCCGAGATCGCCTCGGCGACCTCCTCGGGCGACGGCCAGAGGTCGGAGAGGTAGACGGGGGCACCCTCCGGCGTGGTGCCGAGCGGGTCCTTCGTCAGGTCGAGGGCGACGCTCCCGGCCAGGGCGTACGCAACGCACAGCGGCGGGGAGGCCAGGTAGCTGGCCCGGACCTGGGGGTGGATGCGGCCCTCGAAGTTCCGGTTCCCGGACAGCACGGCGACGACCGCCAGGTCGCCGTCGGTGACCGACGCCGCAACGTCGTCGGGCAGGGGGCCGGAGTTGCCGATGCAGGTGGTGCAGCCGTAGCCGACGAGGTTGAACCCGAGCTTGTCGAGGTACGGCATGAGCCCGGCGGCCTCGAGGTAGTCGGTGACCACGCGTGACCCGGGGGCGAGGCTCGTCTTCACCCAGGGCTTGCGCTGCAGACCCGCCTCGATCGCCTTCTTGGCGAGCAGGCCGGCGGCAACCATGACCGATGGGTTGGAGGTGTTGGTGCAGCTGGTGATCGAGGCGATGACAACCGACCCGTTGTCGACGCCGGAGGTGCTGGGTCGAGCGCCGTCCAGCCGCTCGCCGAACGCCTCGGCGAACGACGTCCAGACCCGGGGGAGCGGCTGGCGGTCCTGCGGCCGCCGAGGCCCTGCGAGGCTGGGCACGATGGCGGCGAGGTCGAGGTCGAGGATGTCGGTGAAGGTGGGATCGGGATCGTCGTCGGTGCGGAAGAGGCCCTGCTCCTTGGTGTAGGTCTCGACGAGGGGCCAAAGGTCCGCCCGGCCCGTCTCCCGCAGGTAGTGCAGCGAGCGGCGGTCCACCGGGAACAGCGCAGCGGTGGCACCGTACTCGGGGCACATGTTGGACAGGGTCGCCCGGTCCTCGATCCGCAGCGTCGAGAGGCCCGGGCCGAAGAACTCGACGAAGCTGCCCACCACGCCTCGGGCACGCAGGAGTTCCGTGAGGGTCAGCACGAGGTCGGTCGCGGTCGTCCCGGCCGGGAGGGCCCCCCGCATCCGGACCCCGATGACCGACGGCCACGGGACGAACATCGGCTGGCCCATCATCGCCGCCTCCGCCTCGATCCCTCCGACGCCCCAGCCAAGGATGCCCAGGCTGTTGATCATCGTCGTGTGCGAGTCGGTCCCGAACAGCGTGTCGGGAAAGGCGACGCCGTCGCAGACCGCCACGACCTGGCCCAGGTGTTCCAGGTTGACCTGGTGGCAGATGCCCATCCCGGGCGGCACGACCCGGAAGCCCCGGAAGGCCTGCTGGGCCCACCGCAGGAGGGCGTAACGCTCGGCGTTGCGCCGGTACTCCCAGTCGATGTTCATGCGGTAGGCGCCGGCGGTGCCGAACTCGTCGACCTGCACCGAGTGGTCGATGACGAGGTCGGCGGGCACCAGGGGGTTGACCTGCTCAGGGTCGCCGCCCGCGGCGGCCACCGCGCTGCGGAGCGCGGCGAGGTCGACGACCGCAGGGACGCCGGTGAAGTCCTGCATCAGGACGCGGGCCGGGACGAAGGCGATGCGCGCCCCCCGGCTGGGATCAGGCCACCGGGCGAGGGCAGCGACGTCCTCCTCGGAGACGTCGCGGGTGCCACGGCGGCGCAGGATGTTCTCCAGGAGGATCTTGACGGTGTGGGGCAGGAGGGCGAGGTCGACGCCTGCCTCGGCCGCCACCTCGTCGAGGCGGTGGACCGAGACGGTGCCGTCAGGCAGCTGCAGGGTGGATCGGCCGGTAGTAGTCATGCCCCATTATGTCCACGTCGGCCCGGCGACTGGTGGCCCGACACGGCCTGCCGTGAGAACGGGCCTGCCGGTAGAATTGGGACGTGGACGGGGACGAGGCACTCCTCAGGCGGGCCGAGGCGGTCCTGGCCGAGATCGGCCGGAACCAGGGCCTGAGCGACGAGCACGCCGACGTCCTGGCTGCCATCCGCATCCGCATCGACGGGGCGCCCCGCAAGAGCCTCGATGACGTGCTCCGGGCCGCCGGGGACCTGAAGGGCAAGCGTTCCCTGGACGACCCTCCCCCTCCGCCTGCCAAGGCGAGCTTCGAGGACGCGCTGAAGAAGGCGTCCACGAAAAAGGAGTGGCCCGGCCTCTAGGTGGGCGGCTTTTTTTACGGAAAACGCTAGTGTTCCCGCCCACCTCCGTGGGCGGACCTAGTCGGGCCGGTCGGCCGGGGCGATGAACAGCGCCAGGCTGGCGGTGAAGCCGTGGAGGAAGTTGCGGCCCCCCACGGGGCCGATCTCCCCCGCGCAGAACATGCCCGCAACCGGGAGTTCCCCGATGCTCCTCCGGACGGTCTCGACGTCGTGGTCCGGGGTGCCGAACAGGTTCAGGCCGCGGCCGTTGCACGTGAACATCAGCGCGCCGGCCAGCGGGTTGGGGTCCCCGCTGCGGGAAAGTTCCAGCACGCCGAGGGCGCTGCGCAGGTCCTCGTCGGCCGCCGAGGCGTCCCGGATATGGAATTGGACGGTCTGCCCGACGTGCACGTCGTCGCCGACCGCCACCGCCCCCGTGTTCTGGTCGGCCCCGATGACGTTGCGGATGAGGAAGTCGCCGGACCCGAAGTCGGTCGCGTACTCGTCGATCACGATGCCGATGTGCAGGCCCCGGTTCGCACGCAACTGGTCCTCGGAGGAGAGGTTGGCGAACAGGTCACGGAGCCGCTCAAGCGGCGGCGACCCGGCAAGGCTCTGGATGACGTTGCCCTCGGAGGCGGTGACGATGAACGACGAACCGATCGGCCGGCAGCCCTGGGAGACGAGGGTCTCGATGTGGATGTCCCCGCTGAGCGTCACGCCGATGGCGCCGAAGGACCGCACCTCCCCGTTGAGCAGGAGGGCGTGGCGGCCCGGACCCCGCCCGCCGCTGGCCATCCCGCCGATGATCGGCACCGCCGGGCCGGACGAGTTGAGTTGGTCGAGGACGTCGCCCGGAAAGCTGTAGGGGTCGCCGAGGAGGATGACCGCCTTCGTGTCCGCGTCCAGCGAGGGCAGGCCGAGCGTCGCCGGCCCGTCCTCGGTCTCGGCGACCGCGATGGTGAAGGGCTCGATGGTTGCCCCGCCGAGGTTGGCGGTCCAGGCGCTCAGGGCGGGTCCCTGCTCCACCTCCTTGCCGTCGCCGACGACCGCCTGCGCCGTGCAGCCGAGCAGGGTGCCGGGGGCGACCGCCTTCGCCGCCGCAGCGGCGATCTGGTCGATGGCGGGGAGGTGGTGGACCGAGTAGAAGAGGATGGTGAGCTGCGGCGCCTCCCCGTCCAGCGAGGCGAGCGCCCGCCCGAGGGCATCCTCGACCGCCGCCAGGGAGTCGGGGTTCGTGGAGAGTGCCGAGCCGATCCGCACGAGCCACACTTTATCCTGCGTCGGTCCCCGGGGGTCCCAGCCCGGGCTCGGTCATCCGCCGGAGGTCGAGGGCTGCATCCACCTCCTCCGAAGTCATGAGGCCGCGGGCGACGACGATCTCGCGCAGCGACCGCCCGGTGGCGTATGCCTCCCTGGACACATCAGCGGCGGCGTCGTAACCGATGAGCGGGACCAGGGCGGTGACGATGACCAGAGAACGTTCGAGGAGTTCACGGGCACGGTCCTCGTCGGCCTCGATGCCTTCGACGCACCGCTCGGCCAGGACCCCGGCCGCAGCCCCCAGCGTCTCGATGGAGAAGAGCAGGTCGTACGCCATGAGCGGCATCATCGTGTTGAGCTCGAAGATGCTGCCGAGCCCCCCGAGGGTGATGGCGGCGTCGTTGCCGATCACCTGGGCCGCCATCTGGATGACGGCCTCCGGGATCACGGGGTTGACCTTGCCGGGCATGATGCTGGACCCGGGCTGCAGGGCGGGAAGGCGGATCTCGGCGATCCCGGTGCGGGGGCCGGACGCAAGCCAGCGCAGGTCGTTGGCGATCCGAGCCAGCGACACGGCAGCTCCCCGCAGCGCCCCCGAGGCCTCGACCACCGCGTCGCGGGCGCCCTGGGCCTCGAAGTGGTCGGGGGCCTCGACGAGGTCGAAGCCGGTCCGGCGCCGGAGGTGCTCGATGGCCCGGGCGGCGAACTCGGGATGGGCGTTGATCCCGGTCCCCACCGCCGTGCCGCCGAGGGCCAGCTCCCCCAGGTGGGCGGTGGTCCGCTCGATGCGGACGGCGGCGTGGGCCACCTGGGCGGCGTAGCCGGCGAACTCCTGTCCCAGCCGGACGGGGGTGGCGTCCATGAGGTGGGTCCGGCCCGACTTGAGGATGCCGTCGAACTCCCGTGCCTTGGCCTCCAGCGCCACCCGCAGCCGCTGCAGGTTCGGCAGCAGCGCCTCGTGGATCGCGCTGAGGGCGGCCAGGTGGGTCACCGTCGGTATGACGTCGTTGGAGGACTGGCAGCGGTTGACGTGGTCGTTGGGGTGCACGGGGTACTTGGCCCCGCGATGGCCGCCGAGCAGCTCGCTGGCGCGGTTGGCGATCACCTCGTTGGCGTTCATGTTGGTGGACGTGCCGGAGCCGGTCTGGAAGACGTCGATGACGAACTGGTCGTCGTGGGCGCCGTCGATGACCTCCTCCGCCGCGGCGCGGATCGCCCCGGCGACCTCCGCGGGGAGGAGGCCGAGCTCCTCGTTGGCCTGGGACGCCGCCCACTTGACGAGGCCGAGCGCCCGGATGAACCGGCGGCCGAAGCGCCACCCCGAGATGGGGAAGTTGTCCGCGGCCCGTTGCGTCTGGGCACCGTAGTAGGCGGAGGCGGGAACCTCGACCTCGCCCATGGAGTCCTTCTCGACCCGGGTGCCCCGCACGTCCCTGCTCACGGGGGGATCATGCCACGACACCACCGAGTAGCCTTGGGGGGATGCTTCTCGTACTCGTCCGCCACGGGGCCACGCCGATCACGGGGACGCGCCTCACCGGGCGGCTTCCCGGCGTGCACCTGTCCGAAGAGGGGACGCGCCAGGCGAAGGAGGTTGCCGGGCGCCTGGCCTGCCTGCCCGTGAAGGCGGTCTACTCCTCCCCGCTCGAGCGCTGCCAGGAGACCGCGGCCCCCATCGGCGAGCAGTTCGGGCTGACCCCGACCCTGGTGGAGGACCTCGCCGAGGTCCAGTACGGCGACTGGCAGGGCCGGTCGTTCACGCAGCTCTACCGGCTGAAGGCCTGGAGCCGGCTGCAGACCAGCCCCGCCGACTTCCGCTTCCCCAACGGCGAGACCATCCGTGAGGCCCAGACCCGCGGGATGCGGGCCGCCGAGGCCATCCGGGCGAGCAACAAGCCCGCTGCGGCCGTGGTGGCCGTGTCCCACGCCGACATGATCCGGCTCATCGTCGCCGGCTACCTCGGTCTCCCGACCGACCTCTACCAGCGGATCGTCGTCGGGGTCGCCTCGGTCAGCGCCCTCGTCCTCGGCGAGCGGGTCCCCCGCCTGCTCCGCATCGGCGACTCTGGATCGCTGGAGGAGCTCGCCGCACGGCTCAAGCCCGCGCCCCGACCCCGACCTGCAGGACCTACCCCAACGGGACCCCGATCGTGAGCGATCGCGAGTGGGAGTTCGACGGTGTCGACCGCATCACCTTCGGGGCCCTCGGCCCCCCGGGTCGGCGGACCTTCTACCTGCAGGCCCGCCAGGGGCTCGACAGCGTCTCGCTCGTCGTCGAGAAGGACCACGTGGTCGCGATGAGCGAGGGCACGGAGGAGATCTTCAAGTCGGCGGGGTACCCCCGGGAGTCGATCGAGTGGGATGCCGACTCCATGGCCTTGGAGGAGCCGATCGAGCCGGCGTTCCGCGTGGGCACCGTCGCCATCGGCTATGCGGAGGACCGCGACCGGGTGCTGATCGAGTGCAGGGCTCTCGTCGGTGAGGACTCCGAGGAAGACGCCAGCGACGCCCCGAGCGCCCGGTTCTGGATCACCCGGGCCCAGCTCGAGGCGCTCAGCGCCTACGGCATGATGATCGCTGCCCAGGGACGGCCCATCTGCCCGCTGTGCCGGGTGCCGATGGAACCCGAGGGCCACCAGTGCTTCGCCTCGAACGGCCACCGCACCGAGGCCTGACATCGAGCCTCGCCTGGAGGTCTCCGACCTGCTGGGCGGGGACATGGAGCTGGTGGGCCTCATGCCCGCCGCGTCCAACTACACCTTTCTCGCCCGCTTGGGGGCCGGCCGGGGCGACGCGGACCCCGAGCGCCTGGTCGTCTACAAGCCCCGCCGGGGCGAGGCCCCGCTGTGGGACTTCCCCTCGGGGACCCTCTGCCGCCGGGAGGTCGCGGCCTTCGAGGTCTCCCGTGCCGCCGGCTTCGGCTTCGTCCCGCCGACGGTCCTGCGCGACGGCCCCCTCGGCGTGGGCTCGGTCCAGGCGTTCGTCGACCACGACTTCGAGTGCACCGCCTTCGACCTCTACGAGGCGAACCTGGACGACCTGCGCCGCATCGCCCTGTTCGACCTGGTGGTCAACAACGCCGACCGCAAGGCCGGGCATGTCTTCAGTGACCCGTCGGGGACGCTATGGGCGATCGACCACGGGATCTGCTTCCACGCCGAACCCAAGCTGCGCACCGTGTTGTGGGACTTCGCCGGCGAGCCCATCCCGGTCGCGGCGCGGGACTGCCTCTGCCGCCTCCAGGACGCGCTCATCGGGGACCTCGGCCCGGTGCTGGCGGACCTCCTCGACGACGAGGAGATCGAGGTGCTCGGCCGGCGGCTACAGGCGGCGCTGGCGGCGAAGAAATTCCCGGCCCCCGGGCCGGGCCGCTCCTTCCCCTGGCCCCCGATCTGACTGTTCTTTGAGTATAAGATGGTGTAGAACACCATTCTGTACTCAAAGAACGTAAAGAATGTGAGCGGGTCTCACCGGGCCTGGGACGTGACCAGGGATAGGCAGGCCTCGTACCATGGAGTCGTGGCGGACGTGCATCGCAACTACGTCGGCGGGCAGTGGGTCCCCGCGGCATCGGGGCGGACGTTCATCGACCTGAACCCCGCCGATCACGACGACACCCTCGGCACCTTCCCCTCCTCTGCCGGGCAGGACGTGGCCCGAGCCGTCGAGGCCGCCCGGGCGGCGTACCCTGCCTGGCGCCACACGCCTGCCCCCAGGCGGGCCGACTACGTCCTGCGGGTCGGGCTCATCCTCGAGCAGCGCAAGGAGGAGCTCGCCGGGCTCATGACCCGGGAGATGGGCAAGACGCTTCGGGAGACCCGGGCCGACGTCCAGGAGGGCATCGACTTCTGCCACTACATGGCGGGGGAGGGGCGGCGGTCCTTCGGTCTCACGATGCCTGCCGAGCTGCCGAGCAAGTTCTCCATGACCATCCGCCATCCCGCGGGCGTTGCGGCACTGATCACACCGTGGAACTTCCCCGTGGCCATCCCGTTGTGGAAGATCGCCCCAGCGCTGGTCTCGGGGTGCACGGCGGTCTTCAAGCCTGCCGAGGACACCCCGCTCCTCGCCGAGATCGTGGTCCGCCTCTTCGAGGAGGTCGGGCTGCCGCCCGGCGTCCTCAACCTGGTCCAGGGCCTCGGCGAGGAGGCGGGGGCGCCGCTCGTCGAGCATCCCGGCATCGACGTCGTCTCGTTCACGGGCTCGCGTGAGGTGGGCACCCAGGTCGCCGAGGTGTGTGCCCGCGTCGGCAAACGCTGCTCGCTGGAGCTGGGCGGCAAGAACGCCCTCATCGTCATGCCCGACGCCGACCTCGACCTGGCAGTGGAGGCAGCCGCCTGGGGTGCCTTCGCCACCAGCGGCCAGCGGTGCACCTCGACCAGCCGCCTCATCGTGCTCGACGACGTCCGGGCCGAGTTCACCCGGCGCCTGCTGGAGCGGGTCGCCACGATGAAGGTGGGCTCCGGCCTCGACCCCGACGTCGAACTCGCCCCCCTCATCAACGAAGCCCAGAAGCGGCGGGTCCTGGAGTACGTTGGCGTCGGCCAGCGGGAGGGGGCCGCCGTCCTCACCGGGGGCCGGGAGCTGACCGGCCCCGGCTACGACCGGGGCAACTTCATCGAGCCGACCGTCTTCGACGGCATGACGCCGGGCATGCGCATCGCCCAGGAGGAGATCTTCGGCCCCGTGACCGGGATCATCCGGGCGGGCAGCCTCCAGGAGGCCATCGACATCGCCAACGGCACCGAGTACGGGCTCTCGTGCGCCATCTGCACCCGGGACATCGGCGCCACGTTCACGGCGATCAACGAGCTTGAGTTCGGCGTCGTCTACGTCAACGCCCCCACGATCGGGGCGGAGGTGCAGCTGCCCTTCGGCGGCATGAAGGGCACCGGCAACGGGCACCGGGAGGCGGGCCCCCAGGCCCTCGACGAGTTCACCGAGTGGAAAGCCATCTCCGTCGACTTCAGCGGCAGGATCCAGAAGGCCCAGATGGGCGAGTAGAAACACGAGTAGAACATTCGAGGCCCTGCCGGCAGGCGACGGTCACCCCCGCAGGATCGTCTCCATCAGGCGGACCGCCCCCGCCTTGTCGAGGGGGTCGTTGCCGTTGCCGCACTTCGGCGACTGGACACACGACGGGCACCCCGTCTCGCACGGGCAGGTGCGTACCACCTCGAGCGTCGCCGCCATGTGGTCCTCGCAGCGGGCGAAGCCCCGCTCGGCGATGCCGATGCCCCCCGGGTAGCCGTCGTAGATGAAGACGGTCGGCAGCCCCGTGTCCATCGAGAGGGCGGTGGAGACGCCGCCGATGTCCCAGCGGTCCGCCATGGCGAACAGCGGCAGGACGCCGATGCCGGCATGCTCCGCGGCGTGGAGGGACCCCGGCAGGTCCGCGGCGCGGATGGCGGCAACGGACACGATGCCCTCGGGCACGGTGTACCAGAAGGCCACGGTTGCCAGGGACTGCTCGGGAAGCTCCAGGCCGACGACGTCCAGGAGCTCGCCGTTGGCGATCGAGCGCCGGGCGAAGGACACGACCCGCTGCGTCACCTCCACCCGGCCCAGGTGGCACGTCACCGCCCCCAGCCTCGTGGAGGACTCGGCGTCCACCACCCGCAGGTCCGAGACCTGCCGGGCCTGGGTGTAGTAGGCCGGGGAGCCGGGGTCGACGAGGGCCACCCGGCCGGCGAGATCGAGCTCGGCGACGACGAAGCTCTCCCCCTGGTGCAGGTACACGGCGCCGGGGTGCACCTGACCGAAGGCCCGGGGCCCGTCCACCGTGCCGAGGAGTGCGCCGGTGGAGGCGTCGACGATCTGGTAGGCAGGGCCGCCCAGGGAGCGTAGGTCCAGCTCCCGGCCCGGCGGCTCCCGCCGGTGCCAGTGCAGCCGTACCGGCCCCCCGCCCCGGGCCTTGCGCTCGGCGAGGTCGCCCCGTTGGAGCATGCCAAGGGCGACCGGGCCGGCGCCCTGCCCGAACGTCTCCTCGACCTCCCCCGGCCCCATGGGGAGCTCATGGGCGGCGCACCCGAGATGGGGCTCCAGGATGCGGGGATTGGTCACGTCGACCAGTGCGGCCTCGAAGGGCTTGGACAGCAGGACGTCGGGGTGGGACAGGTAGTACTGGTCCAGGGGGTCCTCGTGGCCGACGAGGACGGCGGCGGACTCCTGGCCCGAGCGTCCCGCCCGCCCCGCCTGCTGCCACACCTGGGCGACCGTCCCGGGGAAGCCGTTCATGACGACGGCGTCCAGGCCCCCGACGTCCACCCCGAGCTCGAGCGCGGTGGTCGCGGCCACGCCGAGCAGCTCCCCCGAGAAGAGGGCCCGCTCGATCTCGCGGCGCTCCGTCGCCAGGTACCCGGCCCGGTAGGCGCGGATCCGCTCGGCGGTCCCCGTCCCCACCGAGATCGTCTTGGCGTGCTTGGCGACCAGCTCGGCGGACTTCCGGGACTTGGTGAAGGTGATCGAGCGGATGCCCTCATCGGCCAGCGTGGCGAGGAGCCGGGCCGACTCCCAGTTCGCAGATGCCCGCGACCCCGAGGTCCCGTCCTTGAGCGGGGGATTCCAGAAGGCGAAGAGCCGCTCCCCCCGGGGGCTGCCATCGCCGCTCACCGCCCGGAAGGGCACCCCCACCAGGTGTTCGGCCAGGTCGGCGGGGTTGCCGATCGTGGCGGAGGCGAGGATGAAGGTGGGGTCCGAGCCGTAGTGGCGCGCCACGCGCCGCAGGCGCCGCAGGACGCAGCCGACGTGCGACCCGAAGACGCCCCGCAGGGTGTGGGCCTCGTCGACGACGACGAAGGCGAGGTGGCCGAACAGCTCCGGCCAGCGGGTGTGCGAGTCCAGCATCCCGTAGTGGACCATGTCGGGATTGGACAGGACGATGCGGGCGTACCGGCGCACGAGCGCCCGCTCGGCGGCGGGGGTGTCACCGTCGTAGGTCGCGGCGGTCACCTGGGGGATGGCGAACGCCCGGATGGCCCGGAGCTGGTCCTGGGCCAGGGACTTCGTCGGGTAGAGGTAGAGGGCGCGGGCCTTGCGGTCCGCGAGCAGCGCCTCCATGACCGGCAGGTTGAAGCACAGGCTCTTGCCGCTGGCGGTCCCGGTCGAGACGACCACGTGGTCGCCCGCTCGGGCGGCGGCCAGCGCCTCGGCCTGGTGGGTCCACAGCCCGCTCACGCCCATCGCCGAGAGCCGGGACGCGAGCGGCTCGGCAAGCGGGGGATCCGGCTGCACCGAGGTGCCCGGGCGCGGCGGCGTACGGACGAGCTTGCACAGGCCCCCGCTCTCAAGCTCCGCGGAGGCGGCGATCAACAGACTTTCGAGATCCACCCCGCAACGGTACCGCTCCGCCGGACCGTGCCGGCTGCGGCTCTCGACGCGCAAGCGTCACCGCGCGGGGGGACCTCGTGAGGGCTAGGTGGACCGCCGGGCTCCCCGCATGGCCCGGCGGTCGAGCCCGGTCTAGCCTTGCGCTGCTGGGCTCTGCCCGAGCACGTCCTCGATGGACATGGACTCGGAGGCGAGCCGCTCGGCGAGCTCACGGATAGGTGCGCCGGGGAAGCGGCGGTGCCCACCGAGGGTTCGGACGTACGGAAGTTTGCCTTCCTTTGCCCAGCGTGAAACAGTCTTCGGCGAAACATGAAGCAGTCGTGCAACTTGTGCTGCGAGGAGATACTCGTTCTCCCTTACTTCAGCCATACAGCCCCCCTTCGTTGATCAATACCGCGACCTGGACGATTATCCTCAACTACTTGATACTACCGCATTTCGGATCATAGAGGTTTGGAGCGGTCAAGGCACGTCTATTTGGCTCTCCATTTTGGACTTCCACAGTGTGACCGTCTCGTGCCGTACAATCCACCGCCGGCCCTCCCACGGGATTGCGGGATCAAGCGGGACATTACAGCCCCCGGTCCACGGGGTGGCCCAGCTGCAGGAACCAGCCAGACGTCGGGAGGAGGGCTTCGATGACGCTCGTGTCGCACACCGAGATCGTCGAAAGCCTCATCACCGGCGGCTGCGTCGTCCTGATCGGGGGCATCGACACCGGCAAGACTAGCTTCGGGCTCAACATCGCCGAGGCCGCCCGGAGCCGGGGGATGCGGGTTGCCTACGTGGATGCCGACATCGATCACCCCACGGTCGGGCCGCCCGCCTGCGTCGGCCTCAAGTTCTGCCACGGGCTGGAGCGGGTCGACAAGGAAACCATCGCCACCGCCGACGCCCTTTCGTTCGTGGGGTCGGTCACCCCCCGAGGCCATGCGTTCGCCCTGGCAACCGCCACCGCCCACCTCGTCGCCCTGGCCCGGGACGTCGGCGCCGAGCTCATCGTCGTCGACACCAGCGACTACATCTCCGGGGTCTACGCCGAGCTGCTCAAGTACCGCAAGCTGCAGCTCGTCCGCCCGGATGCCGTGGTGGGCTTCCAGCGGGGCGAGGAGTTGGAGCCCATCCTGTCGACCGTTGCCCGCTTCTTCTCGATCCCCGTCACCGGCCTCAAGGTGGCGCCGGGCGTCCGGGAGCGCTCGGTCGAGGAGCGGGCCGCGTACCGGGAGGCCAAGTTGCGGTCATACTTTCCTCCGCCGCTCTCCCGCTGGCGCGTGAAGCCCACGGTATTCATGCCGACGCTCCCGCCCGAGATCGACCCGGCCCGGCTGGACGGCCTCATCGTGGGCCTGGACGACGGCAAGGGCTCGTGCCTGGGGATCGGCGTGCTGGAGTTCGACCAGGAGGAGAACGTCCTGCGGATGGTGTCGTCGGTGACAGAACCCGCTCGGGGGCTGCTGCTCGGGACCGTGCGGATCACCACGGACGGCCAGGTCATCGGCAGGGTGACGGTGCGTGAGTTGTTCGGGCCCGAGTAGAGCCCGCGGAGCTCCATCGAAGGAGCAGGGTTCCGTTGAGGGCCCGTGAGGATGTGGGGGTGAGCAGATGTCGTCGGTCGTGAAGAAGCGCCGCAAGAAGATGCGCAAGAAGAAGCACAAGAAGATGCTCCGCAAGACCAGGTGGCAGCGCCGGCAGCTCGGCCGGTAAACGCCGCAGGGCTGACGGGGTTGGGGGGAGAGCGGTGAGTGGCTACCGTTACCGCGCCATTAGCTTCCTCTCGGACTTCGGCCTCGTCGACGAGTTCGTCGGCGTGTGCCACGGGGTCATCCTCCGCATCGCCCCCGACGTCAGGGTCATCGACATCTGCCACGGCATCCGTCCCCAGAACATCGGGGAGGGAGCGACGGTGCTCGCCCAGGCAGTGCCCTACATGCCCACCGGCGTCCACCTTGCGGTCGTGGATCCCGGCGTCGGCTCCTCCCGCCTGCCCATCGCGGTGCAGGCCGCCGACGGGTCGTGGCTGGTCGGGCCGGACAACGGCCTCCTGATGCCGGCCGCCGCGCGGCTGGGAGGCGCGACCGCCTGCCGCAAGATCGAGAACCCGGCGCTCACGTCGGTGAACCCTTCCAGGACCTTCCATGGGCGAGACATCTTCGCCCCTGCGGCCGCCCACCTGGCGCTGGGTGTGGACCCGGGAGAACTGGGCGACGAGCTGACGGTGGGCGGCCTCGTCACGCTCAAGGCACCCGTCCCCCGCCTCCACGACGGCCACTTCCACGCTGCGGTCACCCACGTCGACCGCTACGGCAACCTCTGCACCAACATTGCCGCTTCCCCGGCGGCGGAGGCCGGCATGTGCGTGGGCATGCTGCTCGACGTCGGGCTGGAGGGGCACCGGTGCGTGGCGCCCTATGGGGAGACCTTCGCCTCCGTGGCCCCGGGGGAGCCGGTAGTGACGGAGGACTCCCACGGGCTCCTGGCCCTCTGCGTCAACCAGGGGAACGCCGCCGAGCGATTCGGGGCCTCGCTGGGTTCCAAGGTGCTGATCGGCCCCGCGATTTCAGGGGGCCGCTAGTGGCGCGACAGCACCTGGCTGACCTGCATCACGCCGAGCACGCCGGCCAGGGCGATGGCGGCGAGCAGTGCCACGACGGCGAAGATAGTGTTGGGACGCATCGGTGCCGGTACCTCCTCACTCGCATGAAAACAGGGTTGGAGCCGTTGAAGCCGTGATCGTCCCATGATCTTAGCTGCGGCAGGCCAGGGGCTCAGCCTCGCCGTCTTCTGGGTCATCGTTGGCGGGCTGGCCGGCTGGCTGGCGAGCCTCGTCGCGGGGACGCGCCAGCGGAGAGGCGGGGTCCCCTTGGGGTATAGGGGAGGGTGCCTCCTCAACATCGCCGTGGGCATCGTCGGGGCGGTCATCGGGGGCTGGATCTTCCACAACCTCGGCCTGCGGGCGCCGGTGGGCCACCCGTTCCTGGGGGCCGTCATCGTGGCCTTCGTCGGGGCGACGGTCCTGCTGCTGTTCCTGCGCCTGCTGACGGGGATGCGGCGCTGACCGGGATGCGGCGCTGAGGCGGTCAGGCGAGCTGCTCCAGGGTGAACTCCCGGGACCTCACGAGCAGGTCGACCAGGCGCTCGGGTTCCGGGATGTACTCCCGCATGTCCAGTTCGAGCGAGACCGTGCCGTTGTAGCCCACCTCGGGCAGCCGCTTGATGAACTGGTGCAGCGGCAGGATCCCGGAGCCGGGGATCGCGTGGCTGTCCCGGTGGTCGCCCCGGTTGTCCGACAGGTGGATGTGCGACAAGTTGGGCGCGACCCGGTCGAGGGCCGCGAGGATGTCGTCGCCGTCGACGCCGCAGTGGCTCGTATCGAGGGTCACGTCGCCGAAGCCGTCCAGGTCGGCGGGCGACAGCCACCGGTGGCCCCGCACGGCCTTGCCCCGCACCCACAGGTGGAACATGTTCTCCACGGCGACGGCTACCCCCCGGCTCGCCGAGTAGTGCTCCAGTTCTCCCAGCAACCATGCCTGGTACTTGAGCTCGACGAGGAAGGGGGGATGGATGACGACGATGCCGGCATCCAGCTCGCGGGCGAGCCCCACCGACCTCTCGATGATGTTGAGGAAGTTCGGCCCCCAGACCCGCCGGGTGATCACGAGCATCGGGGCGTGGACGGCGCAGATCGACAGCCCGTACTTGCGGGCAAGCTCGAGGGGTTTGCTCGCCGACTGCGTCAGGGGGTCCCGGGTCACCATCAGCTCGACGGACTCGAACCCCGCCTCCGCGATGGTCCCGAAGCAACGCTCCAGATCCCACATCCAGAACGAGCCGGTCGAGCATGCGACGGTTGGCCGCCCAAGGTCACTGCTCACGGGCGCATTGTAGTGGCTCGGCTGAGCGGCACCTTGGGGGCCGGAGGCCCCGCGGCGGCGCCATACGGGTTCCGCCGTCGTACTCTGTAGGCTCACACCGCTATGTGGATCTTCCCGCTCGGCGCCGCCCTCATCAGCGCCACGTTCGCCTTCCTGATCGGCCGGCAGTGGCTCGCCAGGCGCCGTCCGCACCAGCTCGCCTGGACCGTCGCCCTCGTCATGTTCGCCGTCGCCACGCTCGCTGCCGCCCAGGGCGTGCGCGCCGGCTGGACGCCAGGGCTGTTCCGGGCCTACTACCTCTTCGGGGCCATGATCAACGTCCCGTTCCTGGCGGCGGGCACGGTGTACCTGCTCGCCCAACGCCGCCCGATCGGCCACGTCTTCGCCGCCCTGGTCGTGGCCGCCGCCGCCTACGGCACCGTCGCCGTGCTGTCCGCCCACCTCGACACGGCGGTGCTGGACGGGGTGCGGGGCATCCCGGAGGCCCGCCTGGTGGTGACCGGCGACACGCTGTCGCGCACGCTGTCCCGCTACTACTCCTACGTGGCCTTCACGATCGTCGTCCTGGGCGCGCTCTGGTCGGCCCTCCGCCTCCGCAGGCAGCGCTCGGCCCCGAACGCGGCACAGCTGCGCAGGCTCGCCTCGGGCAACCTCCTGATCGCTTTCGGCACGTTCGTCGTGGCGGCGGCGAGCGTCGCCGTGCGCCTCGGCAGGGGGTCGGAGGTTGCGATGCTGTTCTCGGTGGGTCTCCTGGCCGGGATCAGCCTCATGTTCGCCGGCTTCCTCCGGACGAGACCGAAGCCCGTGTTGGCCCCGTCGCCCGGGGGAGCGGCCCCCGTGCCGAGCGAGGCATGATCGTCCTCTACTCCCGGCCCGGGTGCCACCTGTGCGAGGACGCCCGGCAGGTGTTGGTGGCCATGGGCGTGACCTTCGAGGAGGTCGACATCACCCGGGACCCGGCCCTGGAGGCGGAGTACGGCGTGCTGATCCCCGTCGTCGAGCGGGGAGGCCGCCAGCTGTTCGAAGCCGGCATGGACCCTCGTGAGCTGCCGGACCTGCTGACAGCAGGGGGGTCCAGGGGGGAGTAGCAGCCCCCCGCAGCGTTGCGGAGGGGAGAGGAAAACTAGACGGTCAGGCTCGCCCGCTCCGCCTTCCGGCGTCGCTCGTAGGAGCTGAGGCCGAGCAGGTGGATCACGAACAGCACCAGCGAGGTCAGGAGGTAGTACATCGCCGGGGTCCGCAGCTTGCCCCGGACCCGGACGGCCACCACGATGACGGGCGGCGGCTGGCCCTCCTGGCCCGAGAGATCCAGCGTCATCACGGGGCCGCCCGCCCGGACCCGGTCGCCGGGTCGGAGGGGTTCGGCCGCCACGACGCCGGCCATGGACGACTTGGCGTTCACGTCGCCACCGGAGGTGGCCACCGTCATGAAGTCCTGCCCTGGGGAGACCTTGTCGCCGATGCCCACGAGGTACTTCTTGAGCGTCCCCTCGGTCACGCCCGGGCCCAATGTGGCCGTGACAGCAGACGAGGGGGCTCCCTTGGCGAGTGCGATCAGCGAGGCTTTGCCGTTGACCGTGACCGGCTTGAGCAGGATGTTGTAGTCGGTGAACTGCCCAGACTGCAGATCCACCGACCCCTGCACGATGGCAGCCGCCGCATCCTTCTGGCCCTGGATGGCACTGATGGCGTTGCCGACCGCCGAGTCCAGGACGGGCTTCGCCTGAGTGGCCTCGGCGTCGGTGTCGTCGGCGCCTTTCAGGTCGGCCAATTTGGCGCCCACCTTGGGCTGTTGCCAGCCGTCACCGGGGTAGTTCGCCACGTTGTAGGTCGTCCCGAAGGCCTTGGCCTCGGTGACATTCGGGCCGATGGCGATGGCCTGCCACTGCGTGTCCGGCCCGGTGGGCCCGAGGCCCGAGATGAACCAGATGAAGGACATGATGGCCAGCACCCCGAACGTGATGGAGAACTCGACCCAGTAGGCGAGCCTCGTGCCCATCACCATCGCCATGAGGAGGTAGACCATGCCCCAGAGGGCACCCATGACCACGATGACGGCCAGCACGCCCTTGGTGAACACGCTCACGGTCGACCCCCTCTTATGACGATGCTGCCGAGACCGGCCGCTGGATGGTCTGCAGCCAGTCGATGATGTCGTTGATCTGCTGGTCGGTCAGCGGGCCGCCGTACAGCTGGCCCCAGGTCGGCATGTCGTCGCCGTTGCCCAGCTGGCCGTTGGTCCGGCCCCGCTCGATCGTGGTCATGACGTAGTCCCGCGGGGTCTTGTAGCCCACCTGGGGGTGCAGGACGTACTTGTTGAACAACTGCGTGAGGTCCGGGGCGTGGCCCTGCACCTGGGTGTTGGTCGTCGAGTCGGTGTAGCTGACGTTGCCGCCGTGCGCGTCGTTGCCGTGGCAGCGGGCGCACCCGATGCCTCGGGTGTTCGTTGCACCCGTGACCGGGTTGGTCGGCAGGGCGAAGTACTGCTCGCCCCTGGTGATGGCGTCGTTCGCGAACTTCGTCGTCGTCGAGGTCATCCGTGTGGGCTCGGCCGTCCAGTAGAGGAAGATGAACAGCGCCAGCGCCAGGCTGAGCAGCAGCCCCCAGACCGAGATCCGGGTGAGCCGCGGGCCTTCGAGGAAGTCGTCGGTATCGCCGGGCCGGATGGCGGCGGGGACCTTCTCCGGCCTGCGTGCGGGCGGAACTGTCCCAGGGATGTCTGCCATACCGCCCCGCTAGCCCGCGACCACGTGAAGGGGAACCTGCAGGCCCGTCATGCGCCGGAGATGGTGACGCAGTGGACACCCTCGGGGGCGGGCTGCGACGTGACGGTGCCCCTCGGGGGGCCGGTGATGACCTGGGACGTGTCGACGACCACCTTGCCGCCCACGATGTCGACCCGGAACCGGTCGAGGCTCCGTGGGGCGGGCCCGCTGCGGTACTCGCCGTTGATCGAGTACTTCGACCCATGGCACGGGCACTCGAACCACTTGGCGGTGTCGCAGAACGGGACGCTGCAGCCCAGGTGGACGCACTTGCGGTAGAGGGCGACGAACCCGCTCTGGGCGGTGTTCGCCGTGACGTAGGCCGGCACCTTGGCGGCCGCCGCGGGCTGGCCCTCGTAGACCATGAGCCAGAAGAACCCGTCGGGGTTGAAGATGGGGCTCCGGCTGGTGGAGAGCTGGGCCCGGAGGCCCTCGGCGTCGCCGACGGTGATCTTCGACCCCAGCCCGCCGCCGCCTCTCGGCCACAGGTAGTCGAGCGAGGCCAGAGCGAAGTTGGCGAGGGCGACCCCGACGGCGGCGAAGTAGGCACGGTTGAGGAACTGCCGGCGGGTGACCCCCGCGGCGTCGTTGCCGGAGCTGCGGGCACGCGGCGTGCGCTCGATGACCGTACCGGGGGCGGCCCCCGTCGAGGACTGGGGCGACATCATCGAGGACTCCACCTGGGGAGCGGCCTCAGGCCGAGCCCGGAGGTAGGCCATGAACAAGGCCCATGCTGCCAGGGTCACACCGATGATCACTGCCGCAAGCGCTGTCTGGGTCATAGCTCGAATCCATGTTCGCCGACACTGTTGAGATTCCGTAGATAGAACAAACCGTCCTTCCAGGGGTAGACCCAGTTCTGGCCCGGCCCCCGGAAGAGGACGCCGACCGAGACCAGGATGGCGAAGAAGACCATGAAGATCGTGAACAGCGAGATGGCGATCTTGCGGTCGTCGGGCTTGGTGGAGGGGTTGCGGTCGATGAACGGCGCCGCCATGAGGCCGAGGAGGATCCACTGGGGGATGGTCACGCCCGCGACCTGCGGGTGGAAGTAGCGCAGGAGTTCCTGCAGGCCCAGGAAGTACCAGGGGGCCTTCGACGGGTTCGGCGTCTGGTTGATGTTGGCCAGCTCGCGGAACGGGGCGTTGATCAGGACCGAGACGATGACGAGGAACAGGGTGGCCGCAAGGATCGCCAGCATCTCGGAGGCCATGAGGTGGGGCCAGACGTTGACCCGGTCGATGGGCTCCTTCTCGACCCGTTGGATCGCCTCGGGCTTGACGACCGCCAGGAGTCGCTGGATGCGCTCGGGAACTGCCTCGCCGGTGCCGGCGGCCCGGGCGGCCCTCGCTGAAGCCCCCCGGCCCTTGCCAACCGGGGTTGCAGCGGTGGCGGCGACGCCGGCGCCCACCGGCACCGCGGCGGCGGTCGGGGCCGCGGGTGCGGGAGTTCCCCTCGAGGCGCGCATCCTGGCGGCCTTGGCGCGGGCCTGGGTGACGGCCGGCGACGAGCCCTTGGCCTGCTCCTCGGCGAGCACACGCTCGAAGACGGCGTCGGGCGACTCCCCCCCGTTGGAGGAGGCGGCAGCGGCGGCTGGGGCCTCGCCCGTGGGAGCGGGGGGAGCCGGCGCCGGCTGGGCAGGAGGCGGTGGGGCAGCGTGCCCGGCGATCTCCTGCCGTGCGGCTTCCTGGGGGTTGGTGGACAGCCCCTTGGAGGCGCGCATGCGCGCCGCCTTTGCGCGTGCCTGAGCTACCTGAGGAGACGACCCCTTGACCTGTTCTTCGGCCAACGTCCGCTCAAATACCTCGTCTGGTGTCTCTGCCATCGATCTGCTCCCTGCTTGGCGCGGCTTAGAGGGGTCCCGAGATGCCGCCGTCCTTGCGGACCCTCCAGAAGTGCACAGCCATCTGGATGACGATCACGAAGGGCAGCGCCAGCACGTGCAGTGTGTACCATCGGACCAGGGTGGGGGCCCCGATCTGCGCGCCGCCGAGCAAGACGAAGGAGGCCTCCTTGCCGACGACCGGCGAGTTCCCGATCATGTTCGTGCCGACAGTAACCGCCCAGATTGCGAGCTGGTCCCAGGGCAGCAGGTAACCCGTGAAGGCCAGCAGCAGGGTCACGATGAGCAGGGTCACGCCGATGATCCAGTTGAACTCCCGGGGCGGCTTGTAGGCGCCGGTGTAGAAGACCCGGCCCATGTGCAGGAAGACCGTGATCACCATGAGGTGGGCGCCCCACCGGTGGAGGTTGCGCACCAACTGGCCGAAGGCGACCGTCGTATGGATGCCCACCATGTCGCTGTAGACGACCGTGGTGGCCGGCCGGTAGAAGAACATCAGGAAGATGCCCGTGATGGTGAGGAAGATGAAGAGGAAGAACGACAGGCCGCCCAGGCACAGCGTGTAGGAGAGCTTGATCCCGTGCCGCTTCACCTTCACCGGGTGCAGGTGGTACAGCACCGAGTTCATGACCACGTAGGCCCGGTTGCGCGGCGAGTCCTGGTAGCCCTTCCGGAAGATAGAACCCGGACGGAAGATCGACCGGAAGAGCTGGGAATCCCGAAGCCGGTCGGCCCGCTCGGCCACCTCTTTCGGCTTTGGAACTCTTCGCTTGGTCGGTGTCTGTGCCATTCCCTCTCCCCCCCGGGCAACGTCCGGGCCTGGTACTGGATGCCTAGTCGGCCCGCTGCTCGTTGGCGACGGTCCCGAGGGCTCGGGCACCACCGCCCTTCTGCGCTTCAAGCCGGCCCATGGTGAGTGCCCCGGTCGGGCACCGCTCCACGCAGAGGTTGCAGCGCGTGCAGGCGTCGTCGTCGATCACGAACAGGATGTCGTTGTCATGCATGTCCCGGGCGATCTCGTCGGATCCCGACTCCGACACGATGTCCGGCGTCAGCATGAAGATGCAGTACCAGGGGCAGATGTCGACACACCCCTCGCACAGGATGCACAGCTCGGGGATGAAGTTGATGTAGCGGGGGGGCTTGCGGATGGACTTCAACCACTCGGGAGTGACCTCCTGGGCGACGTAATCCGTGCGGAGCCTCGGCTTGTCGATGTTTTCCATGGCACTGATTCCCTTGAGGGCTCGTTCTCCCCCGGGCTACTTGCCCGGGAGGTACCCCTTCACGTCATCGGACCCGCGCTGGCCCAGCCGGCGCCGCCGCTTCTCACCATAGACGTATGCGGCGACGATCACTCCGGCGAACACCGTTGTCTGGAAGCCCAAGGAGATCGCATCCCGGATACGGGTGGAGGTGTAGGGCTGGATGGTGTGGGTCTTGAAGCCGGGGATGTGGTGGACGATGCTCTGGATCGTCTTGACCGCTGAGGCGTCCCGTGAACTCCACCAGTACGTGAAGTAGGACGGCATCCAGGCCAGCGTGATCAGCAGGAATATGATGACCCCCAAGCCGACGACGACTGCCTTCGTCCAGGTCAACTCGGTCTGCGCTGGTCGTTTGAGCATACGGGTGACGGGGTCCTCAGTCGGGGTGACCGGGCGCATTATAGCGGAGGTTCCGTTGCGTACAAGCAGGGGTCGTGGCCTGCCGAAGGGGCCTGCGGAGACCGTATTCTCGGCCTACTCGCGGTGTGCCTGATCCCGCTCGCGCAGCTCCTCGAGACGCCGGTCGGTGGCCCGCTGGCGCCGTCCGAGGAACAGCAGGTAGCCACCGATCCCGGCCCAGATCGCCGTGTACGCGACGCCCAGGTAGGCGAACTGGTGCTTCACGGCTGCACGCCCGCCTGGACGGCCCCGCTTCTTCCCACCGGCCCCGGCGGGGCGGGGCGGTCCTCGGCTGCGGCCTCGGCGTCCGCCAGCGCATCGTGCGCGCGCCCGAGCCGGGTGCGCAGCAGCATCATGAGGATGTAGAGGCCGGTGTAGACGGCGACCATCCACAGCATCGTGACCAGCTCGGATGTGGGGAGCTGCGGGCCTGCCGGGTTGATCACGACCTCGGCCGGGTGCAGCGTTCGCCACCAGACCATCGAGAAGTGCACGAGGGGGACGTCAGCGAAGCCGACGATACCGATCACCGCCGCCACCCGGGCCCCCCGCTCCGCGTCGGAGGCCATGCCCCGGAACAACAGGTAGCCCACATAGATGAGGAACAGGACGAAGGTGAGCGTCAGCGTTTCGTCCCAGGTCCAGAACGTGCCCCAGCGGGGACGGCCCCAGAGCATCCCGGTGACCAGGCACAGACCGGTGAACAGCACACCGATCTCGGCCGAGGCGTGCGCCAGGCGGTCCCAGCGACGCTTGGAAGTCTTCAGGTAGGCCACCGAGCCGACCAGCACGACGCCGAAGGCGAGGTAGGCCACGTAGGCGATCGGGACGTGCATGTAGAAGATGTGCTGGATGTAGTCGGGACGTGCGTCGAAGCACGGCTGGCCCGGGGCCGCTCCAGGCACGAGGCAGTTGGCCGTGGGGACCCAGAAGAAGATGGCCACGATCCCCACCGCCATCCCCAGCGCGACGAGGATGGTCAGCAGGATGGTGCCGGTGCCGCTGCGTCTGGCGGTTGTGGGAGGGGTCATTCGTTATTCGTTCACGATGAACTCGAAGGCGACGGCGCCGATGGCCACGATGGCCAGATCAAAAGCTCCCATGAGAATAAACCAGCGTTCCTGGCTCACGAGCCCGCCCCCCGTCAGGAGTGAGGACGTCAGGCGTTCTGCTCCCAGGACCAGCGGGATGATGACGGGGAACAGCAGCAGCGGCATCACCAGTTCCCGGGCCCGGACGTACTGCGACGCTGCCCCGAACAGGGTCCCCGCCGCAGCCAGCCCGACGTTCGCCGCCAGGGCGACCAGCAGGATCCCCGGCACAAGCGGCCCGGGCGAGACGCCGAAGAACAGGGCGAAGACGGGCAGCACGATCACCTCGAGGGCCCACAGGTAGCAGAAGTTCGCCAACGCCTTCCCGGCGAAGAGGGCGGCGGGGTCGACCGGGGCGAGCAGCAGGCCCTCGATCCGGTTCTCCTCGCGCTCGGTGGACGCGTTGCGGCCGAAGCCGAGGATCCCGGCGAACAGCAGGCTGACCCAGAGGAAGGCACCGGCCAGCTCGCGACTGCCCACCGCGCCGACCACCGGGCCCGGGACGGGGGCCCGGCCGGCCCCGGGCGGGAAGCTGAGAGTGAACAGGAAGACGAGGATCAGCCCGAACAGCACCATGGGCGGGGCGATCTCCTTGGCCCGGGCCTCGGAACGAAGATCCTTGGCGGCCAGAACGAACATCTTGCGAACGTTGTTCATTTTCTAAGGCCTGGTTGGGCCCGGACCCGGCCCGAATTCTCGCCCGGGCTCACGGAAAGTGGTTGTGTCGCCCTCTGCCAACCCGTCAATGGACCACTTCGTCCGGATTCTGGGCGAATCCGGATTTTCTTTGGTTGTTTCACCGCGCATAACGCGGTCAGACAACCAAACATCGCGAGCGATCCCCTTTGGGGCAGGACAACCGACCACCCAGTGTGGTGACGGGGATCGTTGCGGCGCTGGCACGTCATGCGGAGACGACCCGGCCCCGCTCGAGCGTCACGATCCGGTCGGCGATGGCCTTGCCCCGCTCCACGTCGTGCGTGGCGACGACCAGCGTCCGGCCCTCCCGCCGCAGGATGGCCGGCAGGGCCGCTGCGGACGCCTCGTCCAGGCCCGAAAACGGCTCGTCTACGAGCAGCAGGTCGGGATCGTGCAGCGTCGCCCTCGCCAGGGCCACCCGCTGGCCCTC
>WNFC01001374.1_pt1 | contig 28984 bp, 34 predicted proteins | sample 5400541 | NCBI WGS metagenome assembly WNFC01 (sample SAMN13153342, study PRJNA577476) | soil metagenome | isolation source: 120 cm saprolite under Douglas fir tree site 2 hole 2 replicate 1 | place: USA:California | collected 2015-04-18
GGGGACGGCGGGGCGCGGCCCGCGAGGTTTCGCGTTGAGCACTGTGTGTGGCTTATCAACGAAGTCACGAACAAGCGGCCTCTGAGTGGCTTCAACTCGGATGGGCGCACGGGAGCCGCGTGAAGCCATGGGCCAGCTGCTCGACGTCATCAACCTCAAGACCGCCAAGGGGCTGGGCTTGACGATCCCGCCGGCGCTTCTGCAGCGGGCGGATCAGGTGATCGAGTAGGCAGTGCGACGCCGACGTCCAGGCCGATCGCGAGCATCGCGACGGCGAGCAGGACGAATGAGGACTTCCGCGCTCCCACGCCGGCTGCGTTCATGGGTTGGGGGGGCACCGACTGCTGTCCCCCCGGCGTGTTGGGGTCGTTGCGCCAGACAAGGCGCACGCGATTGAAGGACAGGCGCGATGGCGGGAGCGTTCCTTCTCGCCCGGCCTCCACGAAACGCGCCCGCCGTCTAGCAAGCTCTGGGGCGGGCTCGCTCCTCTGCGTCGCGAGATCTGCCGCGGTGAACAGTCGACGGGCAGAGCTCGTCACGGTGCTTCGTGGCCCGTGTGCACCTTGTGTAGCTCTACGGCAACGGTGACGCGTTTCGTCGCCGGATCGATCGTGATCCCATAGAGCGTGTCGCCAGCACGCTTGAGGGTCATCCGCGACCCCGAGGAGGGGTCGTTGAGCATGACGCGAGAGCCGTTGGCGACGACCGTTCCCGACATCGCGAGTCGACCGCCCCTCGCCGACCCGGCTACGAGCCGGGTGATCCAGGTTGTGTTGTACGTGCCATCGCCGTTGATCTGGCACACGATGTCACCGTGAATGTGTCTGCCGTCGCCTACCCCGGCTTGCCCGAAGGATCCCTGCCAGGTTCCCTTGGTTCAGATTCTCGCCGCTCTCGAGATTCACCCGAACGGATTCATGTAGGCACATATGTCCGCTTGCCATGCGGGTACCGCAGGCTGACACCATGACGCTCGCGGGGTGCTCACCGACGCTGAGAGGCGCCGGCTCCAGCAGGAGAACGTCCAGAGGACGATAGGTCGGCGAGCGGGAGGATTACGGACCCGCCGGCGCGGCCGACAGGCCGAAAAGGAGAGAGAGGACCGTCAGCGTGACGTCAGGAAGGGCACGGCACTCGCTCTTCTCAGCGCGCTGCTGGCTGCACGCGCCTTTCTTCGCGTCCCAGTCGTCGCTTCCTGACGGCGACATGGTGCAGGCGGGTCAGCCGCCGTTGCGCGTCAGCCCAGGCCTTTGTGCCCAACGCGCGCAGGACTTTGCCTTGCGCCTGGGCCCACATGGGCCGCGCCTCCTCCAGGGCTCGGCTCCCCCTCGCGGTGAGGCGCATCGCCTTGATCCGCCCGTCGGGGTGCGACGCCCGTTCGATCACGCCGCCGCGCTCCAAGAGGCTAAGGCTGCGCGTCAGCGTCGTCTGGTCAATCGCGAGCTCCTCCTCGAGCTGCTTCAGACTCGCCTCGCCTAGGCGCGCGATTGCCGCGAGAATACTGAACTGAGTCACCCGGAGACCGCTCGGCCGCAGACAATCGTCGTAGAGCTACGTCACCACGCGGGTGACCATGCGGAGCGTGTTGCAGACGCAGGGCGACAGCCGTCCACGGTCCTGTCCCATCGTCAGCTTGGTGCCTCCGCGAGTCCTGGACGACATGCTGCCTGCCATGGTCCTGTCAGGCCAGGGTGTTTCACGTCGGGTCATCATAATAGGCACACTATACATGCATCTACATTCGACTCACGAATCCTGCTGGCTCGGACCGGCATCCTAGGAGACGGGAGGACCCAAGGATGAGTCCGAGCCAAAACCGGAATCGCGGCGTACCCGAAACGATCCACAACAGTGATGGAGGACAAGCCATGCCACCGACCAGGCCCCAGCTTCCAGCTATCGGTCGTGGCCGTCACGCACTCATAAGGCAAAGGCCGCTGGTTCAAATCCAGGCGCGATCTAGCGAGATGGGTGGTCGCATCTAACAACGTGCGGTACATGTCTCGTCGAGGAGGACTTCATGGGGAAGCTTGAGGGAAAAGTTGCACTGATCACGGGCGGTAACAGCGGCATTGGCCTGGCTACGGCGAAGCGCTTCGTGCAGGAGGGTGCCTACATCTTTATCACCGGCCGGACGCAATTGAAACTTGACGAGGCGGTGAAACAGGTTGGGTCCAATGTCACAGGCGTACAAGGGGATGTGGCGAAGCTCGGTGACCTGGATCGGCTGTTCGCACAGATCAAAAAGGACAAGGGCAAGCTCGATATCGTCTTCGCCAACGCCGGCATCGCCAAATACGCTCCCCTTGGGACCATCGACGAAGAGCATTTCGATAGTATCTTTGGCGGCAATGTGAAGGGTCTGCTCTTTACCGTACAGAAGGCTTTGCCTCTGCTGCCCGACGGTGCATCCATCATTCTCAACGCGTCAGTAGTTGGCAGCAAAGGGTTGCCGGCAAACAGCGTCTATGCCGCGACCAAGGCAGCGGTGCGCTCGTTCGCTCGGACATGGACCACGGATCTCAAGGCCCGTCGAATACGGGTGAATGCGATAAGCCCTGGCCCGATTGATACGGAAGGTTTGCGTGAGTTACTCGGCTCTGCGCAAGCGGGGCAAGATCGACTCAAGAGCATCGGTTCCACCGTGCCACTAGGGCGGATGGGTACCGGCGATGAGATCGCGAAGGCTGCCGTGTTCCTGGCGTCAGACGACAGCAGCTTCGTCACCGGAATCGAGTTGTTTGTCGATGGTGGCTTCGCGCAGGTGTAGAGGAATACGCGCAGGATTGGAAGTCCTCCTCCCTCCCACGAGTCGTAACGCGGGAGCGCCCATATCGCCCGCGGTGGTTTCCCCTCGGGGTTACCGATGGCGCGGAGGCGTGCTGGACGTTGACGGGGCGCTCTACGGCCTGCTCGGTGACCAACCTGGCTGACACACGAGGCACTGGTAGTACACCGACGCTTGGCCCTCTTCCCGCTTCTTCACCGAGGCGCGCTCTTGGCCGCACTCCATACACTTACGATCATCCCGCTGGGTGCCGTCGCTCATTCCGCTCATGTCCGGCGCCCGGCCGTCACGCCCGACCGATCAGCGGCCTCGCCAACTGCGACGAGGTCGCGCCACACCCTCGACTCCTCCCGCCACGGCTTGTAGCACGCCTCATGAGCGGTCAGGACGACGCCTGAGCAACCTGTTACTTCGCGCTCGACCTCGATGGGTTCTACCGCACGGCGGCAGACGATGCAGGGGCGGCCGGACCCTCGATGGGACTGGGACACCCCGTGGACAGTGGGGAGGCGGCCCTCGGCCAGCCGGGCGCGCACCTGCCCCCTCAGCTCATCGTCTGATGGTCCGGTCGGCTTGCCACTCCGGACGGTTGCTCGGGCCTTCTCGCGCGGGGACTCCAGAACGGACTCATCGAGCATTAGGCTTCCTCGACACGCGCGCCAGAGGCAGATAGCGGACCGTGCAGTCTAGAGGGAGGATGACTCGACAGCACCGCAGCAAGGTTCTTCACTCCGACTAGGGTCTCCCCTCGAGCCTATCCCGGCCTATTGGACCTTAGTCGCAGGCGCTCTACTCCCGAGGGTCGCCCGCTTGCGCGCCCCGCCACCGGGCTATGCTGCCACCGTCAGTCTCAGGCTATGGTTTGTAGAATCCCCGCTCCTCGACGCAGTACGCGGGCTGCTTCACCTTCAGCCACTTGAGCGTCCGCCCGCCGACGTAGGGAGAGGTGGGGTCCTCGGCGACGTAGCCTTCCCAGCCTCGGGTCAAGACCTGCGCCCACGCCGCTGTGGTGGTCTGGATACACCGGGAACAGCAGTTCTCAGATCGTTGAGGTCTAGGACCAACCTATTTTAGGAACTTCCCGACTGGCCAACACCGCGTGTATGAATCGGCTACCTCTTGCCGGGAGCAACGACCAGCGCGTTTGGCACCCCCCATCCGCCGGGCAGCGACAGCGCCAGTGCGGGGAGCTTCACCACGAGCTGTGTCGACGGACCCCCGTCGAGGTTGAGGGCATCCCAGCACGCGAGCCCGCCCTTGTCAGGCGGGTCGGCAAGGAAGCGTGCGAAAGCTGTAGCTTCGGCCTTCGTCGAAACGACGAGCACGACGACATTTCCCTCGGCACACACCGCGGTTCGCTCGGCGATCTGGGGTTTTAGCTGCTGGACCTTTCCCCCGACAAGGAGACGGGGGATACCCTGGACGATGAGGCGATGGGCAAGATGGTCCTGGATGTCGGCACCGAGCATGATCCGCCCCTTCTTGCCATCAATCACGAGAGCACCCCAGTTCCGCTGTTTGCTCGAGGCCATCACTCGTCCTTCGTCGACAGCGAGGCCCATCGCCCGGCCCTCCTTGTCGAAGAAGCTGGCATTGACAGCAACAACACCGGGATAGGGCGCAACGATCTGCTCTACGGTGCGCCGCGCCGGGGGGTCTCCAGCGGGAACTAGACGGAGTTCTGCCACATCGAGATCGATCTTGAAGGCGTGGCCCGAGAAAGGCCCCGCGTTTGCCGGGCGCACTTCGAAGATCGCGTGTGCGATGCCCGGGGCTACTATCGAAAATCTCGGCGGCTCCGCTCTGACCGGACTCATCCCAGCGCTACTCACCGCCAAGAGCACCGCCAAGACGCAGAGAACGAGAATGAGGCGGCATTTCATGGACTTCATCTTCTCGATCTGTAGCGTTTGACTACAATATTCTCAAGACCACGTCGTATCGGAGTTCTTCCGCTAACGTTGGTAGCGGGTAAAGAGCATTTTGTACACTTGGCCGTGCAGATCGGAAAATTTACGGTCGGTCCGTTGGAGAAACTCTTTCCGTCGTGGGTTAGTTTCAACAACGGCCAAACTGCGCGCTAGATGCGCGGCGTAATTCATTGCTGCCAGTTGCGAACTCACCATGTTGAACTCCAGGTCCACGCCGGTGCTGCGTAACATCTGTTTGGTCGTCTCCTTGTCGATGGATTCGCGCGCAGCTTGTTCGATTCTCGGCAGATGCGAGACCTCTAAAGTCAGCGGCGGATTTATTCTGGCCAATGTGTCCAGTTCTTTCGCCGTGACCTTGGACGTTTTCGGAGATTCTTTCGAGCAGCGATTTGAGTTCCGGAGAAATTGTTTTGATGATCGACAGCTGACTGGATTGCTTCTCCTTGGGGACGAGATTGTACAGAAGCGCATAGCCCTCGCTGAGGTCCTCTTTCGCGCGCGGTTCAAGGATGGCGCAAGCCGACAAGACCCAAATCGCAGCAAGAGTAATCGAGAGCCCAGAAGTGTGTTTCATAGATCCTCCCGCATCCCCGACGCGCTCACGGCGGCGCCAATCGTAGCTGAAAGGACGCGAGTGGGCCACCGCCCGCTGGGTCGTGTCCCTATGTCGAACTCGTGGGGCTGCTGGCCCACCCGTGGTCCTTCGGCTACGATAGCGCGGCGATGCTCTCCCGTACGACGAGAGACATGTTGAAGGAGACTGCGACCATGGCCCGGACTCTGGGAGTGTAAGGAGTCAGTCAACCCAGGGATTTGAGAGCCGACCGTTCTGTCGACGACGGTCAAATGGGATACCGAATGAAATGAATAGGAAAGTATCCGACCGAGTATATCGAGCGCGTCGTCTCGTCGTGGTGATATTGTTGGCGGGGGTTGCGGCCGGTTGCGCCCACCGGCTCCCGGCTCCGATGCAGCCCGATGGCTGGAGTGCTCAGCCTATCGTGATCGTGTGGCGCTTCGCCCCCGATGCCGACTTGGATCCCGCCACCGGAACGCCCGTGGGGGACGAGGGGTATTTCCTTTATGTCCTGACCGAAACTGCCAACTGGGACTTCAGCACTACGACGTCGTTTGTCTTCTCAATTTGGCAGCGTCCGTGGGTGCATGGCTGGATCATCCTGGGAAGTCCCCGGAATCGTCTGGAATTCGGCCACACCGGCGACTTCGGGCTGCAGAGGGCGCGATACCATGAGGGCGTGATGCAGAGGGTTCGGGATGGGGATCGCAATCCGATCGCTTATTTGTGGCAGACGATGTCCGATGGCCAATTCCAGATCGGCAAGCCGAATCGCCCTCCCACGTTCGTCTGGAGAATGCCGATTACTCGACGACGGTATCAACAGATCTATGAATACGTGATCCAGCGGAAGTACGACGAGTTCGGCGTGCGGACGAACAACTGCACCGATATGGTAGCGGCGACAGCGGCGCTGGCGGGCATCAACCTGAGCCATCGCATTCGCCTCACCTTGCCGCCAGAAGCGAAGGTTTGGGGTCGGACGCGGCGTGTTTGGACGGATCCACAATACCGCGTACTGGAGTTCAGCACGCCCGAAGTTCTGGAGGTGGATCTGCGCCAGCTTGCCCAGGTAGGCATCGGAAGTGATGCCACCGAGTGGTACCTAGCGTTGAAACACTGACGATTCGCGCGGATACTTGGCCGCGCCTCGGCTTCCTTGGCGTTGACCAGTTGGGCCATCAGTATCCGGTGGCCTGACGATCCCACAGTCGCCCCTGCAGCGGGCGGATCAGGTGATCGAGTAGAGGCCAGGATCTGTGCCGGATTTGTGCCCAACTCGGGCACACGGATGCGAAGTTCATTGAGGGTGTCATTAGTTCGCTCTAGCGTGCCACCGACTCCGCTTCGCCCTAGGTCCTAGCCGCAGGTCTTCCCCCAGACGGTGGCTAGGGCTCAGGCTATACTCGGAGTCCTTGGGACAGGCCCTTAGCCGTCTAGAGGCGCCGATCGCCAACCGGTATTGATCCCCGTCTCAGGTATCGCGGGGAAGATGACGAGGAGCCAAGTGTGGGCAACCATCGCAAGTGGGCGGGCATCGCCCTCCTGTTCGGCGCGCTGCTCCTGGCCCCGCTTCCGCCTGGAGCCGGCCCCGGCGTCGCCCAGGCCCTGGAGATCGGCGAGAAGGCGCCGGACTTCACGCTGCCCAGCACGACCGGGGGCACGATCAGCCTCGGCCAGTTCCGCGGCAAGAAGGTCGCGCTCCTCGAGTTCTACGGGGCGGACTTCTCGCCGGTGTGAGCGGCGAACCTGTCGGCCAGGAAGGCCGACTACAGCCAGTTCGAGGCGCTCGACGTGCAGATCCTTGGGATCAGCTCCAACAACCCGTTCTCGCAGAGACGTTCGCCGACTCGCTCAAGCTGCCGTATCCGCTCCTGAGCGACTTCCCGAACCTCACCACGATCAAGAGCTACGGTGGACTTACGAGCGACTGGGCGATGACGACGGCTCAGCGATGGCTCTTCCTCGTCGATAAGCAGGGTATCGTCCGGGGACAGTGGCGGGGAACCGCGACGGGCGTGTTCCCCAGCGAGCCGATCCTGAAGCTCGCGCGGGAGCTCCGGGGGAAGCAGTAGGTGCGAGCAGGACGGGCTCGGCGCCTCACACCCAGGGGACGACGCGCGGTCGCCGGGGCGCTGGTCGGCATGCTGGCGCTCGCCGGTCCGGCGCTGAGCGCGCCGCCGACGCCCGGGTCGCTCGGCGCCTTCGAGCTCAGCCGCTATGCTTCGGACACGAGGCCTCCGGAGTTCCGTGGTCGCACCGTAGAGGGCCATCCGGTTTCGCTTGCCGAGCTCAGTGGGCGGGTTGTCCTGCTGAACTTCTGGGCCACCTGGTGTCTCGAATGTCGCCCCGAGATGCCGGCGATCGAGCGTTTGCACCGGGAGTTCGGGCCGCAAGGACTGACCGTGATGGCGGTCAACGCGCGCGAGGGACCCCCCGCCATCCGGGCCTACGCGAGGGACCTCGGCCTGACGTTCGCGCTCGTCCTCGATTCGAACGGCGACATCGGTAAGATGTACGGCGTGATCGGGATCCCGACCACCTTCCTGATCGGCCGGGACGGGCGCGCGGTGGCCTTCGCCGTGGGACCCCGAGCGTGGGGGAGCCCGCCGGCTCGTGCGATCCTCCAGGCCCTGCTCTCCGAGCCGGTGCCGCGGCCGGTCGGGCGATGAAACCCACGCTCGCCGTCGCTCTCGTCGTCCTGAGCGTGGGTGTGCTCGGCGGCGGGGCGGTCAGCGCCCAACCTGGCCGTCCCGTGCGCATCGGGGCGCTGACGGAATCGTGGGGCCCGACCAAGGGCATCGTGGGCTTTCGGGACGGCCTCCGGGAACTTGGATACCGCGAGAACGAGCACTTTGTCCTCGGCGTTCGATTCACGCAAGGCGACACCGCCGCGCTCCCCGCCGCTGCCCGCGAGCTCGTGCAGCAGGGCGTCGACCTGCTGCTCGCGGCCGGGGCCGATGCGGCGCGGGCGGCTCGGCTGGCGACCGATCGGATTCCGATCGTCTTCATCGGAGGCAGCGACCCGGTGGGTCTGGGGCTCGTCCAGAGCTTCGCGCGACCGGGGGGCAACGTCACGGGCGTGACCGATCTGGACACCGAGTTGACGTCCAAGCGCCTCGAGATCTTCAAGGAGATCATCCCCGGCCTGCAGAAGGTGCTGCTGCCCTACGACGTCGAGGACCGCGACACGGTTACCCACTTGCCCGCGTATCGCGAGGCCGCCCGCCTTCTCGGGATCGCCCTGGTGGAGAGGCCGCTCCGGACCCACGATGAGGCGCAGGCGACGATCGTCGGCCTGAGGAAGGGCCAGGCGGACGGTATCCTCGCGCCGCGCTTCCTCGCCCTGAACATTCCCGGCTTCATGTTGGAGGCGACGGCCCGCCGCGCGATCCCCTCGATGTTCCACGACACCCTCTTCGTTGAACAGGGTGGACTCGCCAGCTACTCCCCCAGCCGGTACCAGGCGGGCCGGCAGGCGGCCCGCCTCGCGGACAGGATCCTCAAGGGCGCGAAGCCCGGCGACCTGCCCGTGGAACGGCCGACGAGGCTGGAGCTGGCGATCAATCTCAAGACCGCGAGGACGCTCGGGCTGACCATTCCTCAGTCGATCCTGCAGCGGGCGGATCAGGTGATCGAGTGATGGACCGGCGGGCGTTCAGGACACTCACGCCCGGGGCAGCGCACAGAGGCCTGATAACCTAGCTCATGAGATGCTTGGTCCTCGCGTTGGCAGTCCTGATTGGTGGGATCGCCTTTCCCGCGGCGGGCGACGAGATCAGGGTGATCTACGATCAGCGGCCGGAGGCGGACATTCCCCGCGAGGCGCGCGGGGCGGGGACGAAGCCCGACCCTGATTCGAAGAGCGGCCCCACATCCAACATCACGTTCGGGATTGTCACGGATCTCAAGGACAATGGCCCGCTTCGGAACGTCATGCCCCGGGACCTGCATGCCGTGACGGTCCGACACTACGACGGCTCCTTCAAGGACATCCAGGAGGTCCAGAGGTACCTGACCTCTGTGCTGCGATCAGAGAAGGGAAGCACGACGACCTACTGTCCCTGGGCCGAATCGCTTCCGCTACCCGCGGTCGAGGCGACCATCCAGTTCGCGTCGGGAAAGAAGGGCAGGCTCCTCGTCTGGCGCCAGGGGCGCTTGGTCTACCAGGATCCCGGCCTGAAGTGGTGGTTCGCCCACGGCTGGTGAGAGACGGCGCGCTACTCGCGGCTCAGCGAAGCCCCTTGTTCGGGTTGATCAGATACTTCTCGCCCGTGGCCTGCTTGCCATAGACCGCGATCTCCTCGAGCTGCAGGGCTCCGGCGAGAGAGACTTCCTTCGTGTACGTGCTCGCGAACGTGGTCTTGATCTCGGCCGCGACCCGTTCCCGCAGCTTCTGGGCGGCCTCGAATCCGATTTTCTGCAGGAAGGGGGTGAGCAGCCAGCCGCCGATACCCCAGGCCATGCCGAAGGTGCGGTTGAACTGGGTCGGCCCGCGATCGAGGCCCCCGTAGATGTAGACCTGCTTGTGCGTGGTGGATCCATAGCGGCTGTATTCCTTCGCCGTCTTGTTCGCCGCGATCTCCATGGCGGTGAGGATCTGCCCCGCCAGGGTTCCGCCGCCGATGGCATCGAAGGCCACCGTGGCCCCGGTGGCGACGAGCGCCTCGGTCAGGTCGTCCAAGAAGGTGGGCGAGCTCGAGTTGCACACGTAGGTGGCGCCGATCTTCTTCAAAACGTCCGCGTGCTCCTGCTTGCGCACGATGTTCACCAGGCCGACGGTGTCCTTGATGCAGATCTTGTTGAGCATCTGTCCGAGATTGGAGGCGCCCGCCGTGTGCACGAGCGCTTTGTGACCCTCCGCGCGCATGGTCGCGACCATGCCGAGCGCGGTGAGCGGATTGACGAAGCAGGAGGCGCCCTCGGCCGGTGTGGTCCCCGGCGGCAAGACCAGGCATTGCACGGCCTTGATGCAGCGGTACTGCGAGTACATGGCGCCACCGAGGATGGCGACGGTCTTGCCCATCAGCGCTTGCGCGGCCGGAGACGCACCCGCCTGGACGACCACCCCGGCCCCTTCGTTGCCGACGGGCAGGGACTGATCCAGACGCCCCGCCATCGCCTTCATCGCCGCCGGTGAGATGTTCGCCGTCACCACGGGCTTGTCCGCCGTGCCGGATGCCTTGCCCGTGCTCATGTCGGCTCCGGCCAAAAGCAGTCCCTGGTCGGAGGGGTTGATGGGGGAGGCGTCGATGCGGACGATCACCTCCTCCGGTTTTGGCTCAGGGGTGGCAACGCTGACGAGCGATAGCTCGAGGATGCCGTCCTTCTTCACCGTTGAACGAAGCTGAAGTCCCGTGCCCAGGCTGGCGTTTGCCATGTGTCGTCTCCGATCTCGCGATACGGCGGACTATCAGGCCAGATTCTTCCTGAAGAAGGCGATGGTGCGTTCCCACGCCAGTTTCGCCGACGCTTCGTGGTAGCGCGGCGTCGAGTTGTTGTGGAAGCCGTGCTGAGTGCCCGGGTAGATGTGCATCTGGTGCGGCACGCCGGCGGCCTTCAGCGCCGCCTCGAACGCGGGCCACATCTCGTTGAGCCGCTGGTCGGTCTCGGCGTAGTGGATCAGCAGCGGCGCCTTGATCTTCGGCACGCTGGCGGTTTCGGCAGCCGCGCCGTAGAACGGCACGCCGGCGTGTAGGTCGGTGCCCAGCGTGACCGCGAGGAAATTGACCGTGCTGCCGCCCCAGCAGAAGCCGGTCACGCCGAGCTTCCCGTTCGAGAGCTTGTGCGCCTTGAGAAGGGTCGCGCTGTTGAGCATGTCGGTACGCAGCTTGCCCTGGTCGAGATTGCCCTGCAGGGTGCGGCCGTCGTCGTCGTTGCCCGGGTAGCCGCCAACCGGGAACAGGCCGTCGGGGGCGAGGGCCACGAAGCCCTCAACCGCCGCGCGGCGCGCCACGTCTTCGATGTAGGGATTGAGTCCGCGGTTCTCATGGATCACCAGGACCGCCGGGAACGGCCCCTGCCCCGCGGGCTGCACCAGGTACCCCCGCATCTGTCCCGAATTGCCGCCGGGCGACGGGTAGCTCACGTACTGCGCCTTGATCCGCGAGTCGGTGAAGGAGATGGTCTGCGCCTGAGCGTAGCGCGGCAGCAGCGCCTGCGCCATCGCCAGGCCGCCCGCCACCAGCGCGGCCCGCAGCAGGAACTCGCGGCGGTCGATGCGCCCGTGGCAGTACTCGCCGTAAAGATCGAACACGCGCTGGTCGATTTCCACCTGCGTCACGGCTTCAGTCATGGTGGGCCTCCTCCCAGGGGGATTCTAACCGGGAACGGAGTCCCCAAACGGTGCTATCGTGGCGCGGCAATCGCGGTGACCACACCTCGGGAGGATGACGATGCCGGTCTTCACGCGTCCTGATGCCGAGATCCACTATGAAGTCCACGGGTCGGGCTTTCCGCTGCTGCTCTTCGCGCCGGGCGGCCTGCGCTCGCAGCTCGAGTTCTGGCGCCACAGCCCGAGCAACCCCGCCGCCCCGCCGCCCTGGATGAATCCCATGGTCGATCTGGCCGGCCAGTTCACCGTGATCGGCATGGATCAGCGCAACGCGGGCAGCTCGCGCGGGGCGGTGACCGCGACCCACGGATGGCACACGTACGCCGGCGATCACCTGGCGCTGATGGACCATCTCGGCCATCGCCGCTTCCACGTCATGGGCGGCTGCATCGGTGCCACCTTCTGCCTGACGCTGTGCGAGCTGGCGCCCGAGCGAATTGCCGCCGCCGTCCTCCAGAACCCGATCGGCCTGCACGAGAACCGGGACACCTGGGACGAGGCCGTGCGTGGTTTTACCAAGACCATGCGGGAGCGCGATTCCACGTTGAGCGAGGACATGATCCAGAAATTCGGCCGCGACATGTTCGGCGGCGCCTTCGTCTTCTCGGTGAGCCGCGAGTTCGTCCGCCGCTGCCGCACGCCGCTCCTGCTCCAGCCCGGCAGCGACAAGCCGCACCCGGCCGAGACCAGCGCCGAGATCGCACGCCTGGCCCCGAACCTCGAGATTCAGAAGGACTGGCGGGGCCCGACGCACCTGGCCGAGTCGATCCGCCGGGTCACCGACTTCCTGACCCGGAACACGCCCACGACATGAGCGGTCGCGCGGATCAGGTGATCGAATGAAAGACGGCAGAGGACCCAGGGGGCCGGTGCCCGGGCGCCTGGGTCCCAGGGATAAGCGCGAACCAGGCCGGAGGTCCCCATGGAACTGATCAGCCGGATGATGGACGGGTCGATTCCCTACGATGCTGAAGGTCGCCTGGAACCCGTCTCCGCCGGACCTGGGGCCAAGCAGGACGACAAGATTGAGCGGCTCAAGGAAGTCCCCCTCTTTGAGGGCTGCAGCCAGCGACAGCTCCGGAGTGTCGCCAAGATCGCCCGGGTCTTCGACGTTGGGGCTAACACCGTCCTGACCCGTGCTGGCGAGCCGGGCGACGAGTTCTTTCTGATCATTGATGGGGCCGCCCGAGTCGAGGTGTCAGCCGAAAAGCAGGTGCCCCTACACCCTGGGGAGTTCTTCGGCGAGATGAGCTTGCTGGATGGGGGCCCGCGGTCTGCGACGGTCGTCGCGGATACGCCGGTGCGGTTGCTCGTCATCAGCCGCCGGCACTTCTCCGTACTTCTCAAGGAAGTTCCTGGGCTCACTCAAACCCTGTTGATCACTCTGTCGAGACGCGTTCGACAGGCCGAGGAGCAGGCGGAACGTCTCAGGGCCCCCGCGACGGGGTTATGAGCGGTCATCCGGTCCGCGCCACCGAGCAAGACTCGGCGGGCCGCGCGCATCTGCGCCGGGTACGAGGGGCATTGACTCGACCGGCGAGCGCGTGTAGTGGTTCAAGCCGGAGGAACGGACGATCGTGAACGAAACCGGGCGGGCGGACGTCGGGCTGATCGGGCTGGCGGTGATGGGCCAGAACCTCGCGCTCAACATGGCCGATCACGGCTACCGGGTCGCGGTCTACAACCGCACGACGGCGACCATGGACGAGTTCGTGCGCGGCCACCCGGACACGCGGGGCGGCCTCGTTGGTTGCGCCACGCTCTCCGACCTGCTCGGATCCCTCAAGAGGCCGCGGAAGATCGTGGTCCTCGTCAAGGCCGGGCCCGCGGTGGACGCTCTCGTGGACCAGCTCGGCGCCGCCGGCCTCGAGCCCGACGACATCGTCGTCGACTGCGGCAACAGCCAGTGGACCGACACCATCCGCAGAGAGAAGGTGTATGCGGACCGCTGCCGCTTCTTCGGCTCGGGCGTGAGCGGGGGCGAGGTCGGGGCCCGGTTCGGCCCGTCCCTCATGCCGGGCGGTCATCCGGCTTCCTGGGAGCACCTGCGGCCGATCTGGGAAGCCATCGCGGCCAAGGTGGATCCGCGCACCGGCGTGCCGCTCGAGGACTTCGCCCCCGGCAAGCCGGTGGTGGGCGGCGTGCCGTGCGCGGCCTATATCGGTCCGAACGGCGCCGGCCACTACGTGAAAATGGTCCACAACGGCATCGAGTACATCGACATGCAGCTCATCGCCGAGGCCTACCACCTGCTGACCGGGCTCGGCGGCCTGCGGGGCGCCGCGCTGGCGGAGGTCTTCACCGACTGGAATCGGGGCGAGCTGGGGAGCTACCTGATCCAGATCACCGCCGACATCCTTGGCCAGGCCGATCCCAGCAATCCGCGCCGGCTCCTCGTCGACGTCGTGCTGGACGCGGCCGGTCAGAAGGGGACGGGGAAGTGGACGTCGGTGAGCGCGCTCGACCTCGGCATCCCCGCCAACGCCATCGCGGAGGCCGTGTTCGCGCGGTGCCTGTCGGCGCTCAAGGCCGAGCGGGTGGCCGCGGCGCGAATCCTGCGCGGCCCCACGCGCATCTTCCGCGGCTCGAAGCGCACCCTGGTCGAGTCCGTCCGCCGCGCCCTCTACTGCTCGAAGATCTGCGCCTACGCCCAGGGCTTCCAGCTCATGGCGGAGGCGCAGAAGGAGTATGCCTGGAAGCTCGACTTCGGGACGATCGCGGCCATCTGGCGGGGCGGCTGCATCATCCGCGCGCGCTTCCTGCAGAAGATCACCGCCGCCTACGCGAAAGACCCGAGCCTCACCAACCTGATGCTGGCTCCCTACTTTCGGAAGGCGCTCCACGACGGCCAGGAGAGTTGGCGTGAAGTGGTCGCGCTCGCCGCCCGTCACGGCATCCCGGCGCCGGCCTTCGGGGCCGCCCTCGCCTACTTCGACGGCTACCGCTCGGCGCGGCTGCCCGCAAACCTGATCCAGGCCCAGCGCGACTACTTTGGCGCCCACACCTTCGAGCGCGTGGACGCGCCCCGCGGCGTCTTCTTCCACGTGGACTGGCCGCATCCCGACCGGCCCCAGCGGCCGGCCTGAAGGGGGTCCGCACGGGAGGGCGCATTCCGCGTACCTTTGCTAACGTGTTGTGGCGAACTTCAAATCTTTCGAGGAGGTGTGTCAATGGTGGTCAAGATCAGCATCCGGCCCAACGGCCCGTATCTCGTGGAAGGCGAAGTCGAGTTGGTAGACGTCGACGGCAACAAGGTCGACACGAGCGGGCGAGGGCCACGGTTCGCGCTGTGCCGGTGCGGCGCGTCGGTCACCAAGCCGTTCTGTGACGGCACCCACAGCAAGGTCGGCTTCCAGGCCGCAGAAGCGGCCGTCGCGCAAGAAAAGAAGTAGAACCCAGCGGATTAGGGCATCTGGGGAGGCGTGTGTCTCGCGGGACTTGCTAGGCCACCACGGTGCCGGCGCGCTCGTGCGAGGACGCTGGCGCGATGAGTGCGTTCACGCCGCCACCACCGTTCTCCAGCCCGCGATGTCCTCATGGACCAAGGTCCACTATGCCGGCCGGATCTGGCCGGCTAGGCTCAGGAGTTGATGGCAGACTCAGTCCGTAACCGTCTTCTGGCCGGTCTGTCGCGCAAGGAATACGCGCGGATTCTCCCCGACCTCGGACGCGTCACTTTGAGCTCCGGCCAGGTGCTGTATGAACCCGGTGGCGTCATGCCGGTGGCGTACTTTCTCGAGACCGCCATCGTCTCGATCCTCTCGGTGGCCGAGGACGGAACGTCCATCGAGATGAGCGTGGTCGGCGATGAAGGTGTGATCGGGATACCCATTGTCTTACGGTCTCACGGGCTCCCTTACCGAATCGTCGTCCAGGAGTCCGGTATTGCCTGGCGGATGAAGGCCGATGTGCTTCGAAAAGAGTTTGAGCGATGCGGGCCGCTTCACAAGCTGGTGTTGCACTACGTGCACACCTTGATAGTGGTCTTGTCTCAGTCGGGCGCCTGTAACCGGTTTCACACCATACGGCAACGTTTCTGTCGCTGGGTGCTGACGTCCCAGGATCGCGCGCGGTCCAGCGAGATAAGGTCCACTCAAGAATTCCTGTCGCAGATGCTGGGCGTAAATCGCGGCAGCGCCAGTCAGGCGGCGAGCGCTTTGCAGAGGGCAGGGCTGATCAGCTACCGGCGTGGCCGGATCACCATCCTCAATCGGTCGGGTTTGGAAGCGGCAGCCTGTGAGTGCTACCGCGTTGTCAAGGGCGAGTTCGATCGCCTCTTTCGCGCCTAGCATCCGTCTTACCCCGCCTCCCGTGTCCCGCAGGTAGCTCCCTTCTCTGGGCCCGGTCTCGCTGACCATCCTATGTCGGGTATCCGACAGACATTCGGAGTCTCGTATGGATACAATACTGGCAGCAACGGAGGGCCGCGATGGGGCGCAAGCAGACTCCCGGGTTCGATGCGAAGGCGTTCCTGACGAAAGCCAGGACGGGGCGATCGGTCTCTGCGTACGAGAAGAAGCAAGTCGTCTTCGCTCAAGGGGATCCAGCGGACGCCGTCTTTTACATTGAGAGAGGGCAGATCAAGCTGACGGTGATCTCGGAACAGGGGAAAGCGGCGGTGGTGGCGATGCTCGGACCCGGTGACTTCTTTGGCGAAGGGTGTCTCGCGGGCCAGCCCGTTCGTATGGCGACCGCGTCCGGGATGACCGAGGTGTCTGTCGTGCGAATCGGTAGGCAAGCCATGATCGGGCTGCTCCACGAGCGGTCGGTATTCACCGAGCGCTTCATGGCGCACCTGTTGGCCCGCAATGTACGCGTCGAGGAAGACTTGGTGGATCAGTTGTTCAACTCGAGCGAGAAGCGGTTGGCGCGGGTGCTCTTGTTGCTGGCCCGCTTTGGCAAGGAAGGGGCAACCGAGCCGGTGATTCCGAAGGTCAGTCAAGAAGTCCTGGCGGAGATGGTCGGCACCACTCGACCGCGGATCAATGAGTTCATGAACAAGTTCAGGAAGCTCGGCTTCATCGAATACAACGGCGGCCTGCACATTCATAGTTCGCTCCTCAATGTCCTCCTGCATGGGTAAGCCGCCAGCGGCATAGAAGACGATACCCTCCGGGTAGTCTCCCCAGCGCGCGGACGGCACTTATCCGTTTGCTCTTGACAAGCACCTGAATCGGACTAGGCTCTGGGCCGAGCCCGGGAGTCTGTGGCCGCTCGACCCTCAACCCTTCCCCTGGAGGAGGTCCGCCATGGCCCATTACCTCAGTGACGAGGAGCTCACGCGAACGGCGCCGGCCGAGGTCGCCTCGTTCGCCTCCCCCGTCCCCACCCAGATCGTGTCCAACGGCGAGTTCAACCCGCTGCCCCAGACGCGCGAGCAGCAGCGCGTGGAGGTCCGCATCAAGGAGCTGGCGGACGACCTCGGCCCCCGCCACGGGATGAACCGGCGTCAGTTCCTGGCGTCGAGTGCCGGGATGGCCGCCGCCTTCCTCGCCATGAATGAGGTCTTCGGCCCGGTCTTCGACGTCAGCCCAGCCGAGGCCCAGACGCCGGGTGCGGCGAACCAGCGGGCCGGCGCGCTCTCCAAGCAGTTCATCATCGACGCCCAGACCCACTTCGTGCGCGACGACTTCAAGCAGGAAGGCCTGCTCGACCTCGCCAAGTACGCCAAGCAGAACTGGAACCCCGCCCTCTGGGGCGAGAACACGCTGGCCCGCTACAAGTTCGAGAACTACATCAAGGAGATCTTCGTCGACAGCGACACGAAGGTGGCGCTGCTCTCGGGGGCGCCCTTCGACGACGAGACGTGGGATCTCCTGAGCAACGATCAGATCGCGATGGCGCGCAAATCGATCAACAAGATCAGCGGCTCGCGCCGTCTCCTCGGGCACTCGGTTTTCACGCCGAAGCGCGCGGGCTGGCTGGACGAGGTGGACCGCTGCATCGCCACCGTCAAGCCCGATTCCTGGAAGGGCTACACCATCGGGGATCCGCTGTTCCCCTCCAAGCAGCAATCCTACTGGCGGCTCGACGACGACAAGCTGATGTACCCGTTCTACGAGAAGATCAGCAAGTCCGGCATCAACACCGTCTGCATTCACAAGGGCTTGCTGCCCGCCGACTACGAGAAGTCGTGGCCGGGCGTCTGGGAGTACAACACGGTCTGGGATGTCGGCAAGGCGGCCAAGGACTGGCCGAAGCTCAACTTCGTGATGTATCACGGGGCGCTCCGGCCTTTCCTGGAGAAGCCCGACGAGGCGCTGGCCGAGTTCGACAAGAGCGGCCGCATCCAGTGGGCGACCGACCTGGCCGAGATCCCGGCCAAGTACGGAGTCAAGAACGTCTACGGTGAGCTGGGCACCGCGTTCGCCAACTCCGCGGTGGCCAACCCGCGCTTCGCGGCCGCCTTCGTGGGCACGCTGGTCCGCGGGCTCGGCTCTGACCACGTGCTCTGGGGCACCGATTCCCTGTGGTACGGCTCGCCCCAGTGGCAGATCGAGGCGCTGCGGCGACTTGAGATCCCGGCCGACATGCAGAAGAAGCACGGCTTCGCGGCGCTCGGCGCCGCCGACGGTCCGGTCAAGACCGCGATCTTCTCTCGTAACTCGGCGCGGCTCTACCGGATCGACGTGAAGATGGCGCAGGGGGACATCACGGGGGACAAGGTGGCCGCCATCAAGGCCGAGTACGTCAGGCTCGGCGGCATGCGAAGCAACGCGCGCTACGGCTATATCCACCGTGTGAACGCGTAGCGCCTATCGCCCCTGCCTCCCGCCGGGGCCGTGGCTGATCCGAGCAGGCCGGCGTCGGCAATCCCGACCCGGCCTGCTTGCCGTTCAAAGGGGCACTGCTCCCGTCCGGGATGGCTTATCATGGCCGGCCAGAGGGGGACCTCATGGACTACACGCGGATCTCCGCCGATTGCCACATCGACATGCCCTGGATTCCGCCCGACCTCTTCACGGCCAACGCGTCCGCCGCCCTGCGCGACCGCATGCCGTACGTCACCGATGGGCCAGACGGCCCGTGCTGGACGGCGAGGAACGGCGCCTCGTTCGGTCTCGTGGGCGGCGTGGGGCCCTCGGGGCAGAAGTATGTCCCGGGCCTCCACTACCGCGCCGACGCGATGGCCGCTACCGGTTTGTACGATGACGGCAAGAAGGGGATACGTCGTCCCACCGATCCGGTGCTGCGGGTCAAGGACATGGAGCGCGACGGCGTGCAGGCGGAGGTCATCTTCGGCATCCTGGGCGCGGCCACGCGGCTCCGCGATCACGAGGCGGCCGCCGAGATGTTCCGCATCTATAACGACTGGCTCGTAGACTTCTGCCGCCACTACCCGACGCGCCACATCGGGCTGGCCTGCCTGCCCTACGGCGATATCGGCGCGGCGGTGCGCGAGATCCATCGGGTGGCGAAGGTTGGGCTGCGCGGCCTCGAGCTATCGTGCTCGTGGGACATGGAGCCGATGTGGCACCCGTCGTGGGAGCCGCTCTGGCAGGCGGTGAACGAGGTCGGTCTGCCGCTGCACTTCCACACCTTTCCGACCATGCCGCCCAGCGTGCGGGAGAAGGCAACCGGCCTCACCAAGCGCGCCGCCATGTTCACCAGCGTCTCCGGCTTTCAGATGAACCTCATCAATATCCTCGCCGCCGTGATCGGCAGCGCGGTGCTCGAGCGCTACCCGAGCATCCGGATCTCGTTCGGCGAGAGCGGGATCGGCTGGCTGCCCTATGCGCTCGACCGCATGGACTTCGAGTGGGAGGATCGCTTCCGCGACCTGGGGCTCAGGATGAAACCCAGCGATTACTGGCGGCGGCAGTGCAAGGCGACGTTCCAGTTCGACCGCATCGGTACCCAGATGATCCACGAGATCGGTGAGGATACGCTGATGTGGGGCTCTGACTATCCCCACGGCGACGGGGTATGGCCGGAGTCCTCGAAATACATCGAGGAGCAGTTCAGCCACCTGCCGGCCGCGACCGTGCGCAAGATCGTCTGCGAGAACGCGGGGAAGTTCTACGGGCTGATCGAGTAGCCGGCCGGCACCGGCAGTCGAGCGCGTACTATCGGGCGGCCGGAACAGGCATGATGGCAAAACCGATCGCGATCCCCAGGGCAAGGATCACCGCGGCCAAAATAATCGCAACGGAGATGTTCCCTTTCCGAATCTCTTCCCACTCATCGATAGGAGTCAGCCAGTCAAAGACCTTCAATAAAATCCCAAGGCCACAGGCCAGCGATACGGCACCAGCAACTCCCCAGCCTATTGCGATCAAATAATCTAGCCACACACGCGCCATCCGTTTTCCCCCTCATATTGGGCTGCATGTCAGCAACTTGCCGGTGCCGCCCCGACAACGGATCGAGCCGCCCTTGACGCTACGTCAGGACGAAGGGGCGCGTCAATCGGCAAGTCGTATGCGGTCATGCGAGGAGCCGAACACCGCATCGGCCTTCCGCGGGACTGCAAGCGTGAGACAATCGGCGGCAGCACGACCGGACACGGGAGGAAGCGATGCCTCAAGCGCTGACCGACGCGACCATCCACCGCCTGTCGCCCGCGCTGGGCGCCGAGGTGCTGGGAATCGACCTGGCGCAACCGCTGGACGCCGCGACGGTGACGCGCGTTCGCGACGCGTTCCAGGAGCACCACCTGCTGTGCTTCCGCGACCAGCGCCTCACCGACGACGAGCTCATGACCTTTTCGCGGCAGTTCGGTCCCCTCGAGGGGTTCCCCGAGAAAGACAAGACGAAGGGGAAGATCGAGGTCTACAACGTCGCCAACGTCTCGCCCGAGGGAGCGCACCTGCCCGCGGAGGACCCGCGGGTCATCTTCCAGCGCAACAATGCGCGGTGGCACACGGACAGCTCCTATCGCTTCGTCCCGTCGCTCGCGTCGATCCTCTACGGCATCGAGGTGCTGCCGGAGGGGGCCGAGGGCGGCGAGACCGGGTTCTCGAACACGCTCCTCGCCTACGACGCGTTGTCCGACGACGTAAAGCACCGCCTCGAGCCGCTCCACATGGTGCACAACTACGAAGGCATCCGGCGGCTGGAGCCCGAGATGCCCGCCACCCCGGCGGCCGAACGTGACGCCTTCCCGCCGGTGACCCACCCACTGATCCGCGTGCACCCCGACCGGAACGACCGGCGCTCGCTCTACTTCACGTGCAACACCTCGCGCGAGATCGGCGGCGGAACGCTCGAGGAGGGCCAGAAGATGCATGACTGGCTGCGTGAGCATGTCAGCGAGCCGCGCTTCTGCTACTTCCATCGGTGGCGTCCCCAAGACCTGGTGATGTGGGACAACCGCTGTCTCCTGCATCGCGCCATCCCCTACGACTACACCCGGTACCGCCGGGTCCTGCGACGGACCACGGTGGCCGGCAGTGGGCCCGTGGTCGGCCCCTTCTCGGTGGGGGCGCGGACGGCCGAAAAGGCGTAGGCGCGGTGGCCCGAGGATCGCTACGAAAGCTTTTGGCGGGATCTTCTCTAAGAGAGGAGCGGGGCCGCTGATAGTGGGACGCGAGGTGCAAGCGAACGATTGTCCCTCCCACTGCGCCGAGTCGTTTTCAGTTCGGCTTCGCGGAGCCGGCGCGTGAGACGTCGGAGACGTCGAACGGCGCGATTGGTTTTCGAGTGCGAAGCCATCGGGTTCTACCTCCTCTGGGTGCCTAGTTCAGCTCGAGCGTCCGCAGTCCAGGGGGAGCCCCGGCAAGGTGGACGAGCCGGGTGGTGACGCGACGGTCGTTGTCGTCGGTGAAGCAGAAGGCAAGCCCGTCCAGGTCGATGCGCCACACGATGGCTTCGACCTCGAGCGACGAACCGTCGGGCGGGTGGAAGTGCAGACGAGCGAGGCTGCCCTCACCGAGCCGCTCCGTCGGCCGAACCTTGGCGCCGCGAGCACTCAGGTTGACGGCCTGGAGGAGAAAGAGGCGCTTCCCGGCCTCCACGACCACGGGCCACGAAACGTTGGTTCTTGAATATTGCCGGAGTTGTCTCGGGATCTCGTATCCGTGTCTCCCTGAAATAGCTCCATTGGGGTGGACATGGCGGACAGCAAGAGCACCATTCGGTCCAGATCCGAGCCGTGCGTCCATCTAGGCCTCCTTCCCGAAATGCCAGGGGACGCTGTCCTGCCAGAGCCCGCTGCGTCCTTGAATGCCACGCTAGCAGCCCGGTCGGGAGATCGCCAATAGGACTTTGGTCCAAGGTTCCACTCGCGGCTTGACCGATTCGGACGTGATGGGCCCTGCCCCCGGCAAGGATCCGCTTGCTACGGGCGTCTTTGTCTTGCGCTCGCCTTACCGCTCGGTGGTCGTCAGCATCCACTTCTGCCCGCCCTGATCGATGAGCTTCCATACGTTCCCGAGACTATCCAACGCATACAAGACAGTGACCATCGTCTCCCTCACCGTCCCCTGATGTATATGAAGGGCAACCGGAGCGATCTGAATAAACTGGCCATCGACCATGGAGGCCTCCCGCAATCATTCCAGCAGATCCGTTCACGCACGCCGAGCGCCATCGCCAGGGGCGGGAGGGGCCCCGCCGCACGGTCGGCCGAGCCCTCGTTAGCCCCATTTCTCGCGGTGGCGCGCTCTGAGTTCAGCCTTGAGCCGTCGCATGTGCTCGCGCTGCCGTCTTCGAATGAACCTGCCCACGAGCATGCCGACGCCCAGCACGATCCCGACGCCCAGAAGCCAGAAGACGAGATGAGGGCTCATCGCCGAGTCTTCCGTTTCCTGGTGGGCACCTCCAGATCACCGAGGCGTCGGATCTCGGCCCCGATACTCGCGAGCAGCACGACCTCGACATCCCCGACGGCTGGAGGCGGGTCCCATTCCATGCTCGCCGTGCGCCGGTGGCCGTTGATCGTGATCTGCAGCAACAGCCGGTTGCCCAGCCGCTGAAGGCCCTTCAGCACGCCTTCCTCGGCCACCGCGGACGGCTGGCCTGGCCCAGAGGATTCCTCCCACTGGGGCGGCCAGACCATCGTCGTCCCGGCTCGCGGTTGGAGATCGCGGAGCTTCATGGCTGACTCTTCATCCGGCCTTCGACCACGCGTCACCGAGGATCTTCTGCGCAACTACCCCGTGGTCGTGGTGTCCCAGAGATCACTGGGCCCAGATGGCCTCCGCGGAGACGCTCAAGCGGGGAGAAGGGTCCATCGCCTTGGATGGCGCTTGGCTCGCGAAATGGGGTAGATCGAGGGTACCGTCGGGCGGGCGAGGCACCACCCCGCAACCGGTTAGAAACCCCATGGCCAATGTGGCCTGCACGAGCACTGCGGCGGCACGCTGGAGGCCTTCATTCTGTCTCATTGCAGATCCTCCCCGCTCTCGATTGCCTCAAACAGCCGCTGACGGTCGGACACGTCACGCTTGCCTGGCGAGTTCACTCTACTCGGCGTTCTCTGGCGAGCGTAGTGGACCTTGGTCCAACGTCATGCTATGCCGCGGGTGGCTTACCCATGCAGGAGGACGTTGAGGAGCGAACTATGAATGTGCAGGCCCCCGTTGTATTCGATGAAGCCGAGCTTCCTGAACTTGTTCATGAACCCACTGATCCGCGGCCGCGTGGTGCCGACCATCTCCGCCAGGACTTCTTGACTGATTTTCGGAATGACCGGCTCGGTCTGCCCTTCCTTGCCAAAGCGGGCCAGCAACAAGAGCACCCGCGCCAATCGCTTCTCGCTCGAGTTGAACAGCTGATCCACCAGGTCTTCCTCGAAGCGCACATTGCGGGCCAGCAGGTGCGCCATGAAGCGCTCGGAGAACAACGACCGCTCGTGGAGCAGCCGGATCATGACTTGCCGCTCGACTCGCACCACTGACACCTCGGTCAGCGCCGACGCGGTGGCCATCCGGACGGGCTGGCCCGCGAGACCCCCTTCGCCAAAGAAGTCCCCGGGTCCGAGGATGGCGACGACCGCCGACTTCCCCTGGTCCGAGACCACCGTCAGCTTGACCTGCCCTCGCTCTAGGTAAAACACGGCGTCCGCTGGATCGCCCTGGGCGAAGATGACTTGCTTCCTCCGGTACGCGGAGACCGATCGTCCCTCACTGGCTTTCGTCAGGAACGCCTTCGCATCGAACGCTGCCGTCTGTTTGCGCGCCATCGCAGCCCTCCGTCGAATCCCGTGTCGCTACCGCCTGGCCTCCCGCCGCATCGTAAGCTTTTTCCGACGTCCCTCGATCAGCCGGCCCCCCGGCTGGCCCTGCTTGCGGTCCTCGAGGCTGCACTGCTGGGTGGTGGTCGGTGAGTGGAGCACCAGGCGAGGGGGGCGATCTCGTTGCCGTAGCTGACGCGGAGCGTGCCGCCGCTTCGGCGTCTGGGCCAGCGCCGCGCAACATGGGAATGAGGTCCTCTCGGGGAGATGTCGGATCACGTCAACCTGCGGCGATCCTGCCATCATCAACCACTCCCAGGGTCCGCCAGGAGGCGGACGAGGAATCCGGACCTTACCTGGAGTATGTCCCGGCGCCGCCGCGTTTCCCAACTGATTTCGCCGGGGCCTCCTCCCCTTGCTCGTTGTGGCGGCCGGGGGGCCCTGAGATCCGGAGGGTGTCCTTACTGTGTTCCAATTCCTTCGAAAGGTCGCGCGCGTCAGGCTAGTGCAGCCCCGCCTGGTTGGCCGCGGTGAGGAGCCGGTCCAGGTCGGCCGGCCGTCGGTAGGGCAGGCGCTGGCTGAGGCTCGCGAGAGAGACCCCGGGGCTGAGCTGGCGGGCCTTGTCCCACGCCTCCCGGGCTGCCTTCTCCCGGCCCATCTCGGCGAACAGCACGGCCAGGTAGGCGTGGGCGGGGAGGAAATTGGGGTTCTGCTGCGTGATCTTCTTGAATGCGGCCACCGCGTCCGCATTGCGCCTCAACATGTAGGAAGCGTGCCCGAGGGTCCACAGATAGAAGAAGGGGTAGTGCGGGTCCAGGCGCATGGCCTGACGGATGACCCGGATGCTATCCTCCGGCCGGCCCGCCCACCCGAGCACCTCCGCGAGAGTCTCGTAGCTGTCGGCATTGTTGGGGCCGAGCGCGACGGCGCGCTCCGCCTCGACGATCGCCCGATCGTGCTCCTTCTTCCATAGATAGATCTGGGCCAGGAGACTGTGGCCCGCGACCAGGGTGTCGTCCAGGACGATGCCCCGCTCGGCCAGATCTCGCGCCCGCTCCAGGCTCTCCGGGTCGGTGTTCCACCCGAACTGCCAGCTCTGCAGATGGGCCCAGCTCAGCTCCACGTAGGCCGGCGCGTACTGAGGATCCAGGTCCATGGCCTTCACGAAGAGCCGGCGCGCTTGCAGGTTGGCCTCGCGAGTCGTGCGCCGGCGCTCCTCTCGCCCGCGGAGAACGAGGTCGTAGGCCTCCGGGTTCCCGGTCGGCGCCCGGCCCATCTGCCCCTGCTCGGCCGCGGTCAGCTTGACGGCCAGGGCGCGGATGATCTGCTGCGTCACCTCGTCCTGCAGGGCGAAGACGTCGCGGACCTCGCGGTCGTAGCGCTCGGCCCAGATGTGGTACCCGGTGGTGGTGTCCACGAGCTGGGCCGTGATCCGCACGCGACTGCCCGCCCGCTGGACGCCTCCTTCCAGCACGTAGCGCACGCCCAGGTCCCGACCGACGTCGCCGACCTTCACGGCCTTGCCCTTGTAGGTGAAGACGGAGTTGCGGGCGATGACGAAGACGCCCGAGACCTTGGAGAGGCCGGTGATGAGATCTTCGGTCACGCCGTCGCTGAAGTACTCCTGCGCGGGATCCTGGCTCAGGTTCGAGAAGGGCAGTACCGCGACCGACGGCTTGTCGGGAAGGGTCAACGCGGCGGGCGCGGGAGTCCTGAGCCACTGCCAGCCGGCCCATCCGCCGACGCCGAGGAGCACCAGGATGGCGACCGCCCCGATGATCCGGGTGACGAGCCGTCGGCTGGCACGCCGTGTCCGGCCCGACAAACCGGGGGCGGCGCCGGGCTCGAAGCGGAGCCGATATACGCGCACCGGTCGGGCGATGTTCTTGACCGCGTGCTCGCCGATGAAGTCATAGCCGAGCGGAAGCTTGCCCTCCACCTGATCGTAGGCCGTACCGGAAAGGCAGACCCCACCGCCCTCGGCCAGGCCCTCCAGGCGAGCCGCGATGTTGACGCCGTCCCCGTAGAGCCGCGACCCCTCGACGATCACGTCGCCCAGATTGATCCCCATGCGGAACTGCATCCGGCGGGCGACGGGCCGCGTGGCGTTGCGGGACCGGAGCTCGCGCTGGATCTCGACCGCGCTCTCGACCGCGTCCACCACGCTCGAGAACTCCGCCAGGACGTTGTCGCCGGGGGCATCCACCACGCGCCCGCCATGCCCGGCCACGGACGAGGCGATCGCCTCGCGATACTCCGTGATCGTGCGAACGGTGGCCACCTCGTCGTCGCCCATGAGGCGGCTGTAGCCTTCCACGTCGGCGCTCAGGATGCCATGAGGCGGCTGTAGCCTTCCACGTCGGCGCTCAGGATGGCGGCGAGCTTGCGTTCCACCGGGGGTCCGCCCATGGCCCTGAATTCTACCCGCACCACGGGCACCCGGGCGCGCATATGGTGGCCGTCCGCTGGCCCCGCGCCTCCGGGTAGAGTATCGTCTATCCGGCTGAGAACCGGATTGCCATGAGCCAGCTCAACGCCAAGAAGCGGGCGAAGCTGCCCAAGAGCGCGTTTGCGTACGTGGATTCGCGGGGCCGACGGCGCCTGCCGATCAACGACGAGTCGCACGTGCGAAATGCCCTGGCGCGCTCGAATCCCGAATGAGCGACGCGACGGCAGGGCGCCTGGTGATCGAGCTCGGGCAGGTCGGCACACCGGCCGAGTTCGAGCGGAGGCTACGCACCGCCCTGCGGGATCCCACGCTCTCGGTCCTGCACTGGTCCGATTCGGCCGGCGCGTATCTCGATGGCGCCGGCCAGCCGGCCGAGCTGCCCACCGAGGGAGCGGGTCGGGCGGTGACGCTGCTCGAGCGCCAGGGCCGACCGATGACCGCGCTCGTGCACGATCCCGCCGTCTTGAAGAATCCGGATCTCGTGAAGACGGTGACCGCGGCAGTCAGGCTGACGGTCGAGAACGAGCGGCTTCGAGGCCAAGTGGAAGCCCGGGCCAGTGAGGTGCGAACCCTGCCGACCGGGAGCGTGACCTTTCTCCTGACCGATATGGAAGGCTCGACGAGCCTCCTCAACCGGCTCGGCGATCGGTACGCCGCGCTCCTGGCCGACGTGCGCGCCATCATCCGAGGCTGCACGCACCGGGCCGGCGGCCGCGAGGTCGACGCCCGCGCGGATGAGTTCTTCGGCGTCTTCGTTCGGGCGCAGGCGGCGCTGGAAGCCGCCCTCGCGATCGAGCGGACCGTACGAGGACGCGCCTGGCCCGATCGCGTCGACGTCAGAATCCGCATCGGCATCCATAGCGGACGGCCCACGCTGACCGATGCCGGCTACGTCGGCTTGGCCGTGCACACCGTCGCCCGGATCTGCTCGGCGGCCCACGGTGGTCAGATCTTGCTCTCGGGCGCGGCTCGGGATGCCCTGGGCCGGTCACGGCCGGCCGGCATACGCCTCCGGAGCCTGGGGTCCCATCGGTTCCGGGGCTTGCGCGAGTCCCAGGCGATCCTCCAGGTGCAGGCTCCACACCTGCCGGCGCGCTTTCCGCCGCTGCGGACCCTCACCGCGTCGGAGGGCGAGGCCGAGGATCGGGCGAGCGAGGTGACTCGCCAGGCCTGATGCCGTCATCGTAGAGTACCCGCGGGGGTCAGAGGGCCGCGCGCCGAGCGGAGGCCGACAAGCTCGTATGCCTCGAGCCCGTCGGGAAGCCCCTTCACCACGACCCGCCCCAGCGGCCGGACGCTGACCTCCTCCTCGACGAGGGCCAGCGTCTCGGCGGTGAGCGCGGTGGCCCCCGGAGAAGCGAGCTGTTCCATGCGCGCGGCGATGTGCGTCGAGGTGCCCACCGCGCTGTAGTCCCAGCGGAGGTCGCTGCCCACCGAGCGCACGATGACCTCGCCCGAGTTGATACCCACGCGGATCTGCACGTCGACCCCGCGGCGTCGGTGGAGGGCGACCGAGTAGCGGGCCACCGCCTCCTGCATGTGGAGCGCGGCCCGGCAGGCCCGAGCGGCGTGATCGGGGTAGGCGACGGGCGCCCCGAACAGGGCCATGATCCCGTCGCCCATGACCTGATTCACGGTGCCTCCCGCCCGGTGCACGGACTCCATCAATCGCTCGATCACGCTGTCCAGCACTTGCCGCGCCTCTTCGAGGTCGTTCCCGGCGAGGAGCTCCATCGAGCCGCGCATGTCCGCGAACAGCACGGTGAGGTAGCGCCGCTCTCCGCCGGCGGAGGGAGGGGGCACCGCGGTCCGGCGGCGGAGCGCCTGCTCGTCCAGCGCGCGGTCGATCCTCCGGAAGAGCCCGTCGGGCTCCTGCCCCTTCTCGAAGTAATCGAAGGCGCCGAGGCGCATCGCTTCCTTGGCCGACTCCCAACCGGGGTGGGCGGTCAGCAGGATCACGTCCGCTTCCGGGCACCGGGCCTTCGCGGCCTGCAGGACGTCGAGCCCGAGCCCGTCGGGCATCCGGAGGTCGGTGATGACGACGTCGAACGCATCGGCGCCGAGCGCGCTCGTCGCGGCCGTCACCGAGTCGGCCTCGCGGACCAGATGGCCGCGGTGCCGGAGCAGCAGGCCGAGCGTCAGCCGGGCGGATGGCTCGTCGTCGACGATCAGGATGGCGGCCATGGCCATGGGGAATTCACGATCGATGCCACGCCGCCAACCTCGCGAAACGCGAGCGCTCGGCCCGCGCGATCGGTCGTCGCGCCGTTCCAGGTCGAAACGTCCGGTTTCCTTTTGGGACTGACCGGCTAGGGGCCGCGCCCGGTTCTGCCGATCTTTCCTCGACTTCACGCCTGGCACAGCCGTTGCTTTGGTTCGAATCCGATGACGTCACGCTCCCCGGACCACCGCCCACCGCCCGATGGAGACGCGCGCCTGATCGACGCGCTCCGCCGAGACGCCCCGGGAGCGCCCGACGCGCTCGTCGAAGCGTACGGCTCGCGCATCTACCGCAACGTGAACCGGATCCTGGCCAACCGCGCGGATGCGGAAGAGGTCGCCCAGGACGTCCTGCTGACGGTCGTCCGGCGGATCCACTCGTTCGGGGGGCGGTCCACGTTCGCGACGTGGGTCCACCGCGTCGCCACCAATGCGGCCCTCGCCCGGCTGCGGCGCCGCCGGCGGAACGACGTCCACGCGGCCGCCATCCCCGCGATGCCCGCCCTCCTCGGCGGCCACGTGACCCGCGCCGACGAAGAGCTGGCCCGCCGCGAGCTGGGCGGCGTGCTC
>WNFC01000987.1_pt1 | contig 28972 bp, 32 predicted proteins | sample 5400541 | NCBI WGS metagenome assembly WNFC01 (sample SAMN13153342, study PRJNA577476) | soil metagenome | isolation source: 120 cm saprolite under Douglas fir tree site 2 hole 2 replicate 1 | place: USA:California | collected 2015-04-18
GCCAGGCTGATTGGGGCGCCTCCGGGATACGTGGGCTACGAAGAAGGCGGGCAGCTCACCGAGCAGGTGCGCCGGCATCCCTATGCGGTCGTGCTGTTCGATGAGATCGAGAAGGCGCACCCTGATGTGTTCAACATCCTGTTGCAAATTATGGACGATGGACGGCTGACGGACGGCAAAGGTCGCATCGTGGATTTCAAGAACACAATCATCATCATGACTTCGAACCTGGGCTCGGCTTTTTTGCAAGCTGAAGGCCTGAGATCAGAGCAGGCTTTTGAGGAGGCTTCGAGGCAGGTGATGAACACACTGCACGCGCACTTCAAGCCAGAATTCCTGAACCGGGTGGATGACATCATCATCTTCAGGCCGTTGGGCAAGGAGCAACTGGTAAAGATTGTGGAGCTTCGCCTGGAAGATGTGCGCCGCCTGCTGGCGGACCGCAAGATATCGCTTGAGTTGACCGATGCTGCTCGCGAGTTGCTGTTCACGGAAGGGTTTGATCCGAACTTTGGCGCGCGGCCGCTGAAGAGGGCGATCCAGAAACTGATTCAGGATCCGCTGGCGTTGAAGATCCTCGATGGCGAAGTGCTGCATGGAGACCACGTAGTGGTGGACGCCGACAAGAAAGCCGGAAAGATGAAGTTTGAGGTCAGCAAGAGGGTGGGAGAGAAGGAAACGGCTGGTGCGCGGAAATAAAGTCTTGCCGCGCAGGTTCAGTGAAAGCGCTCGACCGTCCAGCGCTGCCAGAGATACCAGACGATCATCATTCTGATGATTAAAGCCGAGCCAGCGAGAAAGAATCTGGGCGAGATATCGGACGTGTCGGCGGAGACCTTCGGGATCAGCATGACCATTCCCGCCAGAGCGATCATGATCGCGGCGCGTCGGGCGAGATTGTTCAACCTGAACAGGCCATATGCAACGACGGCGCCAAATGCCGCCACCAACAGGAACATGTATGGCCCGGACAGCTCAAGGTCGTGGAGCAATGGCGCGCCCAGGGTCATGGAAACGCTGCCGGGACTGATCAACATGATCAGGCCGAGAAGCAGCAGATAAGCTGAGGCTAGGAACAAGATAGCTGCGATTGCGGTGACGCCGCGAGGGCGGTCTGGATTTGGGTTTTCGGTCAACTGTTCTGTCTGCCGACTGGCAGTTTGGGCAGATGAGGGCGTCCCCCTACATGTTTGGTGTCGGATGCTGCCGCTCAATACTTCGGCATTTTCGGGTCGATGCGGTCGGCCCAAGCCAGGATTCCTCCTGCGAGATTGTGCACTTTCTTGAATCCTGCCTGCCTGAGGAAGTTCACCGCCTTCGCGCTCCGCACTCCGCTGCGGCAGTGGGCCACGATTTCGCGGCTGGAGTCGAGTTCGTGCACGCGGTTGGGGAGATCGCCCAGCGGAATCAGGTGTCCGTCAATGTTGCAAATCTGGTATTCGTGCGGCTCGCGCACATCGAGGATGAAAAGGTCGTCGTCGCGATCGAGGCGCTTCTTCAGTTCTTCAACTTGCATTTCGGACGTGGTCACTTCGGCCGGGGCTTCTTCGCCACGAATTCCGCAGAACTCCTGATAGTCAATGAGCTTGTTGATCGTGGGGTTCTTTCCGCAGGCCGGGCAATCGGGATTCTTGCGCAGTTTGAGTTCGCGGAACTTCATGCCCAGCGCGTCGATTAAGAGTAGCCGTCCGATGAGCGGGTCGCCGGAGCCGAGAATCAGCTTGATCGCTTCCGTAGCCTGAATCACGCCGACGAGACCCGGCAGAATTCCCAGCACTCCGCCTTCGGCGCACGAGGGAACCAAACCTGGAGGTGGCGGCTCGGGATACAGGCAGCGATAGCAGGGGCCGTCTTTGGTTGCGAAGATGCTGGCCTGGCCTTCGAAGCGGAAGATCGAGCCATAAACATTCGGCTTGCCGGTCAGCACGCAGGCGTCGTTGACCAGATAGCGGGTGGGAAAATTGTCGGTGCCGTCGGCGATGATGTCGAATTCTTTGAACAGCTCGATGGCGTTGTCGCTCGAAAGGCGGGTGTTGAATTTCTGAATGTTCAGAAAAGGATTCATCGCCTTCAGCTTCTCGGCGGCGGAATCGAGTTTGGGACGGCCCACGTCGGCGGTCGAGTGGATGATCTGGCGCTGCAGATTGGTGTAGTCCACCACGTCAAAGTCCACGATGCCGAGCGTGCCAACTCCTGCTGCGCCGAGATAGAGCGCCAACGGAGACCCTAGCCCTCCTGCGCCGATGCAGAGGACTTTTGCGGCTTTGATCTTGAGCTGTCCCTGCATGCCAACCTCGGGCATGATCAGGTGGCGCGAGTAGCGCAGGATTTCGTCGTTACTCAGGGTCGCGGCTGCGGGTTGGACTTCGGTTAGTGTGGCCATAAATTCAGATTGGGTAATTTTGTAATTTGGTAATTGTGTAATTGAAAATCGACGGTTGGCGTGGGCCTAAATTACCCAATTACCAAATTTCCCAATTACTCAATTGCGCCGCCTCCCGCGATCGAAGGCACTATCGAAATGTTATCACCGTCCTGGACGGCGGTTGCATCCTTCTGCAAGTAGCGGACGTCTTCATCGTTCAGATAAACGTTGACGAAGGCGCGGAGCTGGCCCTCGTCGGTATACAGATGACGGCGCAGGTCAGGATGCTGGGAGACGAGACCGCTCAGGGCCTCACCGACAGTCGTACCTGTGACTTCGACGGCAGGCTGCTTGCCGGCATACTGGCGCAGCGGCGTGGGAATGTGGATCTTAGGCATGGATAGATGATGCCACAGAAAGCCCACTGGATTCAGCTATGCCCGTGTGGGTCGGACACTCTTGTCCGACAAAAATGGCGGAATTCGTACATATGGAAGGGCACTTCTATTTTGGCGCGTGTCAGCGTAAATTCCAATTCTGGGAAAACATCCCAGGTTTCTTCCCATTGTGAACGGAGTCCGGATTGGTCTGGCAGGACTACATATCCAGAACACTTCAAGACACGTACGAGATTCGGGACTACCACCATGCGGCGACCATTCTGGCAAATGATTTTCGCGGCGAATTTGCCGATGTTTGTAGAGCCTTAGAAGGATTCCGCATTACGACATCCGACATTCTTCCTCCTTCCTCCGGGAGGCAATGAATCTGCCATTCCCAAGAAATTCTCAAGTAACGCTGTTGACTTCCAGCAAGACAAGGTAGATTGCAAGACAAACTATGAGCTACGTGAACTACTACCGCTGTCCGACGGATAAGATCACATGGGTGGATGCTTGGTCCTCCATATGCAGCACTGAACTGGCTGCTGCCTACAAAGCTGGCCCTCAAATCGCCCGTACACTGAGCGAGGACTGGTGCGGTCGTGAACTATATTGCCCCGCGCGCGACTCAAATCGGATCACAAGATCGAGAGCCAATACTCCAGCTATCGACTTTACATGCCCCAAATGTGAAAGAGGCCTTCCAGCTAAAAAGCCTTCGGACATGGAATCCGAGAAAAGTTGCGTTTCCAACCTGCTCGTGATTCCAAGGGTGTTCTTTACGGAAACCGTTATTGAAAAACGGAAGCCACTTAGCACGACAGCGCGTCGAGCGGGCTGGGTCGGCTGCAACATACTGCTAGGTGACATTCCAGAAGACGGCAAGATTCGAATGGTCCGATCCGGTGTACCCGAGTTGAAACAGACGGTTCGACATGAGTTTGACCGCGTAAGAGGTCTGGCGAAGCTGCCCCCATCGTTGCGGGGATGGACAATCGATGTTCTCAACGCCGTTCGGCGAATCGGAGAACCTCAGTTTTCGCTGGAGAGAGTCTACGACTTCGAAGGGGAACTACAGGCTGCACACCCTCGCAATGCAAATGTGCGTGCCAAAATTCGTCAGCAGCTCCAGGTGCTCCGAGAGCTTGGACTGATCGAGTTTAGAGGTCGTGGCAATTACGTGCTCCGAGAGTGACCAAAAGCGTCGGACAAGAGTGTCCGACCCACACGGGCTTACACTACTTCAATCTTCTCGTCCACCAGTTTCTTATCATTCTCGTCTGTGCCGGTCAGCTCAAACACATTGGTCAGCACGGCTTTGCCTTTTTCTACGCTGGTGATCACGTAGGAGCAGCTGAACCAGTGGGCTTCGGCGAGGTCGGTTGACGACCACTGGGCGGGGTGGTCGGGATGGGAATGGTAGAAGCCGATGATGTCCTCTTCGCGCTCGCGGCCTTCCCGCTGGATGCAGACCAGTTCTTTGGGATCAATGTTGTAGCGGTTCTGCGGAGAATCGGTGCGGGTGTTGGTGGTGCGGGCGATCGAAGTTACGACACGAGTTCCGTCGACTTCAGTGTGTCCGAGCAGCACACCGCAGCACTCGTGCGGGTAAGTTTCCTCGCCGTGCTGGCGGAGAGCGTCGTAATGGGATTGGCCGAGTCGGAGCATGCAAGAATCGTTTCACCACAGAGGCACGGAGACACAGAGGAAACTACTTCTGAAATCGCCGTACGAGACGATCACTTCCGACTCAGGTTTTCGATCTAACAAACAGGTTTTCTCCGTGCCTCTGAGTCTCTGTGGTGAACCAGCGTGGGTCACGCCACTCGCGCCATTCTCGCGGCCTCGATCCCGTCCAACGCCTCCCACAGGGCTTTCGCGGCATTCTCTCCAGCGTTCAGTGCCTTCTCCGCGGCTTTGGGGTTCTCTTCGACTAGCTTTGCAAGCTGGTGGCGCCAAGTGCGCGCATGGTAAATATCGGCGGTTGTGTGGAGGGTGAAATACTGGTAGGTTTTCTCATCAGCGCGGTATATCTCGCGTAACCCGCGAGCTTTTTCTCCGGCCACTCGGGGCACTTGCGACTCGTACGCATAAAAAGCCGCCAGGGCTTCTTCGGGAGTACCATCGCGCGCGACGGAGTGAAACCAACTCATCAACTCTTCAATCTCTGGAACCGGCGCCTGACTGGTCTCGCGCTCACCGCCCATGCCTTCGACGAAGTCCAGCCAAAGTTCCGAGTGCGGACGCGAACCGGCGCGCAATCCCATTTCGTCGTCCCGGTTTAAGAGCACCGCCCGGCGCAACTGGTCGTCCACAAGTCGGGAGCCGAACTCCTGCAAGTAATCCGGAAATGCTTCAACATGATGGAAGTAGTCGAGGGCATATTCCCGCAGGTCTTCGCGGGTCAGCCCCCCGCCGCTCCACGCCCTATAAAAAGGATGGCAAAGCAGGTCATATTTCGCGATTCGGGCATCCATCTGATCCAAAAATTCCTGAGCGGTCATCATTCCTCCATGCGAAAACTAATATACGGGCGCACCTCTAAATCTTCAATCTCTAATTCCCCGGTTGCGCGTAGCGGGTCCCCAACTGATCAAACAAGAAGCTGAGGACGTCGGCATTCTGCTCGATTCTCTCATTCAAAGCTGTGCCAATGCCATGCCCGGCGCTGGAAGTCGTGCGCAGCAGAATCGGATTCTTTCCGCCATTCGCCGCCTGCAGCCGCGCTGTCATCTTGCGCGATTGTATCGGATTCACCCGGTGATCGTTCTCGCCGGTCAGAAACAGGATCGCCGGATACGCGGTGCCGTCTTTCACATGATGGTATGGCGAATAGGCATAGAGCGCCTTGAACTGGTCAGGATCTTTCACCGTTCCGAATTCCGTGGTGTTGAAGGCGCCATTCGGATCCAGCTCTACGCGCAGCATGTCGTAGATGCCCACGAACGAAACCACGGCGCGAAACAAGTCTGGCCGCTGCGTCAGCGCCGCACCCATCAATAAACCTCCGTTGCTGCCTCCCAGGACCGCCAGATGCGCTCGCGAGGTGTACTTGCGCTGAATCAAGTGCTCAGCCACTGCAATGAAGTCGTCGAACACGGTTTGCTTGTGGGTGAGGTTTCCTGCCTTGTGCCATTCCTCGCCGTACTCGCCGCCACCCCGAATGTTGGCGATTACATAAACGCCGCCCTGGTCCAGCCAAACCCGCCCGATGGCTCCCACAAAACCCGGTCCCAAGTTGACGCCGTAGCCACCGTAAGCTTCGAGCAGAGTGGGATTCGCTCCGTCGAGCTTCGTTCCCTTGCGCCGGATAATGCTGACCGGAATACGAGTGCCGTCTTTCGAAACCGCGAACTCGCGCACCACCTCAGCATCGTCGAACTTCATCGGCGAAGTCTCTAACAGCCCGGTCCGACTGGTTTTGCCGGTCGCCGCATCGAGGTCATACCAGGTAGGCGGCTCAAGGTAGGTTGAAACATGAAAAAGCACATCATCACCGCTGGTGTGCACAACAGCATTGACTTCCGCAATTGGTGGCGCCGGTAAAGTTGCGAGCTGATGTCCATGGTGGTCAAAGATGCGTACTCGCGATGGACCCCCGATTACGTCTGCAACATACAATCGGGATGGCGTCGGCACAAAAGCTTCGATTGAAGCTCGCGCACTTTCATCCGGCCCAGATCCCGCGCTTTGCGGCACGATAACTTCGGCTTTGGACAATTGGGGTTCCGCAAGCGGAAGCCGCAGAACTTTGCCTCGGGGTGCAGTGTGCCTGGAAAGCAAGTAAAGGGCGGGATCATTCGGACTTCCAAGCTCTGCGCGGACAATCTCATCTTCAAAGTGCGTGACCTGCGTCCATTTGCCCGAGGAGTCCATTATGTAATGCGCAAATTGCCCGCCATCTCCATTTGCAACTGCAGCCAGCACCCACTTGCCGTCATCGCTGGTTCGCAAATGGATTTCAGCAATGCGCGGAAAGTCTTTGCCGATAACATAGGTGTCTTCCCGGCTCTCGGTGCCCAATTTGTGAAAATAAACCTGCTGATAAAAGTTCGCGTCTTCGGCGGGGCGCTCATCCCCCTGCGGATAACGCGTGTAGTACAAACCGGTGCCATCCGCGTTCCAGGCGAAGCTGCCGCCAGCCGTCCCGAAATTGACTCGGGGAACGCGATCGCTCAACTCCTTTCCGGTTGCCACTTCGAAAACGTGGGCCGCGCCATCCTCCGATCCGTTTTCGGAGAGCGAAACTGCCACCAGCTTACCGTCGACAGAGGGAACGTAGAAGTCAATCGCAATTGTTCCTTTGTCGCTCAGCGCGTTCGGATCAACAAGGATCCTTTCGCTGCCCGGATCGTCTGCGGACTGCAATATCACCAGCATTGGCTGCTGTTTGGGAGGCTGTGCCTTCATCGCGAACAGTGCCCCGCCACGATAGGACAGTTCGAAGTAGCGGCTGGAAGATGCGGTCATCAGTTTTTCCAGACGTTCCTTGATCGCTGGACGCGAGGGCAATTGATCCAGATATTCACGAGTGCGCTTGTTCTGCGCTTGGCTCCACTCTTTCACGTCAGGATTGTCCCAATCCTCCAGCCAGCGGTAATCGTCCACCACTTTCACACCGTGGTACTCATCGGTAACAGGGCGCTTCGCCGCAACCGGCGGTGCAGGCGCCGCTGTCTGTGCAACACTTACGGATTGCAGGAACGGAGTGAAAAGTAGGGCAAAGAAGATACGGTGAAATGAGTTGGCCATTGACGATCCTCGCGTGATTCTGAGCGTTGGAACCCGAAATTATACGCTGATGATCTCCTGGCGTTCCCGATGCGGACTTCTCGTAACGCGGTCGGCGAGAATCGCGAATCCCAGCAAGATACTATGGCATCATGCGAGTGTGGTTGTGTCCCTCTTACGCCTCGCTCTCGGCCTCTGGCTGCCTCTTTGTATTCTGCTCAATGCCAGCTCCGTAGATTCCCGCATTCCGGATGAAGTCCGGTATAAGTCCGGAAACGTTAACCGCGTCCCTAAGCCATCCAATTTCACCTCGGCCATGCTCTGGGGAATCGCTATCGCCGACACTCGCGTCCACGGATATGAGAAAGCGCAGATTGAAATTGCGCATACCGCGCTGTCCTGCCGCGTGGACGGCCGTGACGTGACCCTTAACGATGATCGAGGAGATGTCCGTGGCGGCCTCTACCGCAGACATCCGTGGTTCGGCACTGACTCCCACGATCCTATCCCTCTCGCCCGTTCCAAGAACCATGGCGTGATTTTGCGCGTCGGCACACGTCCAGATCGTGTCTGGCACTTCTGGGCGGCATCCCCCGAGCAGCGTTCCCGCCAGGACATCTCGAAGGTTGCACGGTGAAAACGCGAGTCCGAATTTCCAAGGGTGCCTTACTTCAAATGGGCATGGACTACTGCCGCAACCCAACCATCGGCTTCGGTTCCGGTGGCAACAATCACGAAGCGGGCGCGAGCCAGTGGTATTTCCTCTCCGACGACTGGCAGGAAGCCATATTCACCGATATCAATCCATGACCGTGCGGGTCGGACACTCTTGTCCGACAATCTCGTAGTCAGATCCAAGCTGCTTGTAGAATTAAAGACGACAAATGGAATTCACCGAACAATTCGACATTGTCGTGGTCGGAGCCGGCCATGCCGGTTGCGAGGCTGCTGTGGCCTGCGCGCGCATGGGACTGAAGACCGCCCTCTACACGCTGAATGTTGATCTGATTGCGCAGATGTCCTGCAATCCCGCCGTCGGAGGCATCGCCAAAGGACATCTCGTTCGCGAAGTGGACGCGCTTGGCGGCATCATGGGTGAGGTCACCGACGCAGTCGGCATCCAGTTCCGCCTACTCAATACTTCCCGCGGACCTGCCGTCTGGTCTCCGCGCGCGCAGTGCGACAAACAGGCCTACCGGCTAAAGATGCGAGAGGTTTTGGAATCCCAGCCTAACCTGAAGATCAAACAGGCAGAAGTAGCGGAGTTGATTTTGGGAGACAGCCGTCAGCCGTCAGCCGTCAGCCATCAGCCGGAAAACACCACCGACCATGTGGGGACGGGCGCCCTCGCCCGTCCGGCGGAGCAAAGCTCCGCAATGGCCGACGATCAACAACCAACGACCAACGACCAGCGACGGGTTCTAGGCGTCCGCCTGCGCGACGGCCGCACGGTCGGCGCGCAAGCCGTCATCATCACCACCGGCACTTTCCTTAACGGACTTATCCATTGCGGCGAGCAGCAGTATCCTGCCGGCCGCTCCGGTGAGCCAGCAGCCGTCCTTTTGGGCGAAGCACTGAAGAAGCTCGGGCTTCGTGGATGTCGTCTTAAGACTGGAACTCCGCCGCGCCTGGATGGGCGCACGATTGATTGGTCGAGGTTCCAAATCCAGCCCGGCGATTCTGATCCGACGCCATTCAGCTTTCGCACCAAGCGCGTCGCGCACCACGATTCCCAAGTGCCCTGCTACATCGCGTGGACTACGCCGGAGACGCACCGCATTATCCGCGAGAACGTACACCGCTCGCCTATGTACAGCGGCCAGATTCAATCTATTGGCCCCCGATATTGCCCATCCATCGAGGACAAGATCGTCAAGTTTCCCGATAAGACCACGCATCAGCTTTTTCTGGAGCCCGAGGGCCTGAACACGCACGAAATTTATGTCAATGGCATGAGCACGTCGCTGCCGGCTGAAGTGCAAATGGCGATCCTCAAGTCGGTTCCCGGCCTGGAAACCGCAGAGATGCTGCGCCCCGGTTATGCAATCGAGTATGACGCGATCGATCCGACCGAACTGGAACGCACACTCGAAACTAAGCAGATCGCCGGGCTCTTCCTGGCTGGACAAATTAATGGCACTTCCGGATATGAAGAGGCTGCCTGTCAGGGCCTGATGGCCGGAGTCAACGCCGCGCTGAAGGTGAAGCAAGAGGCGCCGCTCATCCTTGACCGCACCGAGGCCTACACCGCCATCCTGATCGACGACCTTATTTCGAAGGGCACAAACGAGCCGTATCGGATGTTTACAAGTCGCGCCGAGTTCCGCTTGCACCTACGCATTGATAACGCCGACCGCCGCCTCACTCCGCACGGAAGACGAGTAGGGCTCATCGACGACCAAGCGTGGTCCGACTTCCTGGCCAAGGAAGCGCGTCAGAAGAAGACGAAGCAGTTACTGGAAGAGACCCGGCTTACAAACGAGATGGTCGAGAAGTTTCACTTCGATGCTCAGGCGACTGTCCCCGACCTCGCAGGCGCTATCGGCTCGCCCCTCGCTCAGCTTCTGAAGCGGCCAGAAATCACAGTCGAGCACATTGTCCCCATACTCCGAGAACTCGCGCCCGAGTTCTTCGACCGAGACTCTGCCCACTTGCCGACTACGGACCGCTTGCCTTCCGTTCTTCGCAATGAGTTGAAGTCCATGGAAACGGAGATCAAGTATGAAGGCTACTTGTTGCAGCAGCAGCGCGGCATCGAGCGCCTGAAGAAGGCCGAGCAGCGCAATATCCCGGAATGGTTTGATTACAAATCGGTCAGCGGCCTGTCGCGCGAGATGCAGGAGAAACTTACTAAAATTCGACCACGCACTGTAGGCCACGTGTCCCGCATTCCAGGCGTAACGCCAGCCGCCGTTTCGCTGGTGAACGTGTATATCGAGATCCAGGCAAAGCGCCGGGGACAGGCAGCGGTGATTTGAAGATGCCGATTTTCTATACTCAGCTTGGATCACCGATTGGCACGCTACTGTTGGTTTCGGAGGATTCCAGACTTAGTCAGATTACGTTCGCCAAAGACGGACACCCCGCTATGCCGAACGCCGAGTGGCGGGAAGATGCGGCCGCCCTCAAGGAAACTATCCGCCAGCTTCGCGCTTACTTTGCCGGGAAGCTTGAAACTTTCGATCTACCACTCGCGCCAGAAGGCACGCCCTTTCAGCAAAAGGTCTGGGGAGAGCTGCTGAAAATCCCTTACGGCAACACCACCTCCTATGGGGAGCTTGCCAAACGGATCGGCAATCCGAAGGCGAGCCGGGCTGTGGGTCTGGCCAATGGTTCGAATCCCATTCCGATTGTGATTCCCTGCCATCGCGTGATTGGCTCAAACGGCAAGCTCACGGGATATGGCGGCGGGCTGCCGATTAAGGAGAAACTGCTGGCCCTCGAGCGGCGGCAGCTCACCCTCGTTTAACTACAATGGCCCCTAACGTTCGAGGCTAGAAAGGCAAAGCAGCGGACAGGAGTATCCGCTCTACACAGCATTGTCCCCGGAACCAGACTTCGGTTACGATAAATTCGAACAGATACCTGCATCCAACCTCATATATGAAGAATAGGTTTCCGCTATCCCTTGCGCTGTTGATTTCGCTAAGTTCCTTTGCTGTCGGCCAAGACCCCGCGCTGCTCCGGCCACCCAAAGGCGCGCAAGTTGCGCTCATTGTCTTTGAAGACCTTCAGTGTCCCAAATGCCGCAGCGACGCTCCTTTGGAGGCTGAGGCCGCGCGTGCGCACAAAATTCCACTTATCCATCGCGACTTTCCGCTGCCCTTGCACAATTGGTCTTTTAATGCAGCAGTGATTGCGCGATATTTCGAAACCCAATCCAAAGCGCTCGGCGACCAGTTTCGCGCCTACATTTTTGAGCACCAGCCTGAGATTACGCCTGACAATCTACAAAGCTTTGCGCAAAAATTTGCCGCCGACCATAAAGTACAATTGCCTTTTGTGCTGGATCCCCAAGGCAAGCTTGCAGCCCAGGTGAACGCCGACAAGGAGATGGGCCGTAAAGTCGGTATAGAGCACACCCCGACAATCTACGTAGTCAGTAGCCGGAACCCGGCACGACCGTTCGTCGAGGTCACTGACACCACCAAGCTGTTTCAGACAATTGAGGCAATGCAGTCGGAGTGAAACAAGGCTAAATTTGCGGCTCGGCGTCGCCTTCTGCTGTCGTCCAAACCATCTTTCTCCTGCTAACTAAGATGTGTGAAGGTGTCTGATCTCCATTCGATTGTTGGGCAAATAATCTCTCACTATCGTGTCCTGAGCAAGCTCGGAGGCGGTGGGATGGGTGTGGCCTACCAGGCTGAGGACATCCAGCTCAACCGTTTTGTCGCTCTCAAGTTTCTCCCCGACGCCCTGGCGAATGATCCGCAGACGCTGGAACGATTCCGGCGGGAGGCTCGTGCCTCTTCCGCTCTGAATCATCCGAACATTTGCACAATTTACGAAATTGGCCAACACGAGGGCCGTGTCTTCCTGGTGATGGAGTATTTGGAAGGCAAGACTCTGCGGGATGTGATCCAGGGCCGGCCACTCGATCTGGAGAAGTTGCTCGATATCGCAATCGAGATTGCCGACGCGCTCGATGCGGCCCACACCAAAGGAATCGTTCATCGCGATATCAAGCCGGCCAACTTATTCGTCACCGAGCGAGGCCACGCCAAGATCCTTGATTTTGGCTTGGCGAAAACATGGGAGGTCCGCACCGACGGATCCAATCTGCATCAATTGCTGAAGGGATGGCATACTCCACCCAGCGAATGTTGCGGCCGATGGACGCAAGGTGGACGCTACTACGTTTTTTTTTGCGCTCCCGGACTCCACCGGCGTCCTTCGCAGAACTTCCGCCACACCGACCCAACTGACAACTGGCCCAATCTTGTACTCCTCGGTCATGCCCGATATCAGCGGCCGAAAGCTATTTGTGCAGGGCACTCAGCAACGCGGGTGAGCTCGTCCGCTACGACGCCGTAGCGAAGCAATTTGTCCCTTTTCTCGGAGGGATTTCCGCCAGCGATGTGGCCTTCTCGCGCGACGGTAAGTGGGTCACGTACACCACCGTTCCGGACTACACGCTGTGGCGCAGCCGCGTAGATGGCAGTGAGCGCGTGCAGCTTACCTATCCGCCAGCGGCTGCTACGCTTCCCAGTTGGTCTCCAGACGGAACGCAAGTCGCTTACATCTCCGTTCAAGCCGGAAAACCAATCAAGATCTTTCTGGTTTCCGCGCAAGGGGGATCGCCCGAGGAGCTGTTGCCTGAACAGGTCGGCGAAGTGGATGCTCCCTGGTCTCCCGACGGCGGGCAGCTTGCCTTCGGACGCATTTCCGCCTTCAATATCGGGACCAAGGATATTCAGTTGGTGGATATGAAGACCCGCCAGACCTCCACCTTGCCCGGCTCCGCGGGCCTCTTTTCCCCCCCTGGTCTCCCGACGCCCGCTATCTGCTGGCCCTCAGTGTCGAGGGCTCGCACAAGCTTATGCTTTATGATTTCAAAACTAAGAAGTGGGCTGAATGGCTTGCGGAAGCCAGCAATGTGGATTATCCGCAATGGTCGGCGGACAGCCGCTACGTGTACTACGACAACTTCGCAACAAGTAATCCCAGGTGCCGCCGCATTAAGGTCGGCGAAAACCATCCCGAAGACCTCTTCGGCCTGAACGGTCTGCGCCGCTATTTCGGGATCTGGGGGTCGTGGGGCGGCCAGGCGCCGGACGACTCGCGGCTTTTTGTGCGCGATGCGAGCACCCAGGAAATCTACTCGCTCGATGTTGACTTTCCCTGATCTCGACGTGGATTTTCCCTGAACCTCCCCACACCCATGTGGGTCGGACACTCTTGTCCGACACCTTTGACTTTGCTCTTAGATCGCCCGATGCACTGACCACCCGATTCTTCACCCTCTCTCGAAGGCGTGCTTCTTTGCTATCTCCCCGAGTGCCGCGCTCATGTCCGCCTCAAATTTTTCTGCTTGCGCCATGAGAGAGGCGTTGGCCGACGCCCAATCGCCCTCCAGCGTCATTAAGCCGGACTCCGAAAGCTGGCGCGCGGATTCGAGCACATGCGGCACGGTCGTCTCCGCGTAAAGCGCATCAGTCGGATCACCAACCCAGACGTTTCCGCCAATCAGCTTCGCATGCCAGAAAACCTTTCGCATGATCTGCAGGGCAATTTGTTCATCCGTAGCTTTGCCAAATACCCATTTGTTGCGTTTGAAATCATAGTAGCGGCTGGAGAATTGAACTGGAACCAGCTTGCCCGACTTCACGAACTCCAACTGGCGTTTGTCCACTTCCTTGCGCAGCGCATTGATGACCGGTCCTTCCACATCGTGCGCTTCGAGCGAAGGCAATATCTCGCGCACCGTGGCGGATAGATTCACTGACACCGGAGCATGCAAGCCATCGGAGTTCCCCAACTTGATATCGCCATGAAGTACCCAGAAGTCGGCTCCTGAGCCGGAGCGATGAAAGGGCCACTCCAGGTCGATCAGGAGGGGAAGTCCGGTAAGGGTGACATAGACTTTGCAACTCGCCTGCCCGCTTGTGTCTACGAGGCCCATTGCGAAGTTTTTTCTCCGAGCAAGATTGGAAGATGAATTTTACGACAGAAAAGGAAAGGGCGGCCATAAGGCCGCCCTCCCAAGTTAAGCTGTTGAGTAAAAGCTCTACCGTGCTCCTGCTACTGCCGCTGCTGCGCGAAGAGGCTGCGCGTTGATCTTCTCCAGCAGTCGCTCCATGCTCTCCCCGGTGTCAGTGTTGCCGTCGACATACGGATGCCGCGACCCGTCAGTGTGCATCACCAAGACTCGGGTTTCGGCGTTCGCCTTCTTCACCATATAAGGAAGATGATGCCGGTCGTCTCGTGTGAGCGTCGGCCCAAGGATTACCAGGTCGAAGGCGTCTTTGCTCAACGCATCCTGCACAGCTTTGCGTCCCACCGCGGTTTGCACCTTGTGGCCAGCCTTCTCAAGCACCACCGCCTGTGAAGCCAAGACCTGCTCGTTCAGCTCACCGTAAAGCACCTTCAGCGACGCACCAGATTTGGACATGTCGGGGCCTCTTTCCCTGTCCAAACCCTAACAATGTCATGGCACCGTGAAAACGTAACCGAAGAACAAGACCGACCGGGGCCAAAATGAGACTTTCAAGACTTTCCTCCGTTCCGAGGCAAATCGGTTCCGGGATTTGCACTGGGTGTTACATTATTGCGGAAAGGAAATCGGGAATGCGCGCGTCGCTTTCGCTGCTTTGCGTCTCCATCATCTTTGCTGCCAGGGGGCTGGCGCAGACAACTCAGACCGCTTATTGCGATTACCAGGATGGCGGCGAAGTGAGCATCCAGTACAACCCGAGCGTGAAAGAGGAGCCAAAGAATGGCCGGGTCTGGGCGCCTGGCATCACGCTGTTCGTACAGGTTCCGCTGACTCTGGGTGGCTCTGAAATCACAATTGGCGCATATGCCGTCTTCCTGATTCCGGACAGGAAAAACTGGACTGTGATCGTCAACAAGAATGTGACTGCCGGCGCTGCCTACAACTCGTCGCAGGATGTTGCGCGAGCCCCGATGGAAGTTGGCGAAATTCCCGATCCGGTCAAACAACTCCAACTCTCGTTTGCCCACATGAGCCCGAAGCAGTGCAGCCTGCGCGTGTACTACGCCAAGATCGGCGCGTTTGCTGATTTTCTGGAAAAATAAGATTGGAACAATAGCCTACAAAGATTAAGGGCAGGCACTGCACTGAGTTGACCTGCCTCTGCCCCACTCCTTAATATTGCTTCCCTACGGATACTCTCTTGATCGGTTCAACTATTTCGCATTACAAAATCGTCCGTGAAGTGGGCAGCGGCGGCATGGGTGTGGTCTACGAAGCCGAAGACCTCACGCTCGGCCGCAGAGTTGCGCTGAAGTTCTTGCCCCGCGACGTGGTCCTGAGTCCCCAGTCGCTGGAGCGTTTCCGGATGGAGGCACGGACTGCGTCATCTATAAATCACGAAAATATTTGCACGATCTATGAAATCAGCGAGCATGAAGGCCAGCCGTTCATCGCGATGGAACTACTCGAAGGCGAGCCTTTATCCGCGCGGCTTCTGGGACGGCCGTTCACCAACGATCAGATTCTTGACATAGCCATTCAAGTTGCGGACGCCCTCGACGCCGCCCACCGCAAGGGAATCATTCACCGCGACATTAAGCCAGCGAATATTTTCATTACGGCTCGCGGCCGCACAAAAGTGCTCGATTTCGGACTGGCCAAACTCGCGAAGGAAGCGACGGTGGCCGCGGGCGCGACTATCGACAGTCCCATGCTAACCAGTCCCGGCTCGACGGTTGGCACCGTCGCCTACATGTCACCGGAGCAGGCTCGGGGCGAAGAAGTTGATGCACGCACGGATCTGTTCAGCTTTGGAGCGGTTCTCTATCAGATGGCAACCGGCCGTCTGCCCTTCGATGGCCCAACTTCGGCCGTGATTTTCCACGCCATTCTGGAAAAGAATCCGCCGCCGCCGACCGAGCTAGCCCCGTCGCTACCGCCAGCTCTCGGCGATGTCATTCTCAAGTCGCTCGAAAAGGATCCCGACCTCCGCTCTCAGTCGGCGGCAGAAATCCGCGCCGACCTGAAGAGAATCAAGCGCGGATCGGGTTCGTCCTCTGGGCGCAATGCGGCAGTCTCCAGTTCGCATACCGCAGTCGGTGCGGCGACTCCGCAGCCGCCATCTTCCACCCGAGCCGTGCTGCTGGCCGACATCAAGCGCCACAAGCCTGCGATGCTGGCAAGCATTCTCGTGGTCATTGTCCTCACCGCAGCGCTCGGTTTTGGAATCTACAAACTGCTTGTTCCTGCCAAACCCGCGATCAATCCGCTCGCTATGCAAGTCTCCAAACTTACTGAAAACGGCGGCACGATCTCAGGCGCGGTTTCTCCAGATGAACGTTACGCCGCGTTTGTCATGCGGGGCGCCCAGCGCAGTCTTTGGGTTAAGCAAATTGCCACCAGCAGCCAGGCCCAGATCGTTCCGCCGCAGCCCGGATATTTCTATTACCAGCCTACATTTTCTCCGGACGGCAATTTTATCTATTACGAACATACCGATCCGCAGAACGACGCCGTCACCGACCTCTTCTCCGTTCCCAGTCTCGGAGGAACGCCCCAGCGCGTGCTCTCCGACCTGGCAAGCCCCATCAGTTTCTCTCCCGATGGCAAGCAGATCGCGTTCGTCCGCTACGCGGCAGCTAAGAAGGGCAACCAGATCATCATCGCCAATAGCGATGGTTCCAACCAGCACATCATCGCCGAGCGCGAGAATTTCTCTTCCGGCTCTGCTCCTTCTTGGTCGGGCGATGGCAAATTGATCGCTGTTCCAATATTCGCGCTTGCCAAAGAAAGCCTCAGCTCGGTTTTGGTTTATCGCCCCGACGGTTCAGTGGTGAAATCTTTCGCCTATCCATTACTCGTGGACACCGCTACCTGGCTACCCGATTCGAGCGGCATGTTCTTACAGATCCGCGCCACGGAAACACGCCTCCGACGGCAAATCAAATTTCAGCCATACCCTTCCGGAGCCGTGCAGAATGTCACCAACGATTTGAACGAGTATTCCGACCTGAGCGTCACCGCCGACGGCAAAGCTCTTGTCAGCCTCCAGCGGCAAGCGTCCTCTGCGGTTTACGTCGGAAGCGCGCCGACGCAATGGCCCTCTGAAATCAAATTGAATTCCACTCCGGTCACTCCCGGACAAGCTGACGGAGGCTGGCTGAAGTGGACTGCCGACGGCAAACTCCTCATCATGGACGGGCAGTACCACTCGCTGATGATGGATGCCGATGGCGCTTCCCGAAGGCCGATCCTGGATCATGAGACGCTCACGATATACCCAACCCCGTGTGGCCCCGGAAGCATCGTGGTCGCTCTCGTCCGCGGCAATACGTTAAACATCTTTAAGTACAACTTAGGCACTGGCGACCTGAAGCAGTTGTCCTCAGGGCGCGACACCGAACAGCCCGCCTGCACTCCAGATGGTAAGACCGTTTTTTACCAGCAATACGAAGGCACCCCTTCGTTGATGCGGGTTTCCGCCGAGGGCGGATCGCCTCCGCAGCAGGTAGCCACGAATACATTTGCGGGACCCAAGGTTTCCCCGGATGGCAAGCAGATTGTGTATCTGCAGGCAGTGGGCAGCGGCAGCGAGCAGAAATTTCAGCTTGTTATTCAGAGCATTGACGGCCGACAGTCCGCCAAAATGCTGCCCGCGTCAGCTTCTGTGCACGACTACGACTGGTCGCCCGACGGACGCGGATTGGTACTTGATCTGGGCACCGGTGTCGGCTCCAACTTGTTCTACCAGCCGCTCGACGGCAGCAAGCCAACTCAGATCACGCATTTCGATATTGAGCCCCTCGCGGTTGAAACTTTCGCATTCTCCCCGGACGGGAAACAAGTAGCCATCACGCGCGCCCGCACCAACACTTCCGACCTGGTAATGTTCAGCAACTTCCGCTGAGATTCTGCGCTTCCAGGCCGATGTGGCGCGGGCGCCCTCGCCCGCGAATTCCCGTGGGACATCGAGAACCTGAAATGTGGGGACAGCCGCCCTCGGCTGTCCGCGGGGCGCGGCTCCGCTCTTGCTTCTGAATTGTTAGCATCGTGACTGCACGGAACAAAATGCACTATTGATAGAGAGATCACAAGCGGGATTGCTCTCGCAGAAAGATGGCGGGCAAGCCCGCCAGGACAGCCGAGGGCGGCTGTCCCCACATTTTCGAGGGCGCATAAAATGAATTCATGAAAGCCGCTGTCCTCACCACACCTTCCCCGGTTTCGAAGTGTCCACTGGCAATTCAAGACGTCCCGATGCCCGAACCCAAACCCGGTCACGTTCTCCTCCGTGTTCTAGCCTGCGGAGTCTGCCGAACTGACTTGCATATCGTTGAAGGCGAGCTCGCTCCGCTGAAAGATCACATCATCCCGGGACACCAGATCGTCGGCGAAATCATCGAAGGAGGCACCGTCGAATGTCCTAAAGGCACACGAGTCGGCGTTTCCTGGCTCGGAGGCACCGACGGCACTTGTCCGTATTGCCGGCGCGGCGAAGAGAACCTTTGCGACTCGCCAACTTTCACCGGCTACTCGGTTAACGGTGGCTATGCGGAATACGCGCTAACGCGCTCCGATTTCGTTTTTCCGATTCCGGCAGCTTTGGATGATCTCCACGCCGCGCCACTTCTCTGTGCTGGCATCATTGGTTTCCGCAGCCTTCGTGTCGCTGGAGTTGAAAAGGGAGAGCGCGTTGGCCTTTTCGGCTTCGGCGCTTCCGCCCATCTGGCGATCGCGGTTTTGCAAGCCTGGAATTGCGAGGCTTATGTTTCAACGCGCGGCGAGTCTCATCGCAAGCTCGCTAGTTCGCTCGGAGCAACGTGGGTGGGTACCGAAAAAGAAAAGCCGCCCGCCGAACTCGATCGCGCCATCACCTTCGCGCCCAGCGGAGACGTCGTAATCGCCGCGCTTTCCAGCCTGCGCAAGGGAGGCGTGGTTGCCATCAATGCCATCCACCTCGATCGCATCCCTGAATTCGACTACGACAAACTGCTCTGGGGCGAGCGCCAAGTCCGTAGCGTAGCCAATATGACCCGCGCCGATGCCCGGGACTTCCTCCGACTGGCGGCGGAGATCAAACTCCGTCCAAGAGCGACTCGCTTCTCGCTCGATCAGGCCAACGAAGCTTTGGCTGCCGTGAAGAGCGACTCAATTGACGGAGCAGCAGTGATTGTGCCCTGATCTTAGTCTGTCTGGGGTTTAGAAACATGATTCCCGGCCACGCCTCTAGAGTAGCGGCTTCAGTGCCGATTCAAAGTTTTCCACGTAATCAAATCCAATCACTTTTTGCGAAGGATCCCCTTACGGTCATAGATCATGGTAGTCGACAGTCCTTCGATGCCGCCAAACTTCTGCAATACGTCGGCGGATGCAACTGCCAGCGGATAATGCACCCCGATCTCCTTCGCAAACTGTATTGGATCCCCCGTGTCCATCATGATGTTCGACTTACGCCCTACGACGGCAAATCCGCGCGAGCCATAGCGGTCGAGGAGTTTCTGATAACCTGGCATTTCTTTCTTGCACGGCTGGCACCACGTTGCCCAAATGTCAATGAGCACCACCTTGCCGCGAAGGTCGGACGAAGAGACCTCGTTTCCTTGCAGGTCCTTCAATGCGAAATCCGGTAGGTGCGAACCGACTTCCCCCGCCGCGATCGCAGCTCGGTGTTGAGCTGGACTCACCGGATTCCGATTGCATCCGGCGAGTCCACCAGCAACGACAACCACAAGCAACAGACCTTTCCTGTTCATCTATTCCTTCTTCTGCATTTCAAGAGCCAGAAACTTCAACGGAGCCGAAATGTCTGCCTTCTTTTTCCCTTTTCCGTCAGGCTTTTTGTACAACTGACCACGCACGGTGACTTGCGTCGCTGAATTCGCAAGCGGTTCGAGCGCTTTCGATAGTTCATTGCTCGTAAGCGTGAATGACTGGTTCGGTTCTACTTGCAAGGCTAGATTGCCCGAAGCGTCCTTCACTATTTTGCCGCGCGCAGTCATGTCCAATTCCGCTACGCTGACACCACTATCGTATGTCGCCTTAAGAAGCTGGGCGGGATCAATGCGCCCGTCTTCCTTCGGTGTGACATCGACTTTTCCATCACGCAAACTGACTTCTACGTTTTGAACGCCAGCCTGGCGCCCGAGGTGCTGTTTCACCCCGTATGCTCAAAAGTTTCATGTCATGCCTTCGACGCGCATTTCGATGTGTTCAATCTCCGCTTGTGACTGAGGCATCAGCGGAGAAAGAAACAACAGCAATAGCGCGAGTTGTTTCTTGGTCATTAGTTCTCCTTCCTACAAATGGATTCGAAACTGTTGCGCAATTCCAAAGCTGATGTGACGCCGAATCGGCATGAACTGTGCGCCTGACCTGTGTACGACATCCCAATCGGTGCCCAGCCAGACGTGCATTCCCGGACGTAGGCCGACGTATGTCGTAGCTCCGGCTAGCAGAAGGTCGCCGCCACTTCCACTCTGTGTAATGCCAGCCACGCGATCATCCTGAGAGTGCATCCAGGTCAACACCGGTCCGATAAACTACTCGCGCGCCACATTCTTCGATTCATACGGTCGGTAGGACAACCAGAAACGCGACTCGATATCACTGCCGAGCCGGGTTTTCTGTGTCCCCTGCGAGCGCAGGAGGGAATGGATGTCCTCATCGGCCACCAGGCGCCAGACCTTGAAAAGCCCCGTGTAAGTCCAATTCGCAGCCAGAAAGAAATCCGTTGAACCCGAACCGGGCTGCAAACTGGTGGGAAGTGGATTTCCATTGCTATCTGCCGAGTCTGTCCGGCCGGTCGGGACCTTGGGGCCGAAGCTGACAGACGCTTGCGTTGTCCCTCGTTGTGAATCTCGGCGATAAAAACGGTATTTGACGAGTGCCATGGCATCGCCCAACCCTGTCCTTGTGAGAGCCGTCGCTTCAAACTGATTGGTGACTATTGGAACGAGAATCGTTAAATCGAAATTGCGATAGAAACCCCACGTGAAGTTGAAGTCACCCTCGTGTTCGAATGTAGGCCGGGCAGTCGCGGGAATATTCCCGGACAACGCTGGCACCGGACCTCGGGTGGTAAACACGGAGTTGTAAGAGACGAGTCCGCCGCCAGGAAAGAGCGGGGGCGCCGTTTCGGGCGCTGGCCCCTGCCGACTGGCGGTCGCACCAAAAAACAGGACGGCAACTGCCAGCGCACCCCCGCATTCGGCAACCACGACCGAATAGATTCCAAGATTTCACAAACTTTCCTCCAGCGAAGATGGTGATTCCCGAGCACACGTACCCGTGAGCCGGAAGCACGACTGGAGTTCAGGCTAGATTCGCAGAGGCAGGGGAGGCGGTGAGAAAAAGATAGGCGGAGCGTGAGAATGGGCCGTGACCAAAGCCGTGGAAGTCTGGGAACTACTAGAAGACCCGTTTAGCGCCTGCAGAATTCCTAGTACTTACGGACGAGAAGGAGACGCCTTGAACCGACGAAGGCTGTCCGAGAGCAGCGCGCATCGTCGGCATCGTCTCGCAACAATCTTTGCCATGGTGGCCATGTGAAGCGCACCGCATTGACTGGCAGCATTGCATTGCCTGTTGCGCAGTTACCGCGAGACAGTCAAGCGCAAATGCCCCGAGAGCAATTGTTAGCACTGCTACAAGACCTGGTCTGGCAAAGCGCATCCTAATGAGACTAGAGCGCCTTGCTTCCTGAGCCAAGACGTTGCCTTCTCTGGTTCCTCACGTTCCAGACTTCCCACTCTCTTGTCCGTTTTTTCGGATTTGAGAACCTTAGCGGCGAAATCATGCCCCAAAAATCGGGCGTTGGTTCCACGTTTTACCTTTCTGGTTCGCTCCGGAACGCACACGAATAAACGAAGTCCTTCCTCGACGTCTACTCGTGATGCTCATGCCCTCGGTCATCATGATCTCCATGCCCTCGCCCGCGATCATGATCTTTCCAGTGGCCGTTGTCGTGGTCCTCACGGTCCCAGCGTCCGATAGTGGTGCCCCACGGCCACCGAGTCGACCACCTGCTTCTCCGTGAGACAGTGCAGGCGGTCAACGAACTCGGAGCGAAGAAATGCCAATAGCACATACCCGCTGCCGAATACCACTGACCCGATTTTGACGAATGCCAAAAACAATCGCGCGCCAGTGACCGGGATGGCCGTGGCGAATCCCGCTGCAATGCCGGCCATCCATGCGCCCTTCCACCACCCTGGAAACATCACCGCAGCTTGGCCACGCTTCTTGCGCTTCACCCAAAGGATGATTCCAGAGGCAACCCCGGAGAAGGCAAGCACGAGAAGCGGTCCCATTCCGAAGGAACTGAGGAGTGCGGACACAATACCGATAACTGTCAGAGTCTTCGTTTTAGCCGCCGTCGGCGTCAGCTTCCAAAGTGCCTGTAAAATAATCGCAATCACCGCCGGCTTGATTGCGTAAAGAAGTCCTGCCATCCGCGGCAACGAACCGAAGCGAACATATGCCGCGGCAATCAAAGACACCAGCACCGCGGCGGGCATAATGAAGCATAAACCCGCAACGATCAGCCCTGACCAACCTCGGGTGGATTGAAAGATAAAAATCGCAACCTCGGTCGAGCTTGGGCCGGGAATCAGATTCGCGGCCGCCAGCCGGTCCAGGAATTCGGTTTGTGAAATCCAGCCGCGCTTGCGCACGAACTCGTCTTCCATCATCGCGATGTGTGCGGCCGGACCGCCAAATGCGATGGTTCCGAGCTTCAGGAAGACACAGTGCCAGCTCGGTGAGAGGAACCGGAGGTCTCGCTGGCTCGTCAGGAATGGCTTCTCCTTCGTGTCGCCGCTGGGCACTTACGCCTTTGGCGGAGGAGGCGGCGTGAACTGCGCCAAGTCGCCGAACCCCAACCCAGTTTCGATGCTGCTGATCTGCTTCTCCGCATCCTCAAAGCCGTCCTTGCCAAACATCTTGTGCTCGATATCTTCAAACTGATCGGAGATCTCATCCAGCTGCTTGTCCGAGAAATTCTTTTTCCAGGCAGGAAACACAATCGTGTCCTCGCGCGCCGCATGGTTCTGGTACATCAGCACGAAGCTCTCGAACACTTTCGCCAGCGGCTCGGCATGTGCGACGAAATTTTCGGGCCATTGGCTACAGCGAGCACGTAGTCGGTGATCTCGCGCCCACGATTGTGCTGTTCGGTTAGGATGTCGGCATAACGTTTGAGTTCACTGCCCTGCTTGCGAATCAGCGGAAAGATATGCTGCTCCTCGAGCATGCGTTCGTGATAATCCTCGCCGAACGTACGAAAGAGCTGCGCCGTTCGCCGCAATACCGCCGCGTCCACACTGGACGGGTTCTGACGCAGCTTCGGAATCACCTCGAAATAGACGAGTAACGCTCGCCGGATCACGCCATGTTCCCGCATCAAGTCTTCGGTCGCGGTGACTTCTGGCTCTTTTGCCTCCGATTGTTTCTCCTCCGCTTCAGCGAGAAAGGCGACGGGTGAAGAGACCATCGCGGTTCCCAGCAGCAAGGAATTGCGCAGCATGCTTCGGCGTTGCAGATCGGTTTCCACGGTATTCTCTCCTCGTTTAACTGAACTGATCTACTTCAGGATACAAAAAATCCTGTCGGCTGGCCCCATCGTGGGCCAGAAGAACGTCCTTTGAAACTCTGCGGCCACTCGCGGGCCCAGATTCGATTTCAATGCTGGCCGATGTTTTCGACTTCCTTTTTCAGTGACAACTTGTCGATGGATGCGAGAGGCAGAGAAAGAAAGAGGCCGATCCGCCGATCAAGGATCGAAAGCGCTTCGCGATAGGCGCGTTCAACTTCCTGCGCCGAGCCGTGGACCGCAACGGGATCAGGGACTCCCCAACGAGCGGTCATGGGCTGTCCCGGCCACACCGGGCAAACTTCTTTGGCCGCGTTGTCGCAGACAGTGAAAACAAAGTCGAGCTTGGGCGCGTCAGGCTTGGCGAATTCGTCCCAACTCTTGCTTCGCAAACCATGCACCGGGATTCGGGCAGCCTGTAGCCGGTTGAGCGCTTCGGCCCTCACCGCTCGCGAGGGATGGCTTCCCGCGCTATAAGCAGTGAACCTGGACTTGCCTTTGAAGTTGAGAATAGCTTCGGCCATGATGGATCGCGCCGAATTTCCGGTACAGAGAAACAGAACGTTGTAGTGATCTTGCATATTTAGTGTGTGTGTCTCCTCAGAGCATCCGTGCTCTGAGCTAAGTATTTGGCGCTTGACGAAACCGGTCGCAGTCCGTCGCAGATTATGTAGGGGCAGAGCCTGTCCTGAGCGAAGCCGAAGGATGCCCTCGCCTGCCCAGCCCAGACGAGGGCGTCTGGGCCTACATATATTTGAGCGCGGTAGGCCGAGCGGCAGAAGAAGACGGCTTTACCGCCCGCACGAACGCGCTCATGAATTTGCCGTCAACCTGCGGTGCGATTGCATCCGCGTTCACACCAGCTTCAGACAGAAACTCGCGTGCATCTTCCACGCGGTAGACGCGCGTTGGCTCAATCGTGATCTGCTCAAATCCCTCAGCGACCAGTTTGTCGCGGTATTCGTTTTCGTCAAGCGCTCCCGCAACGCACCCGACCCAAAGGAGCACGCTCTGCCGGATCTCCGGCGCGATCGCGCCCCGCGTGACAACATCTGAAACAGCAAACCGGCCTCCGGGCTTAAGCGCGCGAAACGCTTCTCGCAGCACGAGATCTTTGTCAGCAGAGAGATTGATTACGCAATTCGAGATGATGACGTCAACCGAGTTGTCGGGTAGTGGAATGTGCTCGATCTCGCCCTTTAGGAACTCGACGTTTTCTGCTCCCGCTTTGCGTTTGTTTTCATTCGCCAGCGCCAGCATCTCACTAGTCATGTCGAGACCGTACGCCTTTCCTGTAGGTCCAACGCGCCTGGCGGAGAGCAGGACGTCAATTCCGCCGCCCGAGCCGAGGTCCAGCACGACCTCTCCGGGATTCAATTCGGCCAGCGCAGTTGGATTCCCGCAGCCCAGTGACGCCAGCACCGCTTCTTCGGGAAGTTGCCCCGTCTGTGCCGCGTCGTAAAGATTGGAAGTAATCGGATCGCAGCCCGGCCCGCTCGCGGCCGCCGCCCCACAGCAACTGCTGCCCCCGCTTTTCGTCTGCACGCGCAGCGCGGCTTGTCCGTATTTCTCTTTCACCACTTCCCTGACGTCGGTTGTCGCCATTTCTCTTCTCCTTAGGTACAAATCTGAACAATGTTCTGCGGTTTCACGGCCTCGTTGCGAGTGCAGCATTCTGCGTATAGGAACTGCAACAAGTCCTGCAGCGCGTCGGTATTCGCGGTGTAGCGCAGGAAGGTGCTCTCTCGCCGAACGTTGATCAGTCCTTCGTTCTTGAGCTTGTCAAGATGGTGAGACAGAGTGGAGTTCGGAATGCCCAGCGCTTCCTGAATTTCGCCAACCACCAAGCCGCCGGGATGCGCCGACAAGAGCAGTTGCATAATTCGCAGCCGGCGGTCGGTTCCCATAGCGGAAAACATGTCGGCGTACTTGATGACCTGGGTGCTGGTAGCTGCTTGCATATTTCTATAATTGCAGAAATATAGATACATGTCAAACTTGCGTGGCCATGGATTCCAGGTGAACACAACGCGCGGTCTTCCAGTGCATTGTTTATGCTGGTTCGGCATTGACGGCATCTCTTCCACTTGACCAGCCATTGCTTGCGCTTTACCAGCCAGGCTGATTATGTAAGTGATCGTGGTTGGTTGTTTACTTCCACATTTTATGATCTTGGTTCACGGTGCTAGGAGCCGACGCTCGCGTTAGAATGCAGGATCTATGACCCACGAATCGATGGCCACCCTACTGTCGCCATTCCTGGAGGGCGTGCCGCTAACGAGCCATCAGCTCGGACTATTGTCGACTTATCTCGATCTGTTGCTGAAATGGAATGCCAAGATCAATCTGACAGCGGTCCGCGCCCCGGAAGAGATCGTTACTCGTCATTTCGGTGAGTCTCTGTTTGCTGCGCGACTTCTGTTCCCTCACACCGCGACAGCGCAAAGCATAGTGGACATAGGCTCCGGAGCTGGGTTTCCAGGACTTCCGCTGAAAATATGGGCTCCGCCCTTGGACCTTACGCTGGTCGAGTCAAATCAACGGAAAGCCGTATTCCTACGCGAAGTAGTCCGGGCCTTGGGCTTGCAGGATGTTCAAGTGTCATCGGATCGAGCTGAGAAATTGTCCACTCAAACCGATCTGGTGACATTCAGGGCGGTGGAGCGCTTCGAACAAATTCTTCCGGTGGCCCACAAGCTGACGAAGCCTGGCGGTCGCATCGCAATCCTGATTGGGTCCTCGCAGACCGAGACCGCAATCTCTGCTCTAGGAACTGTTGGCTGGGATCCGCCAATACCGGTTCCACTGTCGCAGAGTCGAAGCTTAATGGTCGGGCACGTTCAACGTCCAGTAAATCGGTGAAGACCGCGAGTGTTCCACGTGGAACACTTCGGGCCTGTCTTTGACAGGGCTTCCGGTAAGACTCATGTTCCACGTAGAACAAGTTCCGCTGTGCAAAGCTGGTCCAATACTGCGGCAACTAAAGCCAATTCAGCAGAATAGAATTCAACACGTCCAGCACTGCAATCCGGCATTGCAAACGCCGGTTATACGAACTATGCTGCGAACAAGTCTCCGGTTCTCCGAAAAAACTAAATGGCTCGCATCATCGCTGTTGCCAACCAGAAGGGTGGCGTCGGGAAGACTACGACTGCCATTAATCTCGCGGCCTCGCTGGCTGCTGCAAAACTCAACACGCTCCTGGTCGATTGCGATCCCCAGTCGAACGCCACCAGCGGCCTTGGCCTACTCAAGGATCCAGAGCGAAACAGCACCTACAAAATCCTTGTCGGCGAGTGCAACGCTATCAGCGCGCTCCAGACGACAGAGCTTGAGCACCTATGGCTGCTTCCAGCGCACAAGAACCTGATTGGGGTCAACTTCGAGCTGGTAGACGCGGAAAACAGGGAATTCCGACTTCGCGACGCGCTGGCGCCGATTCGCGACCGATTCAACTTCATCATCGTTGATTGTCCGCCGGCGCTCGACCTGTTAACGCTCAATTCTCTGGTTAGCGCCGACGCGGTTCTGATCCCCATGCAAGCCGAGTACTTTGCGCTGGAGGGAATCTCCGAGCTGCTCGACACCATTGAGCGCATTCGTGCTGCGTTGAATCCGGCGCTCGAAGTCGAAGGCGTGGTTCTGACCATGTTCGACGAGCGCACGAATCTCGCGCAACAGGTGACGGCCGAGTTGAAGCGCTTCTTCGGCGAGAAGCTTTTCGCAACCACGATTCCGCGGAATGTTCGTTTGGCGGAAGCTCCAAGCCATGGCCAGCCGGTGCTGCTGTACGATCCGAAGTCACGCGGCTCAGAGAGCTACGTTCAACTCGCGAAAGATCTGATCGGGAAGCACATGCCTGGGTTTGAAGCCTTTGCCGAGACAGCTGAGCCAGAAACGTCCGGCGAACTAGAAGAGAAGCAGGTAGTAAATGCACCGCGCTGGCGACGCTGGCGAGATCGCAATAAGTTAATCACTATCGATCTAAAAATCTAAAAGCTATATATACGTTACAAAACAATATCTAGGAGAAAACGCTCATGGCGGCCATCGAAGAGCACAAGCCCATAGAAAAGCGCAGGGCACTGGGTCGTGGGCTGGATTCCCTTTTGCCTGCGGGCCCGCGTGTTGTGGCCGCTGCCGCACCGGCGGTAATGCCGTCTGCTGCTGCTGCAATTTCTGAGCACACGCCCGAGCGCTTGCGGCCGGAAGGCGATGTGGTCGAGCAGATTCCGTTGGAGCTGATCGACGAAAACCCTTATCAGACGCGGCGCAACTTTGATCCTGCCGCGTTGAACGAATTGGCTGACTCGATCCGCGCCAGCGGCCTGGCTCAGCCCATCGTGGTTCGGCCGGGAGCGGATGGACGCTATGTGTTGGTGTTGGGCGAACGTCGCTGCCGGGCGTCTAAGCTGGCGGGGAAGACAACGGTTTCCGCAATCGTCCGGCGGCTCGGCGATGAGCAAGCCGCGGAGATGACGATTGTCGAAAACCTCCAACGCCAGGACCTGAATTGCCTGGAGCAATCCCAGGCCTTTGCGCGCCTGAGCCGCGATTTCAATCTGACCCAGGAACAAATCGGCCAGCGTACAGGGGTTTCGCGCGAGTCGGTGGCGAACTACATCCGCCTGATGAAGCTGCCGGATTCGGTCCAGCAACTTCTTGGAGAAGGGAAGCTCGGCTTCAGCGAAGCGAAACTGTTACTCGAAGCGATGCCGTTCCTTGAATCAACTGGGATTGAGCTCCTGGCGAAAACCGCGGCCGAGCTCGGGCTAACAGTCCAGCAACTTAAATCCCGCGTGGACGCGCTGAAGAACCCAGAATTCGGGAAGCCTGAACCGCTGAAAGAGATAACGGTCGACCCCAATGTCCGCGCCGCCCAAACCGAACTCGAACGCCTGCTGGGCACTCGAGTTCGGATCACAGATCACAAAGGCAAGGGAAAGATCGTGATCGAGTACCGCAATCTTGAGGACTTCGACCGAGTGCTGGAGCTGCTGAGAGCGGACTAGCCGAACCACGCGAGGCACGCACCAGAAAAGTAAAAGTGGGAAATGAACACCGGAAATACCACCGCCCGTGTGGATCGGACACTCCTGTCCGACCCACACGGGCGGTGCTCTACCCAAAGCCACGGGTATTCCTCTGGAGTTTTGACTAGACCACGCCGCACTGGATTTTGCCTGATGTACTCAAGCTTTTCTTCTAGGCTCTCCTGAGAGCGTAGGACGTGGTCGAAGGATTCTTCC
>WNFC01000988.1_pt1 | contig 28965 bp, 30 predicted proteins | sample 5400541 | NCBI WGS metagenome assembly WNFC01 (sample SAMN13153342, study PRJNA577476) | soil metagenome | isolation source: 120 cm saprolite under Douglas fir tree site 2 hole 2 replicate 1 | place: USA:California | collected 2015-04-18
CCGGGAGGGCCGACGAGGAGCACGCCCTTGGGGATCTTGCCCCCGAGCTTCTGGAACTTGGGCGGATCCTTGAGGAACTCGATGATCTCGCGCAGCTCCTCCTTGGCCTCCTCCACGCCCGCCACGTCCTGGAAGGTGACCTTGTTCTGCTTCTCCGAGATCAGTCGCGCGCGCGCCTTCCCGAAGGACAGGGCCTTGGCGCCCCCTCCCTGCATCTGGCGCATGAAGAAGATCCACACGCCGATGAAGAGCAGCATGGGCACCCACTGGAGCACGTAGGCGTACCAGGGGTTGTTGTCCTCGGGCTCCACGGCGATCTTGACGCCCTTGTCCTTGAGGGTCTTGATCAGATCGGGATAGTCGGCCGTGAAGGTGCGGAAGGAGTTGCCGTCCGCGAGCTTGCCGCTGACGGACTTGCCGCGAATGAGTACTTCCTTGACCTCGCCCGCCTCCACCTTCCTGAGAAAATCGGAGAAGACCATCTTGTCGCGCGAGGGCTGGCTGGCCTGGAAGACATTGAAAAGGACGATGACGATGAGCCCGATCACCATCCAGAGGGCGAGATTCTTGTAGAACGGCGAATTCATCGTGCCCCGAAGTATATCATAGCGATCAACGGTCTTCGGGAGCCGGTACTGGGGCAATTTGCTTCGCCAGCTCCATTCAGCCCTCGTCTCGCAGCTTCGCAACTCATCTCGAAAAGCCACGTTCTCGGTCGCCAGCGACGCTCAACGTACATACAGGTACGCCTCGCGTCGCTGGCTCCCTCGGGCGTGGCAGTTCGAGCTGAGGGCGCAGCCCGAGGCGAGGGCTGGGTGGATCTGGCTCACAACTTGCCCCAGTACCGTGCCCGATCTGACCGACTCCGGAACGCCGCTTATTCGTCCTCGAGAGCATAGATTTCGGGCAGGTTCCGATACAGGCCGTCGACGTCGAAGCCATAGCCGACCACGAAGCGGTCCGGAATGACGAAGCCCACGTAGTCGAGCGGGACGTCGACCTGGCGACGCTCGACCTTGTCGAGCAGAGTGCAGACCTGGAGGCTCCGTGGATCCCGCGTCTCGAGGTTCCGGCGAAGATAGTCGGCGGTCCGGCCCGAGTCGACCACGTCCTCGACGAGGATGACGTTGCGGCCCTCGATGGAGCTGGAGAGATCCGCGGTGAGGCGCACCACCCCCGACGACCGGGTCGCCGAGCCGTAGGAGGAGACCCCCACGAAATCGACGGCCACGGGAACGGGGATGGCCCGGATGAGATCGGCCATGAAGATGGCCGCGCCCTTGAGCACCCCCACGAGAAGGGGCGGGCGCTGGCCATGCTCACGCCCGATGGCCCGGCCGAGATCCACCACCCGGGCGGCGATCTCGCCGCGCGAGACAAGCACCCGGCCCGGGCGCGCCATGCGGCTACTTGGGCGCGACGAAGGCGGCCACCGAGCGCTCGGCGCGCATCCGGTCGGCCATGCGCTGGGCCTCGGCTTTGTTCTTGAACGTGCCCACGCGCACTCTGAAGCGGACCTGTCCGTCCTCGCCCGGGGCCTGCGTGACGTAGGCGTCGAACCCTGCCTGGCGGAGCTGCCTCTCCAGTCCATCGGCCTGCGCGCGAGTCTTGAAGGCGCCCGCCTGGACCGACCAGAGTCCCGAGGCCTCGGCCGTCGGCCGGGCCACGTCCGCTCCGGCCTTGCCCTCCGGCGAAGCGGGCTTCTCGATGAGGGTCTCGTCATGGCCCGTGGAGCGGCTCGGCGGAGGCGGCGATGCGACGGGCTCGGCTCTCGCGGTCGCGGGCTCCGCCGCGGGCCTGGTCTTGTCCTCGTTGCGCTGCGAGGCATCGGCGGCGCCCCGGCCCAGAGGCGCGGTCAGCGTCTGGTAGAACGTGAGCTTCTGATCGACGGAGGGCACGGGATCCACATCGGCGCTGGACAGCCCGCCGCGCTTGCCGGGCGGGATGGTCTTCCTCGCGCCTGCTTCCGCCCTCGCCGACATGGCGACGGGACGGCTCCACTGTCGGCCCACTAGCACGCCGAGGGCGAACGTCAGCCCCATGATGAGGGCGCTCGCGGTCAAGAGCGCGATCCACTGCGCCCGCCCCGGTCTGCCCCGCCCCCGCCCTCTCGCCGTGGGCCTCATGTCTCTCCCCAGCTCTCGCCTCGCCGGGCTCCTCGCATACGGGATCCATTGAGCCCTCGCCTCGCGACGGCCAGAGGCCGCCGCTCAGCTCGAACAACGGGCCCCGTCTCAGCTCGCACTGCTACATGCTCTCCGGCGCGGAGACGCCGAGCAGGTCGAGCCCGTTGCGCACCACCTGTCCCACCGCGGCCGCGAGGCCGAGACGTGCCAGGGTCAGCGCCCGGTCGTCCGTGATCACGCGGTGGGCCTTGTAGTACGGGTGATAGAGGCCAGCGAGCTCCGTGAGGTAGTACGCCACGCGGTGCGGCTCGCGGGCCTGCGCGGCTCCCGCGACGAGACTCGGGTACTGCATGAGCCGCTTGATGAGCCGCTGCTCTTCTGCGAGGCGGAGCGGCCGGAAGTCGACCTGATCCCAGGAAGGGATCGCGAGCTTCTGCTCGGCCGCGGTGCGGAAGAGGCTCGAGACGCGCGCGTGGGCGTACTGGACGTAGAAGACCGGATTGTCCGCCGACTGCCGGGTGGCCACGGCGAGATCGAAGTCGAGCGGGCTGTCCTGGCGGCGCGTGAGGAAGGTGAAGCGCGCGGCGTCCCGCCCCACCTCCTCGAGCAGCTCTTCCATCAAGACGAATTCGCCGCGGCGCTTGGACATGCGCACCGGCTCGCCGTCACGCAGGAGGGTGACGAGCTGGACGACGAGGACGTCGAAGCTCTCCGGCGGATGTCCGAGCGCCTTCATGGCCGCCTTGATCCGCGAGACGTAGCCGTGATGGTCGGGCCCGATCAAGTCCACCACGAGTTCGGACTGACCGAACTTGACGAAGTGATGGAATCCGACGTCGACGCCGAAGTACGTCAGCTCACCGTCGGACTTCCTCAGCACGCGGTCCTTGTCGTCGCCGAAGGCGGTGGAGCGGAACCAGAGGGCGCCGTCCTGCTCGTAGGTGTGGCCGGCGGCGGTGAGGGCGGCGATGGCCCGCTCGGGAAGACCGGCATCCCGCACGTGGCCCTGCTCGTGCGTCCAGCTCTCGAAGTGGGTGCCGTAGGATTCGAGCACCTCGCGCTGCCCCGCCACCATGCTGTCCACGGCCTTGCGCCCGAGGAGCTCGACGCGCTCGGCCTCGGGCCGCGTGGCCAGCGCGCGCATGGCCGCGGCGTCGGTGGCGAGCCACTCCTTGACGAGATCCACGAGGTATTCGCCCGGATAGGCGTTCTCGGGCAGCTCGGCCGTCTCGCCGAGGGCCTGGCGCAGCCGCACGTCCACGGAGCGGGCGAGGGCCTCGAACTGGTTGCCGGCGTCGTTGACGTAGAACTGGCACTCGACGGTCATGCCCTGCGAGCGCAGGATGCGCGCGAGGGCATCGCCCACCGCGGCCGCGCGGGCATTGACGATGACGAGAGGGCCAGTGGGATTGGCGGAGACGAACTCGAGGAGGACGCGACGGCGGGGCGCGCCCTCCGTCATGCCGTATCGCCCGCCCGCGGCCAGGATCTCCTTGAGGGCCTCCGCGCACCAGTCCGCGGCAAGCGACACGTTCAGGAATCCCGGGCCCGCTACCTCGAGCGTCGAGACCATCGGACTCACGGGGAAATTCCTTCTGATCGCCTCGGCGATCTCGCGCGGCGCCTTGCGGGCCGGGCGAGCCAGGGCAAGGGCGACATTGGTGGCATAGTCGCCGTGGCTTTCCTCCCGAGGCACTTCCCAGAGCATATCGTCAGGCACCGGCAGCCCCGCTTTGCCCAAGGCGTCTCTGAGCAGCGTCGACAAGAGTTCCGTGATTGAGTTCTGCATTCCGGGCCCGTTAAGATACGAATCGCCGCACATGGCGGCGCCGATTCATCGTACAACGCGGGTCCAGCCGGGCGGCCAGAAATTAGGCGGCGGAAAGCCTCACGAGACGCTGGAGAGCCCCAACAGGCGGTAGACCGCGCCGATGTCGAGGGCCTCCCGGAGGGTATGCGCCAGGCGATCGTACCCAGCCTCCCGCAGGACGCGGTGATCGCGCGCCGTCGCCGCCACGGCCGGAAGCGCACCTGCCCACTCGAGAACGCGACGCCGCACGACACCCGCCTCGAGGAGGCCGTGGAGATAGGTTCCGCGCACTCGCCCGTCGGCCGACACGGCTCCCTCCGGCGCGCCGGCCTCGCGAACGCAGAAGGGCGCGAGATCGCCCTCGACGCGCGTGGTGCCCGCGTGGATCTCGTAGGCTTCGAAGTCCGGCCCATCGGGGAGGAGGCGGGCGTTAACGCGCTGCGTGACCTTGGCCGGCTCGAGCGTCGTGTGAAGCGGCAGCAGCGCGAGCCCCGCCTCCGCGCCGCCGCTCTCCACGCCGTGAGGATCCTCCACCATCCGCCCCAGCATCTGATAGCCGCCGCAGATGCCGAGGAGCGCGCCGCCCCCCCGGACATGCGCGGCGAGCGCTTCGTCGAGGCGGCGCGACTTGAGCCAGCGCAGATCCGCGATGGTGTCCTTCGAGCCCGGCAGGACGACGAGGGCGGCGTCGGCGAGATCGCGGGAGCTCGAGGCGTAGACCACGCGCACACCTTCCTCGGACTCGAGCGGCGCGAAGTCGGTGAAGTTGGCGATGTGCGGCAGCTTGACGATGGCCACGGTGGGGACCGATGACGGCTCGGAGGCGAGCGAGGACGACGGCGCGTCCAGCGCGACGGAATCCTCTTCCGGCAGCGAGAGGTCATGGATATGCGGGACGACACCGAGGACAGGCCGGTGCGCACGCCGCTCGAGGTCGCGCAAGGCGGGAGCCAGGAGCCTGGCGTCGCCGCGGAACTTGTTGACGACGAAGCCGGCCACGCGACGACGATGGGGAGGCTGGAGGATGGCCATGGTGCCCACGAGGCTCGCGAAGACCCCGCCCCGATCGATATCGCCCACCAGGAGCACGGGCGCCTTCGCCATGGCCGCCACGCGCATGTTGGCAAGGTCGCGACGCATGAGATTGGGCTCGGCGGGGCTGCCCGCGCCCTCGATGACGACGAGGTCGACCTCGCGCGCGATCGTCGCATAGCTCGCGCGCACGGCGGGCCAGAGCCGCGCGGCGTGACGATAGTACTCCCGCGCGGGCATGTCTCTGATCACCTTGCCGAGCAGCACGACCTGGCTCACCGCGTCCGCGCGAGGCTTGAGGAGAATGGGGTTCATCTCGACCCGCGCGGGCACCCCGGCCGCCTCGGCCTGCATGGCCTGCGCCCAGCCCATCTCGCCGCCATCGGGAACGACGTAGGCATTGAGCGACATGTTCTGCGACTTGAAGGGCGCGACGCGAAAGCCGTCCTGGGCGAGGAGCCGGCACAGGCCGGCCACGAGCACCGTCTTGCCCACGTGCGAGCTCGTGCCCTGGAGCATGATGGCGCGGGCCGACCGGGTCATCTCAGGGTAGCCATCACAGCAGCAGGAGGCTCGCGCACAGGCACGCGCCGGCGGCGCCCGCGAAGACGCGGACCGCGCGGTCCATGGCCGCGACATCGGGAGGCGGGCCGTCGCCCAGCCGGTAATGCCCGCGCTTCTCGAGGGTGACGCCGAGGGCGCCCGCCATGGCGGCCATGGTCCTCCCTGCGTTGGGACTCGCGGTCAGGCCGCCATCTCGCCGCATCGTCCTCCACGCCCTCCTCGCGGACTCGTGGCCGAGCCAGGCGCCGAGGCAGAGCGCCAGCGCGCCGAGCCGCGCGGGAATCCAGTTGAGCATGTCATCGAGACGCGCGGAGGCGCCGCCCAGCTGCTCGAGCAGCCCCTCGCGATAGCCGATCATGGCATCGGCCGTGTTGACGGCGCGGTAGAGCCACGCCCCGGGCAATCCCGCCGCGAGGTAGAAGCAGAGCGGCGCCACCCAGCTGTCGGTGAGGTTCTCCGCGAGGGACTCGACGGCGGCGCCGGCCGTGGCGCCGGCATCGAGATCGTCGGTCCGACGGCTGACCAGGTGGACGCCCGCGGCCCTTCGGGCCGCGGCCAGCGCACCCTCGGCGAGCGCATCGCGAACCTGCCACACCGCGGACACCAGGCCACGGATGGAAAAGGCGCACTTGAGCAGCCACGCCTGGGCGCAAAGGGCGAGCGGCCACCAGAGGAGGCCCGCGAGCGCCTGGAGAATGAGTGCGCCCATGATCGCCACGACGCCGATGACGATGATGAGAAAGGCCCCGTACAGGGAAAGCATCTCGCGGGGCAGGTGCCACGCCCATGACCGCCCGACGGAGATCAGCCCGCCCATCCACGAGACGGGGTGTAGCCGGCTCGGCGGGTCGCCCAGGAGCAGATCCCACACCACGGCCAGGAGCAGGACGACGAGTGGATGGACGGAGAGCGGGCTCGTGAGCGAAGCGGTCATGTGATCGAAGCGGTCACTTGAGCTCGAAGATCACCGGTAGCCGGACGCGCAGGGTGCGTCTGGGCAAGTGATCGGGCATTGGCACCGACGGCACCCTGCGCACCGCCTCGATTGCCGCCTCGTCGAGAAGCCCATGGGCCGAGGAGGTGACGAGGGTCACGGCACGGACGCGCCCCCCGGGATCGAGGAGGACTTCCAGCTCGACGCGGCCGGACAGCCCCTGGCGACGCGCTGCCAGCGGATAGACGAGGTGCTCCTGGATGAGCCGGCGGAAGCGAGCGAGATAAGGCCCGAACTCACCGGGCGGATCGCCACGATCGGGTCCGGGCTGGGCCAGGGCCTGCGGGGTACCGCTCGCACCGCCGCCCGGCTGTCCCGCGCGCGCCGGCGCGCCGCTCGAGGCAGCCTCGCCCGGCATCGCACCTGCGCTTCCCGTCACGGCCCCGCCGGGCGTGGAGGCTTCCCCTGCGCTCGCGACCTTGACTTCGTCACCCGCGGCGGGGGCCGACAGCGCGCGAGGTGACGAGTCGACGGTCGCCCCATCCCGTGAGGGGAGCGGCTGCTCGGTCATCGCCCGCGTCTCGGGCTCGGGCGCGGCGATGGGCGCCCGGGGCGGCGTGATCAGCGATGGAGCGCGCGCGATGAGACGTCGCGCGCGCACTGGTGTGCCGGAAGCCGCCGCGGAGGCGCGCGGTCCGTCGCCGGAGCGCGCGCCATTGGACGACATAGCCTGCGCCTCGCCGCCCCGGGCCGCGCCGGTCAAGTCCCCGCCGGTCAAATCTATGAAGAGCGGCTGCGGCTCCCGGAGGCCCGCGGCGAGCACGAGCACAACGCTCGCGGCGACGGCGTGAAGCGCGGCGGAGCCCGCGAGTGTCGCGAGGTGGCGAAGCCTCACGGGTTGCGCTCCTGCCAGCTGCGAACTCCCGCGGTCAAGGCCTTGTACACGGCCTGGGCTATGCTCCAGCCGAGCTCGGAGGCAGGCCCGCCGAAGCGGATGCCCCCGCCCCGTCCGGTGGCCGCGATGACCACGGCGTCCGTCGAGGTGCCCGTGGCGGGCCTGCCCGCAGCATCGCGCAGGGCGGCCTCGTGGAGAGCCAGGGCCTTGACCTCGGTCGCCGTCATCACGGCATTGACGAGGGCGGGTGGATCGGGATTGGCATCAACGACCACGATGGTATTGATGGTGCCGGGCATCCAGACCTGGATCGGCCCGTGGGCGGCGGCCATGCGATTGCTCAGGCCGACGGTGGCCACGGCGAGCGTCGCGATCCCGGCCCCGCCTTCCTCTCCCGTCGTGGCGAGCTCGGTCCAGGCGCCCGTCAAGAGCCCGACGTAGGGCACGGGCACTGCGGCGCGCCGTGCGAAGGCTTCCAGCATCGCGGCTGGGTTGACGCAGGGATCGTGCTTGGCGACGTGAAGGTTGATGATGGCGCGGGCGCTCTGGAAGCCGCCGCCGTGCACGGCCGACGACAGGACCGTGAGGAGCCGCTGGCTCGTCACTACCACGGCCGTGTCATCCATCCGAAGGCCCAAGCCGTCGATCATGGGCGCCGTCTCAAAAGCCGACCCGGAGGCCGACGAGGAAGTTGGTTCCGAGGGCGGGGAACCCACGTACCTCGGCATAGCCTTCGTTCAGGAGATTCTGGACCCGCACGATGAGATCCAGCCCCTGCACCCAGTTGTACTTCTCGAGCACGCGATAGGTGCCGCCCATGTCCACGCGTGTGTAGCCGCTGTTGTAGACCTCGCCGAAGGTCTCCCACTGCTGAGTGACGATGTAGACCTGGGTGAACAGGGACAGGCGCCGGATGGGCTCCCAGGTGAGTCCGATGTTCCACCGGTGCTGGGGCTCGCGAGGCAGCCACCGTCCCGTCTGCAGGTTCTTGGTGTCGGTGTACGTGTAGTTGAGGGAGGCGACGAGATTCGGCAGGATGTCGGCCTCGCCCGTGAACTCGATGCCCGCCGATCGCGCCGAGCCGACATTGACGGGGCCGCCAAAGGGCGCCGTGGGAATCGACACGCAGCAGGTGATCAGGTTCGTGAAGTCGTTGTGGAAGTACGTCAGCCCGAGCCGGATCCGCCCCTGCCAGAGCTTCTGGTCCACCCCGGCGTCCCACGACATGCTGCGCTCGGGCTGGAGATCGGGGTTGCCGAAGTCGGGGAAGAAGAGGTCGTTGAAGGTCGGCGCCCGGAAGCCGGTGCCCGCGCTCCCGCGGATGCGCGTGCCCGTCTCCTTGATGACGAACGCCAACGATCCGTGTTCGGTGGTTGCACTGCCGAACACGCTGTCATCCTCTTTCCGGAAGCCGCCCGTGAGGAAGAGCCGGTCGAAGAAGCGGAACTGCTGCTCGAAGAACACGGACGGCACGTGACGGGCCGTGCGGAAGACGCCCTTGTTGTCGCCTTCCGCATGGCGGTATCCGACCCCGACCGTGCTGGTGCTCCACGGGCCGATGAAGAAGGAGTTGCGCCACTCGACCTCGCGCCGCTCGACGTTGATCTGGGCAAAGGTCGGAAAATCGAAGTCGACCCCGGGGTCCGCGGGATCCTGGAATCCGACATTGTTCTGGTAGCGTGAGACGCGCGCCGTGCTCTCCCACCACGCCACCGGCCGCGTCTTGGCCTCGAGGAGCATCACGGTCGTCTCGCTCTGCTGCTTGGCATTCGGGTTGATGATGGGATCGATGGGCTGGGGCCCCGGGAAAACGCCCTTGACGGGGACGCCCGTGTCGCTCTTGTTGTAGCGAATGATGAAGGAGAGAGAGGAGTCGAAGGGCAACGAGACTCCGAACCGGCCGTTGAGGGCGTTGATATTGGAGCCGTCGTTCTGGAACTGTCCGTTGCTCTCGAGGTGCGAGACGGAGAAGGAGTAGTCGAAGATCTTCCAGGCTCCGCTCGCCTGGACGCGGGACTGGAGCGTGCTGTAGTTGCCCGCCTCTTGCTGCACGGAGGCCTGGAAGGGCCCTTTGCCCTTCTTGGTGATGATGTTGACCACGCCCCCGATGGCGTCGGCCCCGTAGAGGGTGGACTGCGGCCCTCGGATGATCTCGATCCGGTCGATCAGGTCCGGTGAAAGGTCGGAGAGATCCACCTGGCCCAGCGTGGGACTTTTCACGCGGACTCCGTCCACCAGCACCTGGACCTGGTTGGAATTGGCCCCGCGAATGGAGATGCTCGAGGTCTTGCCAAGAGACCCCGAGCGCCGGATGTCCACTCCCGGCACGTTCCGCATCGCCTCGTCCACCGTCGCGTAGTGGTAGGTCTTGAAGTCGTCCTCCGTAATGACGCTGAGCGCGACGCCAAGCTGCTCGGCCTTCGTCGGCACCGTGGTCGCCGTCACCACCACCGGGTCCACGCTCTTCGTCTCCGCCTTCTTCTCCTCCGGTTTCGTCTCTTGGGCGGCTGCCGGCAGCGCCGCCAGAAGCCACGTCAGTACCAGGACCTTGCTCGCGATTCGCATGACCGCTCCTTTTCTCTCGAAAGGGTGTCTGCTTCCCTGTCGCGACCAGGTCTCCTGACTCGTGGCTCAACGCCGTCACCCAGCCTTCCCGGGACGCTTCCCAGTGGCTTCCATACAGGCAGGGGCTTGGCTCCCCACTCACAGTGGCGGGACCGCGCCGGTTTCTCACCGGCTTCCCTTTGATCGCGACTCCCTTGAACTATGCCCTGCTTTCCCTCCTGTCTTTTTTATCAGCGGGGGCCCAGACGGCCCCCGCACTCCCGTCTTCTTTGTCAGCGGGGGCCCAGATGGCCCCCGCACTCCCCCATCGTCGCCGGCGCGGCGCCGGCGACAGCTTCGCCTCTTCCGTCCGCCTAGCTCATCGACCTGCGGCCGCGCTCCCCCGGCGGCGCAGGCGACAGCTTCGCTCGTCTCATCGATCGGGCCAGGCGACGTTGACGGTGGGCCGGCGGGTGGCGGGGTGCTTGTCCACCACGACGCGACAGCCGTACACGCGCTCGAGCGTCGACTCCTGCAGCACCTCCTCGGGCGTGCCCATGGTCACGGCGGCTCCTCCGGACATGAGGAGCAGGCGATCCGATAGCTCGGCCGCCATGTTGAGATCGTGGGAGACGAGGAGAATGCCGAGCCCCTGCTCCCGATTGAGCCGCCGCAGAAGACCGACGCACTCGGCCTGGTAGCGCAGGTCCATGTGGGCGGTCGGCTCGTCGAGCAAGAGGAGCCGCGGCTCCTGGGCGAGGGCGCGCGCGAGGACCACGCGCTGGCGCTCCCCCCCCGATAGTCGGCCCAGCGTCTCGCCGGCGAGGGTTTCCACGCCGGTCAGCCGCATGGCTTCGCGCGCGACGCGCGCGTCCGCCGCGCTCTCGAAGAATCGGCCCGGGGCGTGAGCGAAGCGGCCCATGAGGACGAGCTCGCCCACCGTGTAGGGAAAGCCCGGCGCCACGTCCTGCGGCACCACGGCGACCCGGCGCGCCACCTCGGCGCGGCCGAGCGACCGGAGCGGCTCGCCCTCCACGAAGATCTCGCCCCGGGACGGCGTCAGGACCTTGGAGAGGAGATGGATGACCGTCGTCTTGCCCGCGGCATTCGGTCCGATCAGCCCGAGGACTTCCCCGGGCGCCACCGCAAAGGACAGATCCCGGATCTCGAAGCGGGTGCGTCCGGGCGCGGCGTTCGGATAGGCGAAGCCGACGCCGTCAAGCCGGACGAGGGGCGTCACGGCATGACCCGTCCCGCGCGCGAGCGCAGGAGGTAGATGAAGAACGGCGCCCCGCAGAAGGACGTGATGACGCCGACCGAGAGCTCGGCGGGGGCGACCACCGTCCGCGCCAGGGTATCGGCGGCAAGCAGGAAGACGCCGCCGCCCAGGACGGCCGCGGGGATGAGCACGCGGTTGTCGGGGCCGACGAGCATGCGCAGGGCGTGGGGCACGATGAGTCCCACGAAGCCGATGGGCCCGACGAAGGCGACCACGGCGCCCGTCAGGAGGGCCGAGCCCGCGAAGATGCGCCGCTTGAGCCGCTCGGCATCCACCCCGAGCTCCTGCGCGCCTTCCTCGCCGAGGGCGAGGAGATTCAGGGCGCGCGCCTTCCCGAGCACGAGCCAGACGCCGAGCGCCGTCACCGCCGCGAACACCCCGAGAGCGCCCGCGGGAATGGGGGCGAGATTCCCGAGCAGCCAGTGGATGACACCGCCCAGCCGGTTGGTGTCCACCAGCGAGATGAGCACGGTGATGGCGGCGGAGAAGAAGATGCCGACGATGACCCCGGCCAGGAGCAGTGTGTGAACGGGCAATCCGCGGCCCGTGGCGGCGATCACGTACACGGAAACGCCGGCCACGAGGGCTCCGGCAAAGGCAAAAGCCGTCAGCCCCAGCGCCTCGACGAGGCCCTGGCCGAGCCCGGAGATCTGAGCCAGGACCACCCCGAACGCCGCGCCCGCGGAGACCCCGAGGATCGAGGGCTCGGCGAGCGGATTCCGGGTCAAGGCCTGGAAGCCGGCACCCGCCACCGCGAGCGCGCCCCCCGCGAGCGCCGCTGCGGCGATTCTCGGCAGGCGGATGCCGAGGATGACCACCCGCTCCGTGCCTTCCACGGGCCCGCGCCCCATCACGAGGTCGACGATGGCCCCGGGGGCCACGCGCGCGCTGCCGACCAGGAGAGAGAGGAGCGCCACGAGGCCGAGCACCAGCGCGAGTCCCGCGCATACCGCCAGGAGCTTCTTCGGTCCCGTCACTTGACGAAGGCCTCCGGGTGGATGAGTCTCGCCAGCGACTCGATGCCGTCGACGACCCGCGGGCCGTAGCGATGCATGACGCTGCCGTCGGCCGTGTACAGGCGCTTGCTCTTGACGGCGGGGAGGCTTTCCAGACGCTCCCACTTGTCGCGTCCCACGGGCGTGCCGCCGCCGTGGCTGGCGAGGATGATCACCTCGGGCGCCCGCGCCACGGCCGCCTCGAGGCTCATGCGTGGGTAGCCCGCGCCCTGGTCCGTCGTCACGGACTCGCCGCCGGCCCGGGCGATCAGCTCGGAGACCAGGGCGTCGCGACCCGGCACGATGAGCGGATCGGGCCAAAGGACGTAGAGCGTGCGCGGGCGCGGCCGTCCCGCCACGCGCTCTTCCACCGCCTTGATCCGCCGCTCGAGATCGCCGGTGACGGCGGCGGCCCCGTCCCGGTGGCCGGTCAGCTCGCCGAGGGCGGTCACGAGCCGCATCACGTCGTCCACCGAGATCGGGTCGACCAGATAGACGGGCAGGCGCAGCCGCTTGAGCTGGTCGAAGGTCTCCGCGCGATTCCCGGAGCGCGTGGCCACGACCAGATCAGGCTTGAGCGTCACCAGGGCTTCGAGGCTCGGATTGATCATGCCGCCCACGCTCGGCTTGCGCTTGGCCTCGGAGGGAAAGTCACAGAAGTCCGTCACCCCCGCGAGCGCGTCCTGCGCGCCGATGGCGAAGAGGATCTCCGTCACGCTCGGCACGAGCGAGACGATGCGGCGCGGCGGCGCCAGAAGCGTCAGCGCGCGCCCGGTCTGGTCCACCACCTCCAATCCCCAGGCCGACCCGGGAAAGAGCAACAGGCAGAAGGCGAGCGCGCGCAGGCTCGTCGTCATGCGCGGCAGGCCTCGACGAAGCGGGTCGCGATGCCCGGACACGAAGCCCAGTGCAGGTGGACGTAGCTCATCAGGGTGCGCCCGACCATGTAGCCCTCGGCCCGCCCATCGTCGATTTGATACACGCGCTCGACGGAGGCGGGGGGCGGCTCGAGCGCCGAAGCGTGAAATTCGTGGCCGCGCGCGCGCGTTCCCGCGGGCCCGAGCAGGCTCCCGGACGACGTGACGATCTCGCGATAGCCGATATGGAGTCGTCCCCGCACCCAGCGCGTGCGCGCGGGCAGGAGCCCCACCATGGGCCACGTGACACCTTGAGCGTCCTGGAGGGACTCGGCCAGGTACATGAGGCCCCCGCACTCCGCGTAGACAGGACGGCCAGCCTCGGCGAATTTCCTCACCGCCTGGCGCAGGGCGACGTTGACACTCAGGCGCCCGGCGTGGATCTCCGGATAGCCGCCGCCGAGGAAGAGGCCGTCGACCTCCGGGAGGGTGGCGTCGTCCATCGGGCTCCAGAAGACGAGATCGGCGCCCGCCTCGCGGAGGAGGTCGAGATTCTCCGTGTAGTAGAACTGGAAGGCGCGATCCCGAGCCACGCCGACTCTCACCCGGCGGCTCGCGACAGCGGAGTCCAGCGACTGGTGCCTCCGCTCCACCGCGCTCGTCGCGAAACGCAGAAGGGCATCGAGATCGAGCGCGCCCTCGACCGAGGCCGCCAGCGCCTCGGCGAGCGCAAGCGTGTAGCCCCCCTCGGCGGCCGTCACGAGGCCGAGGTGCCGCTCCGGGAGCGCGAGGGCCGGCTCATGGGGCAGCCCTCCGAGGACACGCGCCCGGCAGACCCCCGTCACGGCTTGTCGAAGCCACTCGAGGTGGCGGGGGCCGCCCACGCGGTTGAACACCACACCCTCGACGCGCAGCTCCGGATCGAAGCGCTCGAAGCCCAGGACGATCGCGCCGGCGCTCCTCACGAGGGCGCCCGCGTCCACCACCAGCACCACGGGCGCACCCAGCCACTTCGCGATCTGCGCGGTCGATCCCTCGTCGCTGCCGCCGTCGCGCCCGTCGAAGCAGCCCATCATGCCCTCCACGAGGGCCACGTCGGCGTCGGCGGCGTACCTCCCCACCGCGGCCAGGACGGCGTCGCGGCCGCACATCCAGCCGTCGAGATTGACGGCCGGCCGATGGCTGGCCAGCCCGTGAAAAGCGGGGTCGATGAAGTCGGGCCCCACCTTGAAAGGCTGCACGGTGAGGCCTCGGCGTCGGAGCGCCTCGAGGAGGCCGAGCACCAGCGTGGTCTTGCCCACTCCGCTCGACACGCCGGCGATGACAACGCAGGGAATGCGCGGGGAGAGGCTCATGGCGAGCGCTCGGAGACGCCGGCAGACTTGAAGGTCGCCATCTCGCCCAGGATCTTCACGGCGGCCCTGGCCAGGCTGATGCAGAGCGCCGAGCCCGTCCCCTCCCCGAGCCTCATGTCGAGATCCAGAAAGGGCTTGAGGCCGAGGGCTTCCAGCACGTGAGCGGCGCCCGGCTCCGTCGAACGGTGCGAGGCCAGGAGATAGGCCTGGACCTCGGGCTTGAGCCTGACCGCGGCCAGGGCCGCTGCGCCCGCGATGAAGCCGTCGAGCACCACAGGAATGCGCGAGGCCGCGCCCGCCAGGATGACCCCGCAGAGCCCGGCGATCTCGAAGCCACCGACCTTGGCGAGCACGTCCACGCCATCGGCCGGATCGGGACGGTTGACGGCAAGCGCGCGCGTGATGGCGTCCACCTTTCGGGCGCGTCCCTCGGCGTCGATGCCGGTCCCCAGGCCCGTCACCGTCGCGGGGGGAAGGCCCGTGAGCGCGGCGACCACGGCGCTGGCCGCCGTGGTATTGCCGATGCCCATCTCGCCCGTGCCGATGAGATCGAGCCCGCGCCCGCCCTCGGCCAGGACGAGGCTCGCGCCCGCCTCGATGGCGCGAAGGGCCTCCTCGCGCGTCATGGCGGCGCCGTCACACATGTTGCGCGTGCCCCGCCCGATCGGCGCGCTCACGAGCGCGGGATGGGCGGGCAGCGGTCCCGCCACTCCCATGTCCGCCACCACCACCGCCGCCCCCGCGTGGCGGGCCAGGACGTTGACGGCCGCCCCTCCGCGGAGAAAATTCTCGACCATCTGCGACGTCACGATCTGCGGATAGGCGCTCACGCCTTCGGCAACCACGCCATGGTCGGCGGCGAGCGTGAAGATGACGGGCCGGTCAAGCGTGGGCGGGAACCGTCCCGAGATCTCGGCGAGCCGGCGCGCCAGCTCCTCGAGCCGCCCGAGACTGCCCGGTGGCTTGGTCAGCCGATCGAGGGCTCGCTGGGCCTCGAGACCCGGCGCGGGGTCCGGGATCCCGATGCTGCTAAGGAGCTTCTGGAGGACGGGCATCCGCGGGGATCCGTGGCGCGCTGTCTTTGATGAGCATGGGAATGCCGGCAACCATGAGGGTGACGCGATCGGCCGCCACCGCGAGGCGCCGGTTGACGCCGCCGAGCGTGTCCTGGAAGCGTACCCCTATCTCGGTCGGCGGGTGGACGCCGGAGCCGACCTCGTTGGACACGATGACGATCGCGGCGCGTCGCTCGACCACGAGCTTCGCCAGCTCTTCCGTGGCCGCCAGCACGTCGTCCGGGAGGTCACCACGAAGCAAGAGGTTCGACACCCAGAGGGTGAGGCAATCGAGGACGATGAGATCGACGCGATCGGTCAGTCTCCGGCAGGCCTCGACGATCTCGTAGGGCTCCTCCACCGTGCACCAACCCTTGGGCCGGTCGGCCTGGTGCCGCGCGATGCGCCCGGCCATGTCGCGATCGTCGGCCCGCGCGGTGGCGAGAAAGCCCGTGCGCCGGCCCGAAGGGGAAGCGGTGGCGAGCAGGATGGCCTGGCGGCTCTTGCCGCTACGAACACCGCCGAGAATCAGGTCCGATCGATGAAGCTCGGGTTGACGGGACGTGCTCACCCAGGTCCTCCCGCGAAGACCGGTTGGAGGGTGAGCGCCTGGGCAGGTCTCCTGGCTTTCGGATCGTCCTACTCCCCGCGCCTTCCCGGCCCAGCGCCTCTCGGGCCAGTGGCTTCACGCGGGTTTCGTCCCCGATTACAGTGACGGGGTCGCGGCGGATTCGCACCGCCTTCCCTGGGGCTCGCACCTGGCGAGCCGCCCGGACGCCAATGACGCGGTGAACCGTAGCAGATGGACAATCACGATGCAAGCGGCGGCTAGCTCAACACGGAGGCGACGGCGATTCGGACACCGATGCCAGGAACGAGCGGGGGCGTCGAGCTGGACGGCTCCGTCAAGCCCGACCGCGGCGCCACGGCCAAGCTGAGTCCCGCGAAGAGAAGAGATGAGACGGCTGGCGGCCGAAAGCCCGGCGGGCACCGCCCCGCCGGGCCTCGACTTCGGTTTCGGCTTTCTCGCCTAACCGGCTTTCTCGCCTAACCCGTGTAGCCTCGCGAGCGCATGCAGCTCGCATACGCATTGCGATAGTGCTCGTCGTGCTTCTGGTTCTCGTTCAGCCCGTAAAGCGTGCCGCCGCCGGCGCCCACGAGGCCGCCGATGGCCGCGCCTTTGCCTGCTCCCGAGCCGCCGCCGGCGATGGCCCCACCTGCTGCACCGAGGGCCGCGCCGGCGACCGCGCCGATGGCGCCGTCCTTGATCGTGTCGACCGTCTTATCCCGGTGACCCGCCTGCGTGGCCGCCTGCTGGTTGCACGCGTTGATCGCCGTCTGGGTGGGGACAGCCGGCGCCGCCGGCGCCGGGGAGCTTGCCACGCGGGACGCCGGACCGCTCGAGCTCGTATCGGCCACCTTCCTGTCGCTGTCTTTGCCCGACCAGTTGGCCACGACGAGGCCCGTCGCCAGCGCCGTCACGATCACGAGGGCCATGCCGATAGCCGTGAGCTTCCACGGATTGTTCCAGCCGCCGTCCGCCATGCTCGCACTCCTTCCCGTTGACTGCCCAGATGTTTGCCAGCCGTGATGAAAACGCGGTAGTAAGAGATCGCAACCGGGATGCCAGGGCTGGAGATTGGCGCAAAGATTGGAAGGCCTTGAAATCTCACGCTTTGGATCAAGTTCGCCGCCGCGACTGGGACGTGAGGACGCGAAAGATTTACGGCCCCACGTAAGGCTTACCGTGGGGCGCCGTCAGAAACGATGCAGCCGCTCGATCAGACGCCGCTCGCGCTTGGTCGGGCGACCAAGGCCCTTGGCGCGGATGACGGGCGGCAAGACGCGCCCCTCACGCGGCGGAGGGGGCGGCGTCAGGTCCTCGTAGAGGAGAGCGGCCTGCGCGCCCGAGCCTCGCCGGTCCGACAGGGCGGCAACCTTGACGATCTTCTTGCCGCGCGGCAGGGTGATGCGCACGAAATCTCCCGGCCGAAGGGCGCGCGACGGCTTAACGGCCTCGTCATTCACGTCGACTTTGCCGCCGGCGCACGCGGCGGAGGCGAGCGTCCGGCTCTTGAAGAAGCGAGCGGCCCAGAGCCACTTGTCCACTCGGAGATCCGCCATGACGCGCTTACCGTAACATAGGCGGTGGGCTATACTCGCCGGGGCGCCTCATCCGTCGGCGCGCGGCACCCCATTCAACAGGAGGGCGCGGAGACACTATGCGACGAGGCACGATCCTGGCCGTGGTCCTGCTCGCCGCCGCGTCCGCCGTGTGGGGCCAGGGCGCTCAGCTCGTCGTGGAGGACTGGTCCAAGACGCCCGTGGGCCAGAAGGGCGTGCCCGCGGGGTGGAAGGCGCAGAACTGGGGCAGTCCCAGCTACGACTTCGAGATCGTGAGCGAGGACGCCACGCGCGTCCTGCAGATGAAGAGCAACGGCGACAGCTCGACGATCAACAAGGAAATCAAGGTCGACTGCAAGGACTACCAGATCCTGCAATGGAAGTGGAAGGTGATCGAGCTTCCCAAGGGCGCCGACGCCCGCAAGAAGGCCACCGACGACGAGGCCGCGCAGATCTACGTGACGTTCCCCCGCTTTCCCTCGGCCGTGCGGTCGCGCATCATCGGATACATCTGGGACACGACGGCGCCGGCGGGGAGCATCTTCAAGAGCCAGAAGACGGGGCTCGTGACCTACGTGGTCGTCCGCTCTGGGGAGGCTGATCTCAACAAGTGGCTGACCGAGTCCCGCAATGTCTGCCAGGACTACAAGAAGATCTACGGCGAGGAGCCCGAGGAGAAGATGGAGGCGATCTCCATCGGCATCGACTCCGACGATACGCGCTCGCGCGCCGAGGCGTACGTCGGCGAGATCCTCTTCCGAAAGTCCTGAACGCGGGTCGCGACGGGAGGGAGGGCCGAGGGTGGGCAGAGGCGGTCTGGAAGCATACGGCACCCTGGTGCTACGCATCTGTCTCGGCTTCATCTACCTCGGTCACGCCTACCTGGCCGTGTACAAGATCGGCTTTCCCTCGGGAGTCATCGCCTACCAGCGCAGCGTGGGCATCCCGCTGCCCGAGCTGGGGGCCTGGTACCTGCTGCTCGCGCATGGGCTGGGCGGGATCCTGCTAATCCTCGGCATCCTCGTTCGCTGGGCGGCTCTCGCCAATATTCCGATCATGGCGGGGGCCGTGTGGTTCGTTCACTCGAGTCAGGGCTTCTTCATCTTCGCGGGCAAGAACGGGTACGAGTATCCGCTCTTCCTCCTCGGCGCGACCGTCGCCCAGGTCCTCTTGGGCCCGGGAGCCTTCACGCTGAAGAAGTAGAGGCTATTTCGACCGGGGGCCGGGGAACTTGTCGGGCGAGACCTTGCTATTGGCGGGCCCCAGCGGGAGCTGGGTGACCTGGCCGGAAATGCCGTCGGATATTGCGCATCCGGCGGCAAATTGTTTTGCAATTCTTGCCTCACGGCTCGCTTCCAATCTGCCATGCTCGCCAGAGCCGCTGGCGGACAGCTTTTTCGCATCCGCGGTCGGCTCGAGCGTCTACATGAAGCAGGGGGCCGGCGTATTCGACGGCCGCTGGCCGCCCACCGGCCAGCGCGAGGAGTTCGTCGACCGTGATTTCGGCGTCCGCCGCAAACCCCCTGATCCCCATCTCAAGACCCCGCCAGACGGCGCTCGATGTCTTCCACGCGGCATCGGCCTTGGCCGCGAGCGCGATGTCCTCGGGTGGGATGCCCTCGATGCCTGCGGCGCATAGAAGGACATATACGGAGATGTTCATCCACTGAATGATCTCCGCGCTGACCGCGACCCGCATGCAGATAAGTCGTGCCGTGTACCGCGGATCCCGGACGACACGCGTCACCTGCGGGCAACTGCCTATGAGCCGGTCGACCTCCGTCAGATCCTCTCGCTCGTAGGCGGCGAGGGTGAGGCGGACCCGTTCCTCTGGGGTGAACTGCGAGTACTGCGTTGTCAGTGTCTTCATCGCTTGTCCCCTTCTGCTTGAGCGCCCTTCCGGAGTTTCAGCGCCGATTCAATAGCCTGAACGCGCGCGTCGAGGTTCTCCTGTTCCATGGCACGCAGGGCCACCCGCGCCAGCTGCGCGAGCTGCCCGGCTTTCCGCAACGGATCGAGATCAGGATTGGCCGTCAACTGCGTGATCTGCGCGGCGAGCAAGCTCCGCACGTCCGCCGCGGTCTTGACGGACTGCGGTGCGCCGGCTCCGGGCTGTACCCGGGCGCGCCCGTCATCGCGAAGGCGCCGGCCACTCATGACGTCAGCGTCCCCGCCGCGGCGATCAGGTCCGGGGCGCCGTGGACGTCGACCCGCACCAGCGGCGCCGCCTGGCCGCGCCGCCCGGCCCGCATGGCCTCGAGCTCGTGGAGCGCCTGGTAGAGCTGCCGGCTCAGGTGTGCTTCATAGCGAATGACCTTGTCGATGTCGAGTGGATGCGGTAGCAGCCGCGCACTTGCCGTCTCGAGGTCCTGGCGCTCCGCGATCGCCGCCTCCTCGTAGGCCGTCACGCGGCGCAAACGCCAGAGGGCCGACGCCACACGCTCCGCCAATGCCGCCTCGACCGGTCCGACAGGCACCAAAGCTTCCAGCACTCGTTGACAGTGCTCAGCCCAGGCCTCGCGACTCTCGCCAAGCACGACCAGCCGCGCGCTGGTAACCCCGTGGCTGAGCGCGTTGAGGGCGATCCGCGCTTTGCCGGCGACAGTCTTGGGGCCGCGGCGCTGCGACCGGACGATATCGCCCGCCGCGAGAGTCCTGATGGCGGCGGACGGCGGCGCCTCAGCGCCGAGGCCGGACCCGTCCTCCGGCGCTGATCGGGGCGGCTGATCACTGAGAACGTTCAGGGAGCGATTGCCTTCGACCACCATAGGTGCCTCCTCTGGGCGCTCGTGCTCGACGGCACTCGGGCCCTCTTGAATATGTATCTAACGCGCATGGTCGCCTCATCTTGAGAAGAACTGAGTCTAAAGATACAGCGCAACCCTTAGAAGCTGACGACGGGTCAGACGCTCACACTGACCCGTCGAAATACGGCGACGGGGGAAGAGCCCGAGCGAGAAGAGTCCGACGTTAGGATATCGTTGGCGGGTTCTTCAGCTGATCGAGAACTGCAGCATGCGGCTCGAGTCCCTCTCGCGTGAGCCACTCGACGTACCGGCGCTTACCGGCAGCGATTCGCGCAATTGTGTCCTTCCGCCGGCCCTGCTCCTTCGCACGCCGTCTTTCGTTGGCGAGCGCATCGCGGAGTCCGGTGTGCCCTCGGCCAAGCGGGCGGCCGACACCAGCCTGGATCATCGCTCGGACGGTGTCGGAATGCCTGTCGATGATGCCTTCCGCGAGTTTCTTCAGGATGTGCGGCGGCCAGCGCCAGTCTGAGAAGGTCGCCGTCAGCCTCCGAGTCAGTTCATCGAGGTCCTTGGTGTGCCAGCGCCGCTTTCGGAGGGGGGCGAGCAGCCGAAGCGCCTCGGCAATTTTCTCAGTCGCTGCGGCCAGATCGAGCGCGTGCCGTGGTTCCTTGAACGCCCGGAGGTTAGGTAGCGCTGCTCCGGTTATGTATAGCCAACGCTTTTTCGCCGCCGTCCGTTCGGCGACGGTTGGGGCCGAGTGCATCAGCCTCCAAAGCGCGGTGAGGTGCGCATGAACGGCTTTGAGAAGGAACGCGTCCGGCCCTACCCTGCCGATGGCGCCCGCCATGATCCAATCCGTCGCCTGGTCCCGTTGGTCCGGCGGCGCGAGCACCCACCGCTCGACAACTCTGAAGGGAAGTCCCTTTGCCAGTTGCTGTTCTGCATCGGAACGCGATGCGAGGGCCCTCTTGACCGTCTGCACCCGTCGACGCTGGTCATCGGGAATTTGAAGAGATGTGAAGGCACGGGACAGGTCCGCTTTCTGTGCACGAGAGAGGAGGCCCTTCTTCGCAGCCTCTTCGGTAACGGCAATCGGCCAGTTAAGCGGGGACTGCAGGTCAGTGTGGATCTGTTCGGCTGGACGACTCCAGAATTCAGCCTCGAGTTGGTCCAGATCCAAGACGAACGGGCTGGTACTCGCGGTGCCGTGTTTCGCACTCCTTCTGCGCCTTGACGCCTCCAGGGTGATCTTCACGGCGCGCACCTCTCAACTTATGAAATCGACACCGAGTCTGCGATTCCCTTGAAGGTACCTCTGCCTTCCATCAAAGAGGCACGCTCTGCTTTAGACATCGACACTAGCCGGGAGCCCCACACCCTCACTGGCGATCAACGGCGACCACATCATTGGGTCGAGCGTGGCCTACGCTGGCACCGGTTAGCGCCGGGTACCTGTTTGGTCTTGTCATCGCTCCATCCTCTCAAGGAATGGAGCTCCAGAAAACCGAGCAGCTCAAGTCACTATCTCTGGCTTTTCCGTCCGGAGCTGCAGCTATCTTTTGGATCATCGAGTCGATGTGGAAGTCGTTTCAATATATGTACGGCCCCAGGATGGCTGTCGTCTCGAGGAGCGGGTTCTCGTCCAGCTCCTTGCGCACGACCTGCTCGAGCTCGAGGATGGACCGCTTCAGGAGCTGGATGGCCTGCTGGAGGAGCGGCGTCATCACGAGCCGCTGCCCTTGCTGCGTGTCCAGTCTCATCGCCATCGGTCACCTCAGAGGTGGACGGTACCATGAGGTGTGGGGAGTGCCACCTCCACCGCTCTGCGCGACACTCCACTTGCTCTCTCCGTGCCTCACCTCACAGCGGAATCGGCCCTCTCCGAGGGGTGTGATGATGAGTCGGCCCTGGCGGAAGGGAACATCGGTCTGGGCATGGCAGTTGCGGCATAGGGCGATCAACCGGTTGAGGTCGAAGTCCGAGCCCCCTTGGGCGCGCTTGGTGACATGGTGCACGTCGAGGCGGGTCCGAACACCGCACGCCTGACAGACCCAGCGGGCCCGGGCCAAGACCTGGGCGCGAATCTCTCGCCACTGCTCGAGATTGGCGGCGGGTCGGCCCAGCGCCAGCGGCCCGCCGGCGCGGATCCGGCGCCGCGAGGCCCGCCCCATGCGGACCCGATTCGTGAGGCGTCGGGAGCCCGCCATACGCTCAGGCTGGATTTTGCCCACGTGGGCAAGAGGCAATGTTTGACACGTTGCTGGCCGCTCGCGTCGGCTTGGCGGCCTGGAGCTCCCACTCTGGGAGGCACTCACGGCACCCGGCCAGGAAGATGGCAATGGGATTGGGCGAGCTGACCACGCGCTTCCCAAGCTCGAAGAAGCGTTCGACCAACTCCATCGCCTCGATGTCCGGCATGGCGCTCAACACCGCCCGGCGGAAGCGCTCCCCCGGCGGGCTGGGCTCACGGCCTCGCGGCAGGGCGTCGAGGGCCTGGGAGACCTTCGCTTGGAGGAGGACCGTGGACATCTCATAGGCACACTGAAGCCAGGTCCGCCACTCGCCGAGCCGCTCGATGGCTGGGGCCACCACGGTAGCCTTGGCGAGCCCGACCCGCGCGATGCTGGTGCGCAGGAGCGACCGTTCGGGTTCCTCAAACATCATGAGCATCCGCCCGACGGCGAGGCGTTTGTAGGCCGTCCGCCACGAGGCTAGGCCCAGCACATCCCGGAAGTAGGCTTCCTCCGTCGGGTACCGGGTCCCATCGGCATTGCGGACCTGACTCCAGTAGCCTTGGGCGTGAACTTCCCAGGCCAGCTCGCACGCCAGGACGCGATCCGGCTCCACGCGGTCTCGCAGGCTTTGAAGGGCCAGATGCAGGCCCTCGGCACGCGTCATGGGTGACCACTGGCCGAGGAACCGCCGGATCGCCTCGCTGGAATCGAGGGGGTCGGTCATGGGCGCAGGGTGGAGTGCCTCAGAGAACCCGCCGAGGAGTCCCGAGCCAGGCGGGTCCCGTCGGATGCACGCCAGACGGTCGCGGGGCGAGCCGGTCGCCCTCGGGCTGGCCGTCCATCCGGCGTTGCCATCGCCAGAGATTGCCGGCGGCCAGGAAGTCCGCGAGGGTCACAGTCTCGGGGACGGTCATGACCTCCCAGGCCGGGTCGTCGAGCAGCTTCGGAAGGCGCACGATCAGCCCTTGCTCGGACGGCATACCGAGGCGTTCTGCGGCATGGCGATACGCGATGTTCTGGAGGAACGCCTCTGGGTAGATCGCCTTGCCGCTCTTCCAGTCGATGACTGTCGGGACGCCGCTGACCTTGGCGTAGAGATCCACTGTCCCCGCGTAGCCGCAGAGCTCGCAGTACACCGGGCGCTCGATTGCGACGGGGTGTAGATCCACGCTCTTGGCCCAGTCCTTCCAGCTCTCCACCGCCCAGACCGCGCCCTCAGGCAATCGAGGTTCGGGGCCGGCGTCATCCCCGAGGCGTGTGCGGAGATGCCATTCAATCCCGGCGTGGATGGCCGTCCCAATAGCGGCAGCTTTCTGGCGCTCGCGATCCGCAGCCTTGACGCCGGTCACGGCGTCGGCGACGGCAGAGAGCACGTACTCGGGGTCTCGGGCCCCTGGGCGCGCCAGGACCTCCAGCATGGCGGCCTCGAAGTACCGGCGCTCCTCCTTCGCATACCATGGTCCAAGCGCAGGCTTGGCGATGACGTCCAGGATGGTCGTGACCGAAGGGAGCTGGCGCCCGTGGATTGTATAGAAGCGAGCTCGGCTCCACTGCGTAGGTTTCGATGGCGCCGGGCTTCCCATGCTAGGCCTCCTCCGATGCGGCGTCGTGGCCGGAAATGTGTTCTGCTTTGACTACGTCGTCGTTGCCAGAAACGAAAACCTCGAACCCCTTGAACAGCCTTCCTGCTTTGGAGGTCTGGGGGCCCGTGTACCGGATGAGCACGTCCGCCCCGATTCGGAGGCGCTTTAGCCGCTCGAACAGCGCTGCATGCAGCGGGAAGGTCAGAAGCCCGGCGGTTGTCTCAAGATTCCCGAGCGGCCCAAAGCGGCCCTCATGGCTCCCCTGCCACACTCCCTCGAGCTCGTCGCCCGGGGTCTCCCACTTGTGAAACTGGCCCTGCCCGATCTGCCGCCAGCGCTTCAAGCTACTCATGACTCCTCCTCGAGTTCCTTGACCGATTTCAGTTGTTGGGCCCGCTCTGGCGGCGCCCCCTGACAGCGCGAGCCGAGGTCGTCGAGCGTCAGCAGGCGGCGGCACCGGAGGCAGACCGCGGTGTCGGTCGACATTCTGAAGGTCAGCGTGTGGTGCTCGATTCCGGCAACTACCTGGTCGCTCATCGCGAGGCCCCCCTCAAGCGTCGGCACGGACGTGGACATGAACATGTCAACATCGTTGGATCGAGGCTACCTCAGAACTTGATTTAATGCAAGCAGGGGGTTCTGGCATTGCCAGGAGGGTCTCCTGGCATTAAAACCCGGCCCAGCTCGCTCGCGACCAGGCTAAGGTGTCGGGGACATACATGGCCACGAAACGGCGACGGGCGCGGCTCTCCCGGGAGTTCTTCCAGCAGCAGGGCCGTCGCGGTGGCCAGCTCGGTGGCCAGGCGGGCGGGAGGAAGCGGGTCGCCGCGCTGACACCGGAGGAGCGGTCGGCGCTGGCCCGTCGGGCCGCGCTCGCCCGCTGGAGGAAGCACCGGGCGAAGCCGAAGCGGCGATCCTGACGGGAGACGCGCAATGCTTGTGAAGAATCGCGGAGAATACCTCTCCGCCAATCGATTGATTGAGATCTAAGGAGTGACTTGATGAACGTCAGCGACCACTGACTTCATGAGAACGGTCTCGCGCTGTTGCTATGCTTACCCTGGGCGACAGCGCTCCCAGAAAGGGGCCGACGCCATGACTTTCGTGGGATGCGACCTGGCACACGCGCATGCAGCCAGGTGGCCATGCTGGGACACTCGGACGGGGGAGGTGACATCAGTAGATGGTGGGCAGCGTGGCCTCACTGAGTTCACGAGTCGTCATAGCCGTCCTGGTGCAGGCAGCTTCCACAGCAGCGGCCCAGACTCCACCTCGTCCTCGCCGCACCTCGGCACGTGCGCGTGGTCGGGGGCCGGCCCCCACAACCAATTGGCCGCTGTTCGTCTCGCCTCTAGCTGCCCTCGTGGGATGGCTGCCACCTGTTCTATTCCCCAGCGCCGACGCTGAGATTCAACACCCAACGGCATGGGCTCGTCATCTAAGGAATGGTGTCGTCGCCCCCATGCACGTTCTTCGCGCTCCCTGCCGTCCATTCGCAACTGCCGCGAACGCCTACGGCGGCCCTGAGCGAGTCGCGTGAAGCGCATGCTCCGCGACGTAGTCCGTTGGCTCGACCGTATCATCGCCGCGATTGTATCGCGTCGAACCGCTGAGGTCGGGACGCCAGTAGTAGGTCGACCACCCCATTGTGATGAGGTCGCCGACGACTCGTACCCTGACTCTCTCGCCCGTTCCTTCAAAGTCCGGTCCTTCAAAGATTCCGCTTTGCGGTTTCGGCGAGCAGTATGGACCGGACCAAGCGGGCGGTTCACCGTACAACCCCAGCTCGATCACTTCGAACGTGCCGTCACGGGCGAGAAAGGCATACGCGAGCTTGACCCCATCAGTTCGCCGTCGCAGAAGTACCACGTAATCTCGGACGCCATCGCCATCGAAGTCACCACGGCAACCCGCTACCAGCGCGCCGGGCTGTGCTTTGTCGGTAAGCTCAAAGACATCGAAACCGTAGACGAACTCACAGGGATCGCCCGTGCCAGGCGACTTCATCTCGACGGCCTTTTTGAGAACGTAGCTGGGCGAGTAACCTGGGAGTGTGGCGGCGACGACCGCGGCCTCCGCCCGCGTCAAGGCGAACGATCCTACAGGAAACCTCTCCGAGCAGTCGACGGCATGACCGATGCGAGGGACCCCAACGAGGGTTACCAGCAACGTCATGCAAACCCATCGAGCGTAGAAAGGACGCATCACCCGCCAGCATATATCACGGGCGCTGATATTCGGTGAGCGCAGGCCCAACCAACCGGAGGCCGCTAACACTTGGGGCTGGAACAAGAGGTTCCCGACGGCGTCGTGCGCTGGAGTGTGCTGGAATGATCCCGAATGCGCTGGAGTTGGGCACAATTTGGTCACAATGCTCGGCGTCTACTGAAGTAGCCGGCCAGACCGGCACTAAGCAAAAAAAAGGTGTTTCGGGCACAAAATGCCTACTATGCCCTAGTCAGGTCCTGCGTCAGCAACGCCCTTGCTTGGCGAGTCCTGGTGGGCAGCCTCTCCCCTCGCCCCGGCCCCAGTGCTCCTCGCGTTCCCGCCAGTTACGCTCGTGGGCCTCTTCATGCCAGCTGCGTCCGTAGTGTGGCTCCCACTGGGGCGGCGCCTCACGACGCCATCCTGCCCAAGGCGGAGGGGGCACGGGGTAGTAGCGGACGGGGACTTGGAGAATGGGCGGCGGAACGTACATGGGTTCGACGACGCCCCAGGGACCGTTCCAGGTCGGCCCGACGTACCATCCCCCTCTGGCGAAGACCCAGTACTGATGGGCGTAGAAGAAGACGTTCGCGGGAGCCCGCGGCGCGTAGTAGACAGGTGCGCCCGGGACGACTACGAGTGCCGGGGGTCCCGGGAGTTGAATCCCGATGTCGACGCCCACCCGCACTTGTGCGTGAGCGGGTCCCGCGACTGCTGCTACCAGCAACGTGCCAAGCACGAATCTCTTCACGGTTCCTCCATTCGCGCGCCGATGCTGGATCTCGTCCAGTCTCGAGGTCCACAGACATCGTGCATCCGAGCGCCATGAGGTTCACACAGAGGTCAGAGCGTCCTTCGTCCCGGACTCAACAAGAGACCGAAGCGGTCCGCGCTCGCACCACCGAATAGTCAGAGCGATTACGGAACGGTGATCGTTGTCCCGTCGCCGTTGGCGGTGATGGAGAACGTGCCGGTGCTGCTCGAGGTGTACGTGTAGGCGCCGCTCCACGCCGGCGAGCCACCGGGGGGCGGTGTGGGCACGGTCGCCATGAATGGCCCAGCGGTCTGTCCCAAGCCGTTCGTGGTCGCCTGCGTGAGGTCCGTGAGCGCGGTCGGCAGGGCTCCCATGTGCGCGGTGAAGATGCTCACGGACGAGGCGAGCGTGCGCGTGTCGGCCTGGGCTTTGGCCACGCGAGCCCGAGTCTGGACGTTGGCGTAGAGCGGGATGGCAATCGCTGCCAAGATCCCGATGATGGCTACCACGATCATCAGCTCGATGAGCGTGAAGCCTCCTTGGGTATCCAAAGTGCCGCGACGGGTCTTCCCCAGAGGCTGCATGATCCGCGCTCCTTCCTGCGAGAGTGAGGTTCAGGGGCCCCGGCGGCCCCGCCATCGAGGGGATTCAAGCAGGTTCGATGCCACCTCCGGCCGCACCGAGATCGTGCCAGAATGTGGGCGTTCAGGTGGCCGAACGCGCCGGGACAGGACAAATCGAGGCCGCGGACCGGGGGAAAGAGAGGACCGATGGGCACACGCACAGGCGACCCAGCCATCCTGGGTGACAAGAAGGCGTTAGGCCGGTGACAGGCCGTGACCACTATATCGCCACACGATATAGCCCTCCGTGATGCCACGGCGGGGTGCCCGGCCCATGCCGCCTCGACGGGTCGACTATTGGACCCTGGCCCAGCTGCGCTATCACATTCGCCGCTTTCTGCGCGCGCGGGAAATCGCCGCGCGCGCGGCGGGCATCGAGCCCCAGCACTATCTCGTGTTGTTGCAGCTCAAAGGGCTCACGGGCAAACGGGCGGCCACCATGGGCACCCTCGCCGAACGCCTGCAACTGCGGCATCACAGTACGGTGGAGTTGGTTGACCGGCTCGTCAGCCGCGGGATGGTGCGTCGACGTCGGGACACGCGGGACCGCCGCGAGATCGTGGTGGAGCTCCGGCCGGCCGGGGAGGCGGTCTTGACGAAGCTCGCCCTCCAGTCTCTGCGGGAACTGCGGACGGAGGGACCCGCCTTGGTGCGGATCCTGAATCGCCTGATCTCGCATCGATGACGGCTGATGGCGACCGCATCTCCGCCCGCGAGACTGGCAGTCGGTGCGTGGGTCGTAGCCGGAGGTTCTGTCAGTTTTGTCGGTTACCCGCGGTCCTCATGATGAAGAGACGCATGTCTCTTGTGCTTCCATGAGACGCTCTTCATTTGATGAGTACGTTTGCTACTTAACTTTCGTTGCTACTTCCCTCTACTTTAGAAAAACTCGACGAGACCCGCCGCGGGGGCGCGCGGCGCCGTTCAGATGCGCGGGGCGGAGGAAAGGCAGAGGGATGGCTGCTTCAACGGCCTGCCCCGCGGCGCGAAGAAGCCGGATGAGCGGGGAAAGAATCAGCGCGCGGCGGCCTAGCCGGAGATTTCCTTGTAGGTGCCTGACTCGATGGTGAAGGTCTGGGGCAGCTGCCCACCCCCCGTCTTGGCGTAGCCGTTTCCGCAGCTCGTGTCGGACCTGGAGTCGATGAGCGCGTTTCCGCCCACCCCGATCTCCCCCCGGACGGTGAGGGCGGAGGGCGGATTGAGGAAGCGCGTCTGATACACCGTCACCTGGATCTTCTGCTTGACCTTG
>WNFC01001208.1_pt1 | contig 28965 bp, 20 predicted proteins | sample 5400541 | NCBI WGS metagenome assembly WNFC01 (sample SAMN13153342, study PRJNA577476) | soil metagenome | isolation source: 120 cm saprolite under Douglas fir tree site 2 hole 2 replicate 1 | place: USA:California | collected 2015-04-18
AACTGGCTGCGCCACCGACCCCCTGCACGAAGCGCGCGGCGACCAGCATTGGCTGGCTGACCGAGACGCCGCAGAGCAGCGAGGCCGCCGTGAACAGGGCGAGCCCGCTCAGGAAGACGCGCCTGCGACCGATCAGATCGCCAAGCCGTCCGGCCAACAGCATGAGGCCGCCGTAGGCGATCAAGTAGGCATTCACGACCCAGGCCAGGCCCGATTGCGAGAAGCCGAGGTCGCGCTGGATCGATGGGAGCGCCACATTGACAATGGTCGAGTCCAGGATGATCATCAGAAAGCCGGCGCACAGGACGAGCAGCGACAGCCAGCGCCGGCTGGTCGGGTGGACGGTCCCCGTTCTGCGAAGCGCCGGGCCAGTTTGCCTTCCGCTGGTACTCATATGTTTTGCTATTCTCCTTCTATGGTGTCCATACTTACCAGCCAGTCTATAATCAGCCGGCTTAGTATCAGGACAAAAGAAAAGGGTGCTACTCCTCATCAGAAGCCGAGAGATCGCACAGGGGCGCATCAAAGTTGCTGCGCATATGCATCAGCAAGCGGCGCACCAGCAAGCGTTCCTCGCGCGTCAGACCAGCGGTCAGGCGTTGCTCGCAGCGCGACACAATCTCCTGAAGAGGTTGCACCAGGGTACGACCATGTGGCGTCAAATAGACGTGTGTCAACCGGCCGTCGTAGGGATCGCTCTGGCGCTCGACCAGACCAGTTTTCTGCATGCGTCGGAGTGTCTTATTGATCGTCTGCGGTTCACAGCTCATCCGTTGCGCCAGCTGCACCTGTGTCAACCCCTCTTCGTGTGCGAGGTGGAGCAACAAGGTGTCCTGACCGCAGTACAGGCCAAGTTCACGTAACGCACGATCCAGGTAGTGCTGCTGCGCACCCCTGAGCAAGATTAATTGTTTTCCGACACCATCTTCCTGTGAAAGCATAGTCTGTGTTCCTTGTCTCAGCAGACCCATCAGTCGGCTGATAAAAAAAGCATACATTACTCCTTTCCCGCTTGTCAAGGTGTAGTCGGGTAATCAAGAAGTTTGTGTTTTCCGCTTCGTTTCATCTCTGTCAGGATCCAGCATCATAAAACTCTCATGAACATAAAATAGCGCCAAGCATCTCGATCATAGAAACTTGCAGGACGAGTCGCCGCTTGAAAGCAGCAACTCGTCCTGCAGTTTTATATTTATGAAGCCCTGCTCGGAAAGACCCGAGTTCACGACTTTATTGTTCATGGATAGCTATCCCATATAAAAAGGGCTAACTTAATTCCACACGGACAACTTAATTCCACAGACGCCGTAAAAGGACAACCTAATTCCACACAGGACAACTTAATTCCACGAATACATCTGACTTGGTTTGTAGCAATGGTTAGTGTTATTAGCACTATTCTGGCTGCGACCCCCTGAGAAGCACCTGCAAGGCAGTACTCCCATCGACGCCAAACTTACGTCCTGAAAGCGCCAAACCTTCGTCCAATCTGTAGTGGAAAAAGTATCAAACGATGCTAAAAAGTGTCCAGAGTAAGCGTGGACAAACCGCCGCGCTAGATCAGAAAACAAGCATTTCGCGTAGAAATCTTGCCAATCCCTGGTTATTGGGAGCGTTATACGCTCAAAATGACTCTTCTACGCTTGCGCTGAAATCTTGTACTTTGTCCACGCTTGCGTTGGAGTTTTCCACGTTTCAGCCACCTCGTGAACGCTTCTCTGAGCAGAATCCACGTCTACACTTACGTTGGAACTCACATAACTGCATGGGCGATTGCTGTGTGATTCAGGCGAATTGCCTTTCATGAAAGGTTTGCCACGAACTGATGTGCCAGGTAATCACTACAGGAGAGGTGAGGAATAGACCAGTTGGCGTGATTGGTATCATGTTTATGGCTGCCCTGCTTTGAAAGCAAAGCGGTCTCATTGCGGGAAGAGACCCATTAGGGTTTTGCTTGACTGCTATGAGCGGCCATCCGTCTCCAGGTGAGGTGGAGGAGGTTCGTGGGGCATCACCCTGGTAGGGAAGCGATAGGCGTTAGTCTGCGCTTGCGCTCCTTGCAGGTCCTGGAGGGTCTCTTTACTGGGTTCCCAGGCTTTGGCAGAGATCGTCTTCATGAGCTTGTAGTAGGCGCTGTACACCTGGTTCACCATGTGAGTGCTGCCCAGAATGCCGTAGAGGGTGATGCAGCGGCGCAGCGTGCGCTCACTCATATCGACGCGTTCCCCATGTGCCCTGCCACTTCCGCCAAAGGTGACTTTCAGGTCAAACCGGCTGTCGCAGGCGCGCATCGCGTAGGTGCGGTACAGCTGGGCCGCGCGGCTGTAATGCGCGCGCTGCCTTTTCCGCCGTTCTTCTGGGGTCTCTCCCTCACCTGGGAGGTACTCATCCGCCAGTTGCTGGCCCGCTCGCAGCTCGTACTCGGCTGCATACAAGACGGCCTGGAGGAAATAGTCACGATAGAGCGTGAACGGTTTGCGCACCCAGGTGCCCACCTCTTCAGGGGATTCGTGTATCAGATCAGCCAGGAAATCCCCGATGTAGGCTTTTCTCAATCGATCGCACGCTTCCTTGATGGCCTCGGAAACATTATCAACAAGCAACCCCTCGTCAAAGGCCTGCTGGATGAGCTGATGCTGCGCTTCAATCACCGCAAGATCCGAAACAAAGCAGACCTCGGCGAGCCCGTATCGCTTATTTCTGATGGCAAAGATATCCAGATTGGGTGGGGTGGCCTCGTACCCTACCTCCTGGTTCACCTGCAGCGTCACCTGTCTGAGCTGCCTGCGAATCTCTTTTTTGGCCGAGTCCAGCGCATCCTGCAACTTCTTGGGCGTGGCATCCTCATCGGCTCTCCCATAGCCAAAGATATGCTCCCGCAGTTTGTCCAGGCTGATCGTCTGCCCCTGCGACTGACCATGAAGCCAGGCGAGGTAGGCGATGAGCTGCATTTCTTTCGCATTCAGATGGAGTGGGACGCGATAGCTTTTCCCACCTGGCACATGGAGCGTCAGGCTCAGCTCTTTGAGCACAGTGATGGTGACGTAGAGGGGTGGGTGCATTGCATCTGCACCAGGAACCATCTCTTCCATTGGTATCTCGAGGTCTTCGGGAGCGGACGTTGGAGCGATAGTATAGCCTGAACTCTTCCCGTAGGGCGACTTTTCCTGGGCACTTTCTCCCAGGTCGGGGTGCTCCTCCTCGCCCTCTGCCTCTTGCCAGGCATGCTGCAGGCTATCCTGGCCTGCAGAGGCGTTGGAGAGAACGGGCGGAATGGGGGTGGAAGGAAGTGATGGCTTTACTCTCTGCCCCGACTCCTGGATGGATGATCTGGATGTTGGCCTCTGTTCCACAGATGACGAAGGCAGCATGGGCCTTTGTGGCTGAACACGTTTGGGTGGTGTCTCCTGCTTTAGATACGCCTTAATCGTATACCATAACCAGCAGCAAGCACTAGCGATGGCGGCGAGCAGCAGCGGAGAGCACACTCTGATTACCAGAAAGATGATTTCTCGTCGATTGCTGCTGACCTGCCAGAGGGTGGGAAACTGCGAGACGTTGCGAGAAAACTCGCCCCAGTTGGGAACCGTCAAGAACAAGAGTGCAAGCCAGAACACTGCCCCGATCACCAGCGAGGGGATCAGTGGAGGAGGCTTTCCGTTCCCAAAGAAGGAGCTGTGAGCAGGACGAGAAGGAGAACGTTGATCACTGTCACGAGCCATCGCTCTCTCCTTTTTCTTCCTTATCTACGGTCCGCGCCTCCCAGCACATGGGAACTCGTGCTCTGATCAAGACGCAGCTCGCACTACAGCCTAACAACTACCACACTAGTCGTAGAGCGCCGAGGTGGGGGCCATGCCCAAGCTGAGACATCCCCGCTCTATGTGACCCCTTGCCCCCTACTCCTGTACCTAGCAGGGGAGTGCTTCTTTGGTCTGCCTTCCGTGACCGGAGCGCCCTGAGCAGCCATCTCCACCGAAGCACCATTACGATATGCAATGGTACGCGCTTGCGTATCAAGAGGCGCACCCTTTACCAGTATACAAGAAATAGAACAAAATATCTACTTCATACAAAAGCACCTACACAGGCATGCTACCTCTACATGCTGACATCGTTGAGAACTGTTGCTTCATCGCAATCGGAATGGCGCCATGTGCTGACAGCAGCTTTCTAGACGTCCATCCTTGTTTCCTCTTCTCCTTTAGTCAAGCGTGGGGATGCGTCGGCCGACGACGAGACGCTCCTTGAATCCCTGGAGCGTGTCCAGTTCGCCACGGATCGCGGCCCACGCCAGCACGCGGCTCGTGTCCTGGAAGGAGGCAGCCGCAATAGGGCTCCGCGTCTGCAGGGCGGCCCTGGTGAGCCCGAAGAGCACTGGGGAAACAAGGGCTGGAGCCCCGCCTTCTGCGAGCACGCGCGCGTTGACAGCCTCGACCGTAAAGCGATCTACGATCTCTCCCGGCAGGAGTGGCGTATCCCCTACATCGTGCACCGAGACAAAGCGCAGCATCTGGCGTACGATGACCTCGATGTGCTTGTCATGGAGATACACGCCAGTGCCGCAGTACACGCGCTGCACTTCGCTCACCAGATAGCGCGCGACGGCATCGCGCCCAAGCGTTCTGAGGAGGTCTTGTGGATCCAGCGCCCCGGCAACGAGCGGCGTACCAGCCAAGACCGCCTGCCCGTGCTCGACCAGCAGCTTTTGACCGGCGGGGATGGAGTAGATTCGGCCCTCGCATACCTCGTCACGAACGGAGTTGTCTAGTAGGGACGGATTGGCGCCGCAGCATTCTTCCCGCGAGGTCACACGAACGCATTGCGCGCCTGTCGCCCCTTCCTTTTCGACCTCGACGACACCATCGATCTCGCTGATGACCGCCCTGTTTTTGGACGATCTCACCTCGAACAACTCCTCGACGCGTGGTAGCCCCAGCGTGATGTCCCCCTGCGCATTGGCGATCCCGCCACTGTGGAAGGTGCGCATGGTGAGCTGTGTTCCCGGCTCGCCGATGCTCTGGGCGGCGATGACCCCTACGGCGGTCCCTCTGCGCACCAGGTGCCCGGTGGCCAGGTCGATCCCGTAGCAGCGCTGACAGATGCCGAAGGGGGTCTGGCAGGTGAGCGGAGATCGCACACGCAAAGCGGTGATGCCGGTCGCGAGCAGGCGGTCCACGACCTCTTCGGTGAGCAGCGTTCCGCGTTTCAATCCCACTTCCGCGAGCGGCTCCGCCAGCACACGACCCAACAGTCGACCCCGCATAGAGGGCAACCCCATACTCTTGCTCTCCTCGTCGGTAATGGGGAGGCCGTGCGTAGTGCCGCAGTCCTCCTCGGTGATCCAGACCTCGAGGGCGATTTCCACCAGCTTGCGCGTCAGGTAGCCCGAACGTGCCGTGCCCAGCGACCGGTCCATGAACCCCTTTCGCGCACCGGAGGCGGCGATAAAGAGCTCCCAGACCTTCAAGCCTTCCAGGTAATTGCCACGCACGGGAATGGCGATGATGTCGCCGGACGGGTTCGCCATGAGGCCCCGGATGCCCGACAGCTGGCGGATCTGCTGGAATTTTGCTTTGGTCGCGCCGGACGTGATAATCGTCGCCAGGCTCCCCCACGGGTCAAGCGCAGCTTCGAGCCTGGTGCTGATCGCCTCGGTGGCACGTGTCCAGACTTCGATGAGCTGGCGGTACCGTTCCTCCGCGGTAATCATCCCAGCGCGGTATGTCTCCTCTACTTCTGCAGCTTCCGCGTCTGCTGCCGCCAGGATTGCCTGTTTTGCGGGCGGCACCCCGATGTCGGAGATGGCAAAGCTGATGCCGCTGCGCGTCGCGTAGTGAAACCCCAGCGTTTTCAACCGGTCGGCCACCTGGGCGGTGACCTCTGGACCGCAGGTCTCGAGGCAGTCAACCACGAGCAGCTTCAGGTGTTCCTTAGTCATGGCGAAGTTCTTGAAGCGGAGCTGCTCCGGAAGGGTGTCATTGAACATGAGGCGGCCGGCGGTCGTCTCGATCCGCTTGCGCTCTGGTTGTGCCGTTCCACTTCCAGGTGTCTCATAAATGGTCTGATCGGGAACGCGCACGAATATGCGGGTATGTAAATCAATCACCCCGGCGTCGAGCGCAAGCAGAGCCTCCCTTGCATCGGCGAAAACGCGGCCCGCGCTCTTCCGATTCGGACGATCTTGCGTGAGATAGAAGAGCCCCAGGACCATGTCTTGCGAGAGCGAGATGGACGGATCCCCAGAAGCTGGAGAGCGCAAATTGCGCGTGGAGAGCAGCAAGGCGCGTGCCTCGGCCTGCGCCTCATCTGAGAGCGGCAGATGCACCGCCATCTGGTCGCCGTCGAAGTCAGCATTAAAGGCGGAGCACACCAGCGGATGCAGGGTAATCGCGTTTCCTTCGACGCGCACAGCCTCAAACGCCTGGATGGACAGGCGGTGGAGCGTTGGGGCACGGTTGAGGAGCACAAGCTTCTCATGCATCACCTCCTCCAGGAGGTCCCAGAGAATCGGGTCAGGCTTGCGCGTGCGCTCAACCATGCGTTTGGCCGCACGCGCGTTGGGCGCGTAATGACGCTGGAGCAGTTTGCGGATGAGGAACGGTTTGAACAGTTCCAGGCACATCTTGGTTGGCAGACCGCACTGGTGGAGCAAAAGCTGAGGATTGCCCACGATCACGGAGCGCCCGGAATAATCCACGCGCTTACCCAGCACATGCTTGCGCAGGTGCCCGCGCTTGCCGCTGATCGCGTTGGTCAGGCTTTTGAGCGGTTGCCCGCCAGACCCGGTGAAGGGACGGTTCCTATGACCGTTGTCAAAGAGCGCATCGCACGCTTCCTGCAAGAGACGCTTTTCGTTGTTGAGCATCACATCGGGGGCCTCCATCGCAAGAAAGCGCTTCAGCCGGTTGTTGCGGTAAATGACGCGCTCATAGAGGACATTCAGATCGCTGGAGGCGAATCTTCCGCCGTCCAGGGGTACCAGCGGTCGTAACTCCGGCGGCAGGACGGGGATGACGGAGAGGATCATCCAGGAGGGATCGAGGCCGGAGGCCCGAAATCCTTCCACGACGTGCAGCCGTTTGATAGCCTTCTTTTGCCCCACTCCACCCAGCGCGATCGCCTGGCGCAGCGATGCCGAGAGCGCGTCCAGATCGAGCGAGGCCAGCCCCTCGCGAATGGCTTCGGCACCATTGCCAGTGCGGAAGACGTCACCGTACCGGCTGGTAAGCTGCCGAAACGTGGTCTCGTCCAGAACGTCTCCCACAACTAGATCGGAGAGGAGGCTGGTCAAGCATGGATCGTGTGCCTCGTTCTCTCTACCCTCGCCCCTCTGCACGAGGACCCGCTCGCGCTTCGCCTCGTTGATGGCGAACACCAGGTAACAGGTGTAGGACAAGACAGCGGTGAGCTTGCGCTGCGAGATTCCCAGGAGCAGTGCGATGATGCTGGGGGCATGCCGCGCAAACCAGGGGTGGGCGACCGGAGCTGTCAGTTCAATGTGCCCCATGCGCTCGCGACGCACCGAGGATGTGGTGATCTCCACATCGCACACCTCACAGACGAAACCGGGTGTGCGCACTCGCCGGTGCTTGCCACAGCAGCACTTCCAGTCCTGTGTCGGACCAAAGATGCGCTCACAGAAGAGGCCATCTTTCTCCGGCTGGAGGGTGCGGCAGTCGATAGTTTCCGGTCTCGTGACTTCGCCGTGACTCCACGAGTGAATCTGCTCAGGGGAGGCCACGGTAATACGAAGCGCAGCAATAGGCTCGTGATCGAACATCGTTCTCATCTCCTCGAAGCGAGATGGCGGACTGCTCGTGTGTGCATCTCTTTCCACCTGCCTGTCCTGCTTCAGTCGTGTTTCTGGCCATCTAACCATCTCACTTGCATGGGTGGGCCGCCTCACTTCCATGGGGTGAGGATAGAAGGTGTAGACCGAACAGACCTGGGCAAAAGACGGATTGCACCTGGGTCGTATCTGGAAGCTAGGTGGGGAAAGGCAGAAAAGACTGTAGCGATCCGGGAAAGCTATCAACTAATGTGAAACTATCCGCGTGAAAATATCCTATAACAATTGAAGTGTTGCTTGGCAGGTACAGTTCTGGGGAACTATGAAGGTAGGTTCGATTACCCTAAGTTTTTCATATGTTAGTAGAGTTATACGGCCTCTTTTTATTAGTTCCGCCGCTTGAGCAGTATTCCTTACTGCTAACGATCAAAGTTCTCAATTTCTGACCGGATTTTATTCCATAAAGCCTGTAGAAACTCTTCTTTGGAATACCTTTTTGCATCTCCTGATGTGAATGAGGATAAAAGACTCATATCATGCAACTCAAGTACAACCAATTCTTTCGCAGCATCCCACTTAAAATGTCCCCATGCATTTATACCATGAATATATGACATTGAGCCTATCGAATATGAAAAGCTTATGCCATCATCACTCCTGCTTCCTCCCATTGAGCCTTTATGAATATCTAAAGAATAAACTGTCCTCTGGTTAGACAAAATACGTATTTGTCTATGTCCCTGGGCGTCATCAGCATAAAAATCTAAAGAGACTTCCCCCTCAACAGCTTCCTGTAAGTTTGACGTGATATACTCAATCCACTCGTCTCTTACCTTATAAGGATTGAATGATTTGTTTCCTCTAATTTTTGGCAAAATAAGCATTTCATCTGCTGTGGAAAAACCCACTGGCCTATCATCTCGTACCTTTGCAGAAGTTTTTAAAGCTTGAAGATCTTCAATGGCTTTTCTGATACCTTGAGTAATATTATGGAATGCTTCGTCTTTATTGTACCAATTCCTGCTATCAACAGGTTTACCATCACTCGGAAGCGCCTGGAGCTTGCCGAATGGCGCAGCGTGCCAATCGCAGGGGCGAAGAATTATAGGAATAACGCGAGCTTCTCCCCGTTCGTGCCTTTCCATCGCTCGCTTTACCTCAATATCATAGCAATAGGTCGAAGCAAGAAAGTCAGCACTGATAAGCAGCAGAATTATTTGAGCCGTGTTCAGATGTGCATCAATTTCTCTAGCCCATTCCGTCCCAGCGATAACTTTACGATCGTGCCAGCTAGAAATAACTCCCTGGTTTTTCAAAAGGCTGAGGTGGGTTTCCAGTTGATCCCGTAAATCCTGGTCTTTATGAGAGTAAGAAAAGAAGACTTCAAGTGCTTTCTTCGGTTCGGATACCATTGCTACAAATCCCTTCTGTATGTGTTAGGGCGAGTATAGCTTCCCAGAGGACTAAAATCAAGAACTTCCTTCCCTCTGTATGTCATGAAATCAGATGGCTGTGCCGCGTGCTACGCCCGGACACCACTCTTCCAGAGAAAGGGAATGGCCTCCACTTTCACCGTCGCAACAGTGATAGATGGGCCTCGTATGCATTCGGCGTGGCTGGGGGAAGCATGCACACGAGCAACCAGCGTAGTGCAGAGGTGTCATGCGGGCTAGGGATGAGGCAACACTTTCGCGAGGCCGTGTTTCAGCAGGTCTGCCTCCAGCGCAAACACCACCGGCACATCTTCAGCTCCCACCTTGCCGATGGCCTCTCGTATGGTTCTGGCGGTAGACGCGCGCTGGATTACCACGAGAATGGTCGGAAGCGTCGTCCTCGTGTAGCGCTGGTAGTGGGAGTAGGCCTCGAACTTTGCGGCATACTCGCGGTAGAACGTCGTGCCCCGGTCGTATTCGATCAGTACGCTTTCGAGCCGAGCGCCGTCGGTCCGAACATAGAGCAGTTCCGCATCCGGGCACACATTCATCCAGTCCCTTTCATCTGAGTCGTAGTAGCAGCGCACGGACTCGCGGGCGCTCTTCCAGCAGATGATACAGTATGTGCCGCTGCGCACCCCCACCTCTATGATTCCCCTCACGCACTGGTAGAGCGCGTTGGTGTGCCCCATCTGCCTTCCGAGCAACACAGCCCCGCGTTGTTCCCAGTTCACCGAGGAATCTCGCGGTGAGACTCGTTTCTTCTCGTCGCGCACCTTTTTCTCGGGCATCAGGTAGTACGCAGCCGAGAGCCCATGCCGCATGGCGAGGAAACGCAAGCCTATCTCAGAGATCTGGTGCCGCTCCCGCTCCCGCCAACCCACTCCGCCTTCCCAGGGGTCCTTCCGCGCGAGTTTTAACTCGATGAGCAGGGGGTCGAGCTGACGTTGGATGATTCTCTCGTCCTGGCTCTCAGGGTGCAGCAGCGCAAGCAGGTCGGGCAGGCTCAGATGTGGATGGCGAACCAGGATGGCCAGGATGGCTTTCTGCTGCCGGGTGAGGGCCAGGTTCAGCAGCGCGGCAATGCGCAGGCGGGCGACCTTGTTCCCGTAGAGTTCTTCGGAGAGCATCGCCGGGATGCCAGTACGATCCGCTCCCCTCGGTGGTTGTACCTCGCGCCTCGCCTCCTCTTGTAGCGAATCGCCGACGAAGCGCGAAAGCGTTTTCGTGCGGCGTGAGAGCGGCCCCGTCGTGCGGCTGATGAGGAGGTGCCGGAAGGTGAAGTACTGAGAAAACTGTTCGACCAGGTCAGGTAAAGTAGGCTGATCGAGGAGGGAGAGCAGGGACGCCTGACCACCTCTCAGGTCGCGACCGCCACCGGAGACTAGCTCGCCGAACAGCAGCCAGATGGGGGCGTAGGCGCCGCTTGCCAGCCGGGTGTAGTCCGCGATGCATCCCTTTGGGAGCGAGGTACTCTCCAAGAGCGTGACGTGCTCAATCTGTTCGGCCCAGAAGGGGAAGCGGGCTGGCGTAGAGAGCAGCAAGGAGTGGGGCATGGCATCTCCGCGCAGGTGCTGATACTTTCGCAGGGCAAAGAGACGCGAGAGCCAGCGCTTTGCCTCAGCCTGGCTGAACAGGCATTCCGGCTGATCGACGCGCACGTAAAACGCATGCTGTGCGCCAGTTGGCGTCTGCAGCAGGAAGGCGGCATCGCACCTCCACGTCTGTTGCCCTCCCCCGGTGATCCCGTCGCAGGTCTGTTTCCAGGGTTGCTGGTAGCTCGTCAGCCGGTAGCCGGGTGGGCTCTCAGCAATGAGCCTGCTCACGAGAGCAGAGAGCGCCAGGTGGACAAAGGGCCGGGCCAGGCGCGCCACCAAATCGGTGCGGGTCACGGGGTAGCAGGCCACCAGCTTGGGGACGGAGATCGACTCTGGGTAGCGCTTCACCAGGACGTACAGGCCGAGGTCGGTGATGTAGTAGCGGTGCAGGTTCGGCGGCCATCCTGCTTCGCTGAGCACAACAGGCGCGGCGAGGTCAAGGCGCTCCAGGCGCAGCAGGTGATTGCCGATGGTTTTTTCATCGAACGAGCGCCCATCTACCTTCACGAGCCGTGTCAGTTCCCGGACGGAAAGCAGCGAAAGCCAGACCAGCCAGCGCAGGAGTTCGAGGTCGATCTTGCGGAGCTCTCCGGAGGCCATCACCCGCTCCAGCGCCTCTCTGGAAAGAGGTGACCACGGGAAGCCTGGTATCTCTGCCATCATGCTCGCTCCCGTTCCCTTCCACTGAAGCCGGGGCCAATCCCGCTGGGAAACTGCAGGGGGCGCGCGCTATCGCCTGCATCCAATAGCGTCTCCTCTGGGAGATCAGGTGGGGGCGTGCCCACCGGCGTTTTCTTGAGTTTACCCAGGCGCCTGCTGCGGTGGTGATTGCGTCTGCGACCCCCTTGACTGTGCGCAGGACTGGCGTCCGTGGACGTTGCCGCTGCTTGCGCCTGCCCACTCGTTGCAGCGCGCGCAGCGCCGCTCTGCGCCTCGTTTGCGCTGCTATGAGCAAGGGCGGGCGTGTCTGCATGTTGGTCGCCCGCCTGCCCAGGAGACGAAGGCGCTTGGCCGGGGCCATGTCCGGATGCTGCAGCGCGCTGCGCGTCCTCTCGTAATTGCTCATCGCGCCGCAAGGCCTCTTCCCGGCGCTGTTTGTGGTCGGTCATGGCCTTCACCTCGCGCCTGATCCTGGCCGCGAAGAGACTGATATCCAAAAACCTTTTGAGGTGCGCATCGTGCAGGCCGTCTACCTCCGCAGAGGATCTGAAACGGTCCTGGTTCTGGCTGCGGATGGCCTGGATCTGCGCGTTCTGGGCGGGTGTGCGCTTCCAACTCGAGGGCCTGGCCAGGGCCACCGAGACGATCTGCAGGGGTTCATCCGGAATGGCCAGGCGCGCATAGCAGTGCAGCCGGGGCTGGCTGATGATATGTTTCTGCGACACCTTCTTCTGCAACTCCTCTTCCAGGATCTTCGCATCAGCCGCCGAGACGTTAAAGGCGCATAGGTTCTCGCAGTTGCCCAGCACCGTGTCCAGCAAACCCTCGCGGAACGTATTCAGTTGCTTGAGGAACTGTGTTGCCAGCAGAGCTGCGCACCCGAATTTGGAATCTTCGGAGAGCAGTTTGCCAATATCCGCCCCGCTGAAGGCCTGGAACTCGTCGATGGCGAGGAACACCTTGCGGCGCTCTTGCCATGGCGCTGCCTCTTGCAAGCGGAAGCTGCGCCGGAGCAGGTTGATGAGCGTACTGCCCAGGATATTCACCGCTGCATCGTCCATATCGCGGGAACTCAGCGCGCACAGCACGATTTTCCCCCTGGTCACCGCTTCGTGGATGGGCGCTCGTGTCACGGGCTGGCCGACAATCCTCCTCAGTTGCTGGTTGTCGTTGAAGACGCCCAGTTTCGAGAGGATGGGCAAGATGACTTCCTGGCGAAACGAGCTGTTCTTGGGCAAGGTGAAGTACGTGTTTTTCCACCAGGCTAAGAGTTCCTGATGCCACGTCTCGCTCATATCAAGCTGGTTGAGGACGAGCGTGGCATAGTCCTCGTACTGCAGGAGCGGGTTAATGTCGAGCAGGGTGAATTGTTCGTCGGCCCGACCTTCCTGCACCAGCCGCTCGTTCAGGGTGTACAGCAGGAGGCAGACGTTGCGCAAGAAGTAGGCCATCCTGGGTCCCCAGAAATCGTGCCAGATACGCTCAAAGCTGGACATCAGGTTCGCAACCGCCTGGTCCCGCGTAAACCCCATCGAGGCGTCCAGCGGATTGAGCGCAACGGGGCGCTGCGTGTCCGTGATGTCGAGCAGCAGGACATCCCTTGCGCGCTGGGGTGGCAGGAGCGTGATCAGCGCCAGCACATCCTCGATCAGGTCGCGGTGGGGGTCGATGCAAAAAATGCCAGGCTGCAGCGAACCGTCGCGCACCTCCTGCATCGCCGCCCAGATGAGCAACTGGATCAGCGTTGACTTCCCGTAGCGGGAGCGGGCCACGAGAAACTTGTGCGCGAACAGCGTGGCGTACGGCAGGTACACCGGGACGCGGTGCCCGCGATGCTGTGAGTAGCCGATCAGGGCAGGTGGAAGCGTGGACTTCGTATATTTGATCCGGTTGGCGATCTCCGGCGAAGCCAGCAGGTGTTTGACCGCAATGCGTTTCACGAGAGGCACTTCTGCCATCTCCTGTGGCAGATGAAAGGCCCCGGAGAGTTCCAGCCCGTTCCACACGTCACAGCCCCAGGCACCGGCGCGGAAAAAGCGGAGGACCGCGTTGCGGTAGGGGAAGGCGTGCGCCGCGCTGGTGAGCACTCTGGCCTGTTTACTCTCCGCGTCAAGGTAGCGCACGCGCTTGAGGTAGAGGCTGTTCGCGCTAGCCAGCGTCAACTGGCGGTACGTCACTTCCAGGCGTAAGAGATGGGCGCGGAGCTGCTCTTCCAGTTGCTCGCGGTCTGCCCGCTCAGCCTTGGTCCGCTCTTTGGGGGTCATACTGGCCCGCCGATTTTGCTCTGATGGAGAGAGTGGAGGCGCTTTCCCGATCACCACCACGCGCAACTGGCAGTAGAACGCCTGGCGCATGAGCTTTTCGGCAACCAGCTTCATGTCGTAGATGCCGGAGCGCGAGCGTGAGAGCTTCCACCACAGCCACCCGATGCCCCCTGCAACGAGCGCCACAGCCAGCAGCGCGAGGGGCAGCCAGGCGTGCGCAAGATACCAACGGTAGCCGAGCAGGGCCAGGAGCGCCACAACAATACCGACGGCGATCTTTACACCTTCGGCATCATCGGAGGTGGGCTGGACGCCTTTCTGGGCCGTGATCAGCGCATCACGCTCTTCCTGCAGAGGATGTTCGACCGCCTTACGAATGTCCGGTGCGATCCAGCTGTCCGGTGCCCGCACGAGTGCGAGCTGACAGATGATGCGCTGCCCGCTCCCAAGGGGTTCCATAGCTGCTAGAATACCCGCCAGTGGGTCGCTGCCGGGTTCGGCCAACACCTTGCCGCTGAAGGTCTTGAGCGGCATCCAGGATGAACGGGAGAGCGCGAACTCGCCGACTACCGCAAGTTCACCAGGGTGAATGAGGAGCGGATCGGCTGATGGCGCGATGCGATGGATCTCGGCCTGGGGGTACTGGGCCTCGAATTGCTTCGAGAGCAGGGTGAGTTGGGCCTCGGAACTGGCCCGCAGCACGAACCCCTGCTCTCTGCGCGTCCCTACCAGTTCCAATGCAAACGGCTCGTCGGAGGCGGAGGCCTGGAACCAGGTTTCCATGGCTTGCGCCTGGCGCTCCCCTTCCTCGTGTGGCACGATCATGACCAGGTGCGCCCCGCCCTCCTGCTGTACAGGGGGCCTCTCGTATACTGCAAGAGGGATGGTTGGTGCTGAGGAGAGATCGTGCGTTGTGGGTGCCACCGTTGCCTGCGCCATGTCCCTATACTGCTCCTTTCGCGTTCGCCTACCAGGGACTCTTTTGGTCTCCCGCTACCCGGATATGACCGGAGCAACAGTCAGCGCCCTTCTATAGGCGGCAGGCAAGGAGGTCGAGATTGGCCACTGCACAACTATCCCCTCGCTCGCTCTCCCCACCTTCATTGGCAGGCGGTTGACAAAGGCGCCATGCCCTGAAAGCAGGAGGGCACCGCTCAGGAGCAGCGCGATCAACCCTGAAACCAGCAGGGCAATGAGGCGCTGCACGAATGGCCTTTGTATCTGCTCGAACAGGGTGAGCAGTGGCTGCTGCATCTTGATCAAGATCTGTCTTCCTTTCTTCCTCTAGACGAGGGCCTGGGCCTCCTCGATCTTTCGTTCCCGTGCCCGCTCGCGGAGCAGCCTGCGCTCCTGCGGGTCCGTGGTAAAGATAACCCGGTGTTTGGGACTGGTGGCTATCGTCACAGCCGCGTACTCGTTACCGCAGCGCATGACCACCTGCCCAGGTACGGCTTCGGTGAGCGTGCGCTCTAATTCCGGCGAGAGGCGCAGCTCCTGCACGGCGCTCGGCTGCATGCCCAGGTAGAACGCGGTCCCGGCGTTGTTCAGAATGACCGCGCCTTCCTGCAAGAACTCGCGTGGATGCTGCGAGAGGGTGAACTGGGCGATGCCAAGTTTCCTAAAGCCGCGTGAGCCACTCTCCAGGTATTTCCGCCCGGCGGGGTGCTTGAGCATATACGAGGCCTCTTCCACGACGTAGGCCAGGTAGCGCTCATCCTGCCGCAGAGCGCGGTGGCGCATGAGGAAGTTTTGGACGGTGAAGGTCATCAGCGGGTACCACTTCTCATCCAATTCGTGGATCGAAAAGACGGTCAGTGGCTTCTCGAGACTGACGCTCGTCTGGCCGCCGAACAGGTACGACGCTTTCTCCAGGCGCTCGATGAGCGAGGCATGCATACCTTCGCTTGAAGCCGGTGTGGCATGCGTCATCTCAATGAAGTCTGAGAGAGTTGGCATCGGACGCAAGAGCGTCCCTGGATCGTGCCGGATGGCTTCGTTGGTGATCCCCTTCGCGGCGTAGGCATTGCGGGCGACGTGCATCAGGTAGGCCTCTTCGATTTTGGAGAGCCGCGTGTCCGCGTCGCAGATCAGCAGCGTGAGGCCTGTCAACAACTGGTTGTCGATGTATTCCGCCAGCAGGTCCCCAGGGTCGTCCGGATCCACGTCCTTCGGCCCGAAGGGGATGTCGAAGAAATTGAGCGGGCAGCCACGTGCCAGATTGTAGCGCTGGCTTTCGTTGCGCAAGAACTCGTGGAGCGGGAGGTAATCGTCGTCGCGATCCAGGACCACGACGTCCGCGATCCCCATGCCCATGATGCCGGTCACGAACACTTTGCCGGTGAAGCTTTTCCCCATGCCGGTTTCGCCGACGATCACCACGTGTGGGTTCGGGATTTTTTTGTCCTCCGACCACGGGTTAAAGAACACGGGGCGGCGGCTTGCGCCCGACCCAGTGAATCCCAGGAACACGCCGGTGGGCGTGCCGATCACGCCGGAACTGCAATGCAGGAAGGTGGAAAGCACGTCCGAAGGCAGGTTGACCAGCAGGTCCAGCTCCGTTTGTGGCGGGCAGGTGGGAAGGGTGGCCTGCCATGCCGCCTCCTGGCGGCGAGTAGCTGGTCGCACCTTGAGCTGCCTGTGCCGCAGGTGCGAGAGCAGGTAATTGGTGCGCTGCTCCAGGCGTTCGCGACTCCCCGCGTGGATGCCGATGGTCATCTGGACCATGAAGACCTTCATGCGTCGGCTTGCCAGGGCATGGGTCACACGGCGCACCTGCTCGGCCTCGATGTTCTGACTGGCTTTTGAGATGCGCAGCGTTTTCTGATCGGCCAGGCGCCGGCTTTCCAGTTTGACCAGTTGCATCTCCAGCTTTTTGATCATTACATCCGAGTCGATCGGGGTGAAGGCGCTGGTAATCACCATGGGGAGTCCGAGTTCGGAGAGGTCTCCGACCCATCCACACAGCAGCTGGTGCCCGTAGCCGGTGAGGTGAAAGTAGCGCTGGTAACGCGTCTTTCCGCGTACGTCGACTTCCAGGACATCGGGGAGGACAGCGATCCTGGATGGAGCCACCAGGTCGGCCAGGCGCACCACCCCGGCCTCGAAGCGGGCCTGCTCATGCCTGCTCGTGTACACGAACGTACCGTGGAGGCCGCGAAGACGCTTCTTGTAGGCGCGGCGGCCAGCTTTGGCAGCGAGTTGGCTCTTGTGGAATGCTGTCTGATGCTGCGCTTGGGGATGCTCCGTTGCCTCGTGGGCTGCTGGAAGCGATGCCTCCGGATGGCTAGCAAGCGCGATGGCCGCCTCTGCTGCCTCGCCAATGACCTCGGGTGCAAACGACGGAATATCGGCACCAGGGGCGAGGCAAGAGGTGAACTGCTTGAGGAGATCGGCATCATCGAGCAGCCACGCGCGCACTTCGAGTTGTTGCAGGATCTTTTTCACCACCGAGATGCGAATGCGCAACTGGTCGAGCACGTGCTCGCGCGAGACCTCCACCCGCTTGGGCCTCCATATCAGCTTCCAGAGAAACGTGAGCACACCACCAGGCGCTGATCCGATCGCTTGCCGTGCGGCTTCTTCTCTTGCGGAAGCCGAGACCACCACAAAGTGCCGCGTGATTGTGCAGTTATGCAGGTGACTCTCCTGGTGCGCTATGCTGGCCTGCTGCAGCAAGGCCAGCCGGGGTGTCTGTGCGAGCCTGAAGAGCGCCTGCTTCTGGAGGCGCAATGGCTTGTAATTGGCGACTTGGACCTGTTCCGTGTGCGAGATGAACTGCAACTGGAACTCCAGTCCGGTGAGGAACGACTCGAACCGCCCGAACGCCCGCACCTGGTCGGCTTCCGGCAGGTAGCGGATATTGCGTCCCTCGCATTCAAGTATGACCCAGTAGCGACCACGAGCGCCGCCTTTGCCCCCTGGCTCGCTATAGCCCGCGATCCCACCCTCGAGCGAGTTCAGCGCAACCCATGTCGTCTGCACAGCTGGCACGCGGCCTTTCCGTTTGCGTGCTGCTGCCAGTTCGTCGAACGATTGCCAGGCGGTATGCTTCGGGATGAAGAGTTGCCGTCCGTAGAGGTAGAGCCAGTGGAGAAGCGTTTGGTCCTGAGCTTTCCCATGCACCAGGATGAGCACCGGAATGGCCAGCAGCAGCGAAACCGCGATGCGGGCCACCAAAGGAAGTCCCGTCGTGATCGACAGGATGCCGATACCCGCTCCAATGTCGCTGAGAAGCTGGGTGAGCGACATGCCAAAGATCTTCTCTTCAAATTGAAAGAGATGGCCCGGTACTTCTTTGACCAGTGGGTGTTCTTTGTGCTCGTGCATGACGTTCTATGAAGCGGCGAGCTTCCAGTGGTACGTGCGTGCTGCACGGAACCACCAGGGTCTTTTCAGGAAGCATCGCTGCTCCTTTCCTTCCTTTCGCATGGATGAAGGCTACTCCTTACGCTGCTGGCGGGGCGGCTCGGTTTCTTACAGCATGCCGCCAAGACTCTGGGCGAACTGGACGAAGGCCCCTGTAGCGGCAATAATGACCGCGCAGATGAAGACCTTTCTGAGCTGGGCCCAGCGCTCCGTGCGGTGCATGGGCGATTGGTCATTGTCCATCATGATCCAGATGGCGTAGATGGCCACCATGAGCCCGGCGGTCGTGATGCCGATCGTGGCGGCATGCTGCTGCAGGACGGTCACGACCTGGTTGAGTCTATCAAGTGCTCCCATGATTTCAGGTATCCTTTCTAGTGTCTCCCGCGCTCTACCAGGTAAGCGCGGAATGGTTTTACACGAATAGCGCTGCTGCGGTGACCGCAGAGCGGACCAGCGAGCCGACTCCCGACACAGAAGCCCCAGCCGTGGCGGCAAAGCGCGAGAGGAGCCCTGGGATTTCCGCCGTGAGACTGAGCATGGCAATGGCAAGCAGGAACCCTGTTGTGCCGGTCTGCTTCGACGCGATGAGAAATTCCATGCCGAAGCTGAAGGTCGTAAACTGCACAAACTGGGTGAAGGCAGTGACGACATATGTACGACCCCAGTAGGCGAACCAGGCCGAGGTGTGTGGGAGAAATGACATGAGAAAGGCAGGGCCGGAAAGCACGAACAGGACATTGAAGAAGACCACGCGCTTCACCGCCTGGAAGGCGACCCGCACCAGGCTGCCCGCAAAGACAATCGCCAGCACTGCGGAGAGATTCAAGGTTTGCCCTGCGTTGAATGGCTGGCCGCCGTTGACCTGTCGGATGAAATCCTGCACCTGGACATGGAAGACCCCGCACAATTCGTTGTTCAGGATGATCAGGTCCTGCCCCATGATGAAACTGAAATGGATCAGGACGACCGTGAGGATCGCCTTGGAGAGGAACTGGCCAATCGGTATGTAGAGCGTGCCCGTGCTCTGCCCATACATCACCTGCATGGCTCCCACGATCACAATGAGCCCCAGGAACGCGTCGGCGGCTCCCACCATGAGGTGCCAGCCCGCATCCACGATGGGGTTGGCCGTGCTGAATTCCAGCGGCGTGTTACCAATGAGGTTGATCAGGGGCTGAATAGGGCCACTGAGCCCCCCCAGAATGGTGTTCAACAGATTGACAATAAATTGACTAATGGGATCCATCTCACTCATGCTCACTTTCGCGCTGCTCAAATCTTCTGTCGTTTCGTCACGCGCACAGCACGAGGACAGCGTAGCAGGGGCGCTCGGATGGCAGGTAGACTGGCAGGTGGCAAGAGACAGTGGCGAGACGGGTGGCACCTAGGTAACAGACGGAAAAAGGCGGAAACGAGGCCTGGCAGGGGTATGATTGAACTGGATGCGTTGCTCATTTCAGAAAATGCAGAGGCCTCATCGTCATATATCTTCCGTCTGTGGCATCCCTCCCGACGAAAAAACAGGATGAAATGCACTTGCTTTCTCATCCCGAACTCTGCCTGTGTTCACTCTTTAGAGAAGGACCATCAGCCGATGACAGAAAAAGAACCCTTATTAGGCCCAGAGTGGCGCGAGCTTTTTCAAGAAGCTGGTTTTACTGAGAAAAGAAAGATAACGGTTCAGCAAGTTTGCTTGTAGATGCCTGCTCGCCCTGGCTCATATCGACCAGTAATAGGGCAAATAACAATCGGCCCTAAGTGTCTCTACTACAAGTTAGGACCTCTCGCTCTGCAAGCAGATAGGGAAAGTTAGCCAGGAATGAGTTCGTGAGTACTCCTATAGTGGCGTCAGCAATGCGTTCTGCGAAGTTCTATGTCGTTCCTATGGAACCGCCTAAAATAGCTGGTCCACAAAAGTAGGCACACGCTCCTTTTACTTTGGTATATCCTCCTCAGGAGGATAATAACGGCTGCTCTGGCCTTTTTCTCTCACCTGTCTTGCGGCAGACACCAAGTTACCTTCACTGCTCAATTCAGCACTATCCTGGATCGAGGATACCTCGTGACGAAAAGTCGATTTCACAAATAAGGTTCGTCCGCACGAGTGTTACGTTTACGTTCGACTGAAATACTTGCCCCTATTTCTTCTCTTGTGCTATAGTTGAACATCGGAAATCTTCTCTACGTAGCGAGCGATACGGAGTGAGGCCATGGCATCAGCAGGTGATCCGGGCAATATTGATGATATCCTTAAAAAGGCGGAAGCAGAACGCTTCGTTGGTCGGGAACACGAAATAGAGAGTTTCCGTCGCTCTATCAATCTCACTCCACCCACTTACATCATCTTCTTTATTACCGGCCAAGGTGGAGTTGGGAAGACGGCGCTGTTAAACCGCTATCAAGCTATCGCCAGAAATGAATACGGCTTTTTAGTGGCAGGCTGTGATGAACAACAACGCGATATACCGACTGTTCTAGGTCACTTTGCTCAACAGTTGTCTGCCAATAATACTCCTCTCAAGCACTTCAATGAGCGGTATAAAACCTACCGCCAGAAGATGAATGAGATTGAGAATGATCCCGCTGCACCTCAAGGATTGGCAGCGCTCTTGGGGAGAACAGCGGTCCAAGTTGCCTTTGCAGGTGGTGACTTGGTACCAGGCATACGCAAGGGACTGGAGCTGCTTCCACAAGATTCCTTGGCAACTCAGGCAAGTGAATGGACGAGCTACCTGGCTAAAAAGTTGACGAACAAAGATGATGTGGCTCTTGTACGCGACCCTGTACCCGTTCTCACCCCGCTTTTTTTCACAGACTTGAACGTGATTGCTCAAAAGCAAAAAGTGCTCCTTTGCTTCGAGAATTTTGAGGCGACACGCCAGGAGTTACAACAGTGGCTCATACACCTGGGAGACTATAAAGCTTCACAGCATATTCGTTTTGTCATTGCAGGACGCAACGAGCCTGGTGTGCAATGGAGCGCATTAAATCCTATAACAAGGACCATTCGTCTTGATGTGCTGACAGAGTCAGAAGCTGAGAAGTTTCTGAATGCGTATGGCGTAACTAACCCCACGCGTCGTGCAGAGATATTAGAAAGCTCGGGCCGCCTGCCAGTGATTATGAGCTGGCTGGCAGCAGCGGAAGGAAACGAACCAGATATCTCATTGCCGACGCATACTATCGTCGAACGTTTCCTGCGCTGGGTCGATGATCCACAACTGCGCCAAGTTGCGCTGGTTGGTGCTCTCCCACTCGCCTTTAATGCAGATACTCTCAAGCTACTCCTGAATCATCAAGATCAACCCATCAATGAGCAGCGCGCCTTTGATTGGCTGCTCACGATGCCTTTCGTCAAACAGCGAGCTGATGGCTGGTACTATCACGAAGTTGTGCGGCGCATGATGATGTACTATCAACGCCAGAGGAGTCCACAAAGCTATCGACAGAAGCATGCAGCGCTGGCCAACTTCTACAACCAGAGCCGTCAAGAACTTGGTTTATCTGAGCAAGAATACTGGACAAATCGACAATGGCGCAAGGATACACTGGCTTATTGCTACCATTACTTGCTTGCTCATCCGAGCAGACATTGGGCGGAAGTGATAACCATATTTGCTTTATCGATACGCAAACGACGCACGTTTTCCATCGAGTTGATAGAAATGCTAAGCCTGGATGATGTGCAGAATGAGCTTTCAGATGAGCAGGTCAGGGCAGTGCAACTTTTCCGCCAGCAACTGCAAGTCCTTGGGGAGGGAAATCTACAAGATGGCTTTGCCATGTTTGACACACTTTGTCACATGAAAGATCTTTCTAATGAAGCCAGGGGCCACATGCTTGCTTACCGGGGAGAATGTCACCGGCTCAATGGCAAGTTGGAAGAAGCCCTCAACGATTCTAATGAAGCGCTGCGCTACCTCCCAGAAGACGTAAGAACGCTTGCTCGACGTGGCACCACCTTCATTTTGTTGCAACGTTTTGAGGAAGCGTTAACTGATCTTAACCGAGCCCTCGCATTGGATGCAAAGGATGCATGGACCAATGCGGTCCGTGGTGAAGCATACCGCAGGCTTGGACGTCATGAGGAGGCATTGGCCGACCTGAATCGCGCAATTGAGCTGGATGAAAAGCACTCCTGGGCGTTGGCAATGCGCGGGGAAACCTACCGCCAGCTGGGACGCTACCAGGAAGCATTGACCGATTTTGACCGCGCCATTGCATTGGATGAGAAGTATAGCTGGGCTATAGCAAGACGAGAAGAGACCGAACGACAGATGAAGCACACGCAGGAGGAGAAGGAATTAACCAGCGGGAACAGCAGAGACGTACAAGACCCCACGATGCTCGTAGCGCCAAGCTGGGCAACCCCATTACCGGAAGATTCGGCCTCAGCGCCACTCACTGCTTCGGATATCTGGTATGACTATCGGCGTGAACCACCTATCCCGTATCCCACGACACCTCAGCCGAGGTATCCAAAGCAGCCAGATATTCCAACATGGCAAGATCCCTCACAGGTGGCATCTCGCCAGCCATCACAAGGCAACCAGCAAGACTATGGACAGCCACCAATTCCCTACGTGGCGCCTGGTACACCTTCAGCACCTCCCGCTGGATCACCAACACCCCCACCTATGTTTGCGCTTCCCAACACGCCGCCAATACCACCTATTCCAAAGCAAGCCCCGATGCGACTCAGCTTGCCAGTAGTGATAGGCTTGCTGATCGCATTAGCGCTGATCGTACTGGTCATACTGGGCTTCATCTTTCATCTACTGTAATTGCTTAGGAGCCTCTACGATGCACATCACCATCATCTGTGTTCCCTATCACATCGATGTTTCCCGTTGGGGTTGCGCGCTCGGTCCCCAGGCATTCCTGGATCATGGATTGATCCAACGACTGGAAGCGAGGGGCCATACTATATCTCAACCCATCTGGATTGAACTGCCCAAAGCAGAGCGCACCCGCGATTCGGTGACCAACCTGGGGCGTATCGCTGGGCGCGTGGCGGCGGCTGTATGCACAGCATTGCAGCAAGAGAATAGTTTCGTCCTTGTCCTCGAGGGAGATTGCACGCACGCGGTGGGAGCTATTGGCGGGCTGGCGCAGGCAAAAGGCCATCCAGGAGTGGTGTGGTTTGATGCCCATGGCGATTTGAATACGATGGAGACGACCACGAGCGGCTTCTTAGGCGGATTGCCCTACGCAGTTGCGCTAGGGTGGGACCTTGAGGATTGGCGCTTGGCAGCTGGATTGGAGCAACCTGTGCGGCCAGAGGCGGCTGTGCTGATTGGAGCAAGCGACCTCGACCCGGCAGAAGTTGAGGCGCTGGCACGTCATCCTATTTTGCACGTGGATGCGCAGGCGCTGATGCAGCCAGGCGTAGGAGAGCGGATCCAGAGCGCATTACGCTCAAGAACAAACGAGGCGGCAGCGTGGTACGTGCACATTGACCTGGATGTGGCAGGGCCAGAGGAATGCCCTGGCGGGTTCACGCCTGCCCCGTACTGGCCTCCACGCGAGCATCTTCTTGAAGCAGCCAGGGAGACGGCTCAGACACTGCCTGTCAAGGTGGCATCTCTTGCAGTTTACAATCCGTCAGCCGATACCGATGGACGAGGCGCGCGCTTCGGGCTAGACATGGCGCTGGCGATCGTGGGATAGGAAAGATATCATCCTGCGCGGAGCCATCTGCATCGTCGTCTACTGGGTGCGAGATCATTCCGAGAATGACTGTGCAGAAAATGTTCCAGGTAAGTGCGTATCTTGCAGCACCAGAATGGTAGTGAGCGGCACATCGGAAATCTGGCACTCTTATATTTTCATCTCTTTTTTGCTTGTTCCCCGCTTGTTTCCCAGGTGCGGTCCGCGTCCCGCCCTCTCCTTGTCCGTAGACCACCAGTACCATTTCCCCCGCGCCCTGTTACAGTGGGAGTGTCCTCATGAGGATACAAGCCGTTGTTTGTTGTCAGACCCACCTACACAGGTGAGTACCTGGAGAAGTGCTCCCGGTGCATGGTGAAAACCGTTGATGTGGGACTGGGCGCCATTGAGATGCGCTGGCTGATAGTAATCATCTGTCCAGCCAAGCCATTGTTCGCCAATGTGCTTACATTGTACACCGGAATCTCAGCCCTCAGCGGTCAGTCTGGGCAAAGAGTTGTGTAGGTCGTCTCTCGTAGCGTGTCCTTTGTAGCTTATGTTCTTACTACCACCCGCACAGGAAACCCCCTTGAGGATGGTCTCCTGTGCGGGTCATCGCACGGAGCTGTCTTCGTTCCTGGGAGTTTCCATCTAGAAAGGAACAACCATGAACGCGACCATTCAGAATCCATTTCTCGCGCTCGACGTGAGCACGGCCTGCAACGAAGCCCGAGTTCTCTACCTGGACACCCTGGCGCGGATGCAGCAAAACGGCGGGCAGCCCGTGGACTGGCTCGAAGCAATGAAACAAAAGAGCCAGAGGAACCTGGACAATTACTGGGATGCAGCCTTGAAATTGGCCTGTGCAGACCACGTCCAAGGTGCTGGCACCCAGCTCGCTTTCATCGTAAAGGAATGGGGCCTCTACCGGGCGCTCGCAGACCTGATCGATGCCGATGCCAGGTGTATCTATCTGGATCCCGCGGATCCGGATACGTACAACGACATCCAGCGAGCGATTGAGCACCAGGTCGTCTACCTGGCGACCGAACTGCTCACTGCATGGCTCGATGGAAGCCAGCAGCGGAAAGCAGAAGTGCTCCGGCAGCAGCAGGATTGGCAGGGTGTTGCTTTCCAGCAGGTGCGACAGAACATGCAGCACCAAACAGCCTGGCAGGATGCAGCCTTCCACTTGTTGCAAGAGCAGCAGACTGCCTGGCAAACCGGTCACCAGGTTGCTCAACAGTGGTCGGATGTTGCTCTGCATGGAGTGACGCAGGCGCAACAGGGTGTACAGCAAATGTACTCCTTTGTGGCTACCGTACAATCTAACGTGGCTGGCATGCTGGCCGGTACGGAGGAGCGGCAATACATGATAGTGGAGGAGGCGGTAGATCACGCCAACGGGAGACGCACGAGGTCCCGACTCACGGTTGTACTGATTATAGCCGTGTCGGTTCCGCTGCTCTTTTGGCTGGCCTACTTTCTCATCACCCACCTCTACTAACTGTTGTAGAGAGGAGGACGCGCCCTGTGCGCTCTCAGCCACATCCTGGCGAGTGGGGACGCGCCCCACTCGCATGTTTTCCCGTCCCGGTGGTGGGATGTGTCTACCCGCTTCTTCCGAAGTGGGGAAATGCTCCTCCTGCACCATTCTTTCCGGCAGTGGGACGCGCCCACCTGCCCTCTTCGCCCTACGCGGATGTGCGTGGTTGAGTGGAGTGCAGCGCTCTTCGGTAGTGTCCTGACGGATATTACCTTGTAGTTGAGCTTGCTGTACTTTTCGCTCCTCGCTTACGCGTTGTGGCGGCGTTTGTTAGTCATTAACACCTTCAAGAGTTGAGGCCGGTTGACCCTCATGGGTTTCCCCTCATCTCTTGAGATCTTATTTTTTGTGAGACGAATACAAGCACCAGGATGACATATTTTTGCGTGGCCATCTGCCCCACCAAATCGATGGATAAATTGTGAATTTGGAATTCCGTAAGCGGCTTTTCGGTAATTACGTGGGTGATGGTAAATGACGTCCGAAGTGAGCGGGTTTTGCCCTCCGACGTGAGCACTTGCCCTCCCATGTGAGCAGTGGTACAAAGTTTCCTGGAAAAACTGCTCCCCATCGGGTATACTGTTTCTCAAACGTGTAAATTGCGTACCTCATCGAGAGATCGGCAGGGATGCTCATGGCCGCATCAGCAATCAAAGGCATTGATCTGTTCAAAATAGCAGGCCGCTCCATTTCTGGATGGATTCTGTGATTTGCCAAAAGTTTTAGCCGCCTCGGACACAATATGGGTCAAAAGAACTTAGACATGATATGGGTCAATTTCATAAGTGGTCCAGACTGAGAAACTGTTTTGGAATGCGAGGCGGTAATGCTGCATGGCCAAAAGAGCAAGATAGGAGAAGTTTTTGCGCAGGTTTGACGGTAGAATGTCTTGCATGCAATGAGGGAGCGGAAGACCTTTGTGCGCAAGACTGACAGGCCCGGCGTTAGCTTTCTGCTGACGAAATCTAATGTACCCGATAACTAGCAAGCATGCTATGATCGGGGCCGCATCAATTCAGGCTTTGCCGCTCTCCTTTGTAAAGCCCATCCTGGCGATTCTCGCACATGAGCAGGAAGAGGCGATCAGCTTCGGCCCGCTCTATGAGCGGGCCAACGTGAGCTGTTAGATTGTGTTAGCAGAAAGCTAACGCCGGGCCGATACGAACGCCAACACGATTGATGTGATAGAATATATGTTTCAATTCCGAGGAGGAGCTTATGAGCCAGAATGCCATGAAGCGTCTTTATCTGATGCAGGTTGGGTCCATGCCGGAATACCAGATTCCGATTGTGTGCTATCTGGTGCAAACGGGTGACGGCAAGAATATTCTGATTGACAGTGGTCTACCGGAGATTATGCCTGAAGGAGAATCGGAGTTCGAGAATGGGCAGGACGTTATCGAGCAGCCGGAAGACACGCGGCATTCACGAAGGCGCACTATGTTGTTCAGCGTGTGCATCATTTGGATGCGGCGAGCAACCCACGTTTTGCTGCCAATCGACCCCAATGGGATCAGCCAATGGAGCGCATTCGGCTGGTGGACGGGGACACGGAACTGCTGCCGGGGCTGGAGCTGATTGAGACGAGCGGGCATGTGCCGGGACATCAATCGGTGCTGGTGCGGCTGCCCAAAACGGGGGCGATTTTATTGCCGATTGACGCTGTACCCTTCGGCGAGGGCTTTACCCGAGAAGAGCAGGACGACGGTAGCAACCCGGACGCCGAAGCGATCCGCGCCAGTACGATTAAACTGCTTGATCTGGTCGAACGGGAGCATATCGGGCTTGTGATTTTCGGTCATGACAAGGAGCAGTGGGAAGGGCTGAAAAAGCTGCCGGAGTATTACGAGTGAGGATGCAAGCACCCTTTTCCCGGTTCGGAGTACCGATCGAGAAAGGGGGTCATGGTTATATGGTAAGTGGTAGTGTTATGGTTTCATAAGAGGGCAAGACATGTCTTGCCCCTGCGAAGCGGCGGAGGCAGGAGCATCCTCTTTGGCGACGCCAAAGAGGATGCTCCTTGGTGTCCTGGCACTACTGCTCATTAGCGCGGTCGTGGTGGGCGTGGTCCTCAAGCTCCAGTCGCCCCAGGTACCATCCGGACGGGTGACAGGCCCGGCGTTAGCTTTCTGCTGACGAAATCTAATGTACCCGATAACTAGTGGTCTGTTCGGTTAGCTTTTGGGGTAGAGGCGCTGCAGTTTGACCCGCGCATCCCCAGCGGTAAATTGCCAGGAGATCGTACAGCGCTTGGCATTGCGCTCCGCTTGGAGAGCAGCCACCTGCTGGCCGAGCTGGTGCTCATCCCCCAGCCGCCGTTGGAGGCAGGACCGCTGAAAGATGCCAATCTCGATCTCGGCCATATTCAACCAACTGGCATGCTTCGGGGTGTAATGGAACTGCAGGCGGCGCAGAATCCGCCGCGCCTCTTCGGGCGCAAACGCTTCATAGAGCGCCCCTGGCGTGTGCGTATTCAGGTTATCCTGCACGACGCGCACGTACTCGGCTTTGGGATAGGCCACATCCACCAGCCAGCGCATCTGCTGGGCGTAATCTTGCTTGGTACGCTGGGCGGTCACACTCACCTGGCGCCAGCCCCGCAGCGGCTCCACCAGAAAGAACAGATTCGCCGTGCCCTTGCGTTCATATTCGCAGTCAATCCGCTCGGGCACGCCTGGGGCAACTGGCAGGGTGGGCCGCACATCGGCATGCAGGACGACGGGTTTCTCGTCGAAACAGACGACCGGATGCGCTGGATCGTAGGCCCCTTCGTACACCTCCAGAATATCCTCCATCGCCGCCACAAACTCCCCTCCCACTTTGGGAAGGCACCAATGCTCATGCCGCCAGGGCTTGAGTTCGTTTTTTTGAGCAGGCGCTGGATGGTATCAACCGAAATCTTCTCCACAAAGCCCAGTTCCACGGCCTTATCGGCGAGCAAGCGTACCGTCCAGTGGTCATGCCCGTCGGGGGCTGGGCTGCAGGCCACGGCGATCAGATGGGCCGTTTGTAGGCCAGACAGCGCACTGCGGCGGTGCTGCTGGACTTGATCGTGCAAGACCGCCTCCAACCCGCCTTGGGCGAAGCGTCGCCGCACGTTGGCAACCGTTGCCTGGCACACATCCAGGGCTTCCGCAAGGGCTGCTGTACTCCAGCCCTGGGCGGATTTGAGCAGGATACGCGCGCGGGTCAGCGTGCGGGCATTAGCTTTGCCCCGGTGAACAAAGGTTTCCAGAGTAGTACGCTCCTCATCGGTCAAGGTCACGGCGGGTGGATATGGCATAGCAAGCCCTCCGGATCTCACAAACATATCAGCAGGAGATTGGGCCACTGCACGCATCTCGCGCATCGCGCAGGAGCACCACCTCAGGCAAGCGAGGCTTTCGATGTTCGTCTTGCTCTGGATGCGCCTGGGTGGTGGTCTACCTTCCTGTCCAGATGGTGACGCTATCGACGTTTTCTGAACTGGCGAGCGGCATGCAGGCCACCCACAAAGATGATCATTCCAGCCCCGATATGCCCACGGGATGCGCAACGAGTTTTACCTCAACAGCAATCCGGTTTGAGAGCATTCTTCATCGCTTCTCTTTTTCGAGAAAGAGAAGATGTCTGAACCCTTGTCCGTGGACAAGCGCGAGTGTTGAACGAGCCTGCCAAG
>WNFC01001441.1_pt1 | contig 28964 bp, 26 predicted proteins | sample 5400541 | NCBI WGS metagenome assembly WNFC01 (sample SAMN13153342, study PRJNA577476) | soil metagenome | isolation source: 120 cm saprolite under Douglas fir tree site 2 hole 2 replicate 1 | place: USA:California | collected 2015-04-18
ATGGCGAGTTGCATTTGCCGGGGGCGACTGCTGGTTCAGAGCTTTCGGTGGCCTGCATTGCCACTGGCGACGGCAGTCACGCCATGGTCGTGCACGTACTGGAGTGAACTGGCGTGCGCACGCCTGCGCGGCGTGCGCCGCTGGGTTCGCCGCCGTCCTCGAGAGCCCTGAGCAGGGAAACCACGCGGTATCGAACCGGATTCAGCCCGCCTGCGCACCGTTATTGGCTGCGCAACTGAGACTAAGAAATGAGACTAAGCGGGCACGCTCTCAACGCGCATCACTCGCACGCACAGGCGTTTCCGCAGATCAGAGTGGCGGAGGATAGGAGATTCGAACTCCTGAGGGGTTGCCCCCAACACGCTTTCCAACAATGCTGACCGGCGTTCACCGATGGCCGCCACCGTCCGCGACCTGCGCGGACGCGCCATGCGCGGCCGCCGGTGAACGGCTCCGGACGGGGGTGAATGAGACCACATTTGAGACCGGGCCCTCGGGCCGTGGTCTTCGACCGGGCCGCTGGGACGCCGGGCCCGAGTTTCAGCGCGCGACCGGCTCGATGCGTTCGAGCTGGCGGAGTTCTTCCTCATCGTGGGAGGCCCGGTACAGGTCGAGCGCGAGCTGGCCGTTGAGCCAGAACTGGGGCGAGGTGCCGAGCGCCCGGGCCAGCCGCAGGGCCGTCGAGGGGGTGATGCCGCGCCGGCCGTTGACGATCTCGTTCAGCCGCACATAGGAAACCCCGATCCGGTCCGCCAGCTCCGCCTGGGTCATCCCCAGCGGCCTGATGAACTCTTCCAGCAGCATCTCGCCGGGCGGCGTGGGCGGCCGGTCAGAGGGGATCCTCAGCTGTGCCATCTCCGTCATCTCCTCAGTGATAGTCCACGATCTCGACGTCTTCTGCGCCGGAGTCGGCCCACCGGAAGCACACCCGCCACTGGTCGTTGATCCGGATCGAGTGCTGTCCTCCTCGCTCGCCCCTGAGCTTTCCCAGCCGGTTGCTCGGCGGCGCGCGCAGATCCCCTAACACCGCGGCCTGGTTGAGCTGGTCAAGCTTTCTCCTGGCCACGCGCACGAGGTCGGACGGGCAGGCCTTGCGGGCCTGCTTGGTGTCGCGCCCGTTGAACAGGTCTGCGGTGCCCTGGTCCCGGAACGATGCGATCACCCTGGCCAGTATAACGGAACACGTTATCCGTGGCAACGCTGCGCCGCGCACCCGGGGGATGCCGACCTGGGCTGGCGGCCAGCCTCCCTACGGCGGCCGAGCTTGACACAGGCGCCGTCGTGTCGAGCCCGGTCGGCTCCGCGTGCGGCGACTGCCCCGTTCACCGCGCCTGAGTCCCCGAAGCCAATGCTGGAGCGGCGCGCAACAACGGCCGCCTGGTGGGTGCCGCGGACACCGGCCGGCGATCGCTCGCGCATCTGGATGGCAAGGAGTGCGGCGGCCCGGAGGTAGCCGAGCGTAAGCAGCATTCCTGCAGCAGGCAATCGCAAAATTGTTCCGAATAGGAATGCCGACAGGCCTGATAGGCATTCCGATCGATGGCTGTACCGATTATCCGTATCTGCGCGCTGAATGATTGGTCTGCGGCGCCCTCGCTAAGCATGCAGCTCGGCGGTTCGGGTTCGTCAGGAGTACCGTTTGCCGATGGCGTCGGGCGGGCCACTGCCGCGGCAGAGTTCGCGTCCGGCAGCGTTGAAGGCGCCCCAGCGGATGATGCGCGCGCCGATGCGGGTGGCGAAGAACCTCTGCGCTGAGACGACGGTTACCGGCACCTTGAGCGTGGTGCTGTCGGCCAGCGTCAGCCGCAGGTACGTGGCCGGCGGTCTGGCGGTGCCGATGATCCACCATGGCGTCGCCGCAGGCGACCCGAGCGAGCCGCATGATCACGCCAGCGCCAGCGCACAGGGCGGCGGGCGACCAGCAGTCTTGCCAGGGCCCGTTGGGGACCGGAGCGTCGAGCGACGCGCAGTAGCCCCATGGGCCAACGAGGACGAGCGCGCCCCACGCGTTGCGGGTCCTGGCTGGCCCGGGCGCAGCCACGTGAGGAAGTACGTCCCCGGCCTCAGTTCCCCGCCGTAGAACGGCACCGAGTACCCGAGCTCGGTCCGGCCCGGGTAGGCGATGGCTTTGACCACTTCCGGGCTGCCGGGACGGACCACCAGCCCGACCCATCTCTTGCCTGCGGCAGCGACGGGCCTGACGCTGACCTCGCGGCCGCCGGACATCTGCACCACGATCGCCGTCACCTCCGGCCGGACGATCCCGAACACGGCATCCCAGACTGGCGGCCCGGCGCTGCCCAGGGATGACGCAGGCGCACCGCCACCCCGGCGCCGGACAGGACGGCCAGACCGCTCCCTCGCTCCAGGCCACGCAGGCCCGCGCACACGTGCGGCAAGCCCGGTTCTCCGGCGCGCAACCGGATCCCGGCTAACGGGCTTCCCAAGTCATGTGGCGGTTCACGGCCCCGGCCCAACAGCTTCTCGAGTGCCTGGTCCACAACCCGTACCTGCGGGTGACGGCCAGGCCGGCCCCGGTCACGGTCAGCGGGATTGCTGGCCGGCAGTTCGATGTCCAGGTTGTTGGCAAGCTGCCCGGCGGCCCGTCTTGCAACGGCGACCCCTATCCCTGCGTGCGGGCGGGAACGGTACCGGACTTTTCGGCCTTTAACGGCGGTTTCGGCGCCGCCTTCGAGGCCGGCTACTCCGCCCGGGTCTGGGTCTTCATAGTGCACAAGGCCCCGGTCGCGGTGATCTGGAGCGATCTGACCGGGCACTTCGCCTCGAACCTCGCCGCCGCCGAGAAGATCATGCAGACCGTGAGGTTCTCGTGAGCGTCATCGTGCGCGGCAGGCGGCAGGCCGCTGCCATCCTTCTGGCCGCCGTCACCGCGGTGACCGCGGCGTGCACCGGATCCAGCCGAGCGGCCGCCTTCATGCCCTCATTCACCAGGACCCGCTGCCCTGCCGTGCAGGACTTCGTGGTCCTGAAAATGACATGCGGCTACCTCACCGTGCTGGAGAACCGGAACCGTCCCGCTGGCCGGACGATCAGGCTGTTCGTCACCCGGATCGAGCCGCCCCAGCGGACCCGCAAGCCCGATCCCGAACTATCAGGTGCGGCAGTCACTGACTGCCGCACCTGCCTTCCCTGGCGAGCGTGAAGCAGGAGCTGGACTGACAACAGAAAGTGATCGCGGGCCCGGCGGCTATGCGACGAGGTCGATGCTCGCGCCGTTCCCGGACCGCCCGTGGCGCTCGTCGCTGGCGCAGGACGGAGCGTTCGGTATCCGGTGGAAGCGCTGGTCGCTATCTGCCGGTGCGCCCGGCTCCTACGTCCGGCCCAGCTGGCCTCTCGCCTGGCCGCCTGTCTGGCTCGTCGGCGCCGAACGGAACCTCGGCCAAGGTCCCTGACTCGACCTCCGTGACTGTGTCCGGGGGGCGGCTTCACACCGACGCCGAACATCGCATCTGGCGCGCCCTGCGGCTCGCCGTGCTCGCGTTCGATCCCGCCGTGAACGTCCCCATTCTGCGGCTTCTCACCTTCGGTGGCGTAAACACTGCGCTGATCGCCCTGATCTTCGTGCCGGCGTACGTCGCCTGGCAGGAACGCGTGTCCGAGCTGCGGGACGGTCTTCATCCCGTTCCCGAGGATGGTCGACCGGCGCACGACTGGTTCCAGGCGCGGAACGACTTCGACGCCCTGCTGACCGCGAAGGCCAGCGCCGGCCAGGTTCTCGGCACGGCCTTCAGCCTTCTGGCCCCGCTCACTGCCACCGTGGTCTCCGCGCTCCTTGCGGGCAGCCAGTGAAACCCGAGTTGGCTCACGATTTTGGCTTCTGGGCGGACGCGACGCCGTGACCTGCAGGTTCTCGGTGCGCAAGAGCTGGATTTGCGCACTAATCCGGGTCGTAGGCATCTAACCAGCGTGCTCGAAGCGACAGGGCGCGACCCAAAGGTCAAGGCCTCCGCCAGACTAACGAGCGGGCTCAGGTCCCAAAGTAAATCCGGCGTCGGCGGGCAACCCGACCCGATTTCACGTCCGCGCGGCATCCCCGTAGGTGATACCAGAACTAACGAGCCTGATTGAGAATCCACGTCTGGCGTTGCGTCATTGCCGGGTCTCGCGGTGCTCGCCCGAGGCCGTGGCGTCCGACCGTTGGCTACGGCTGGCCTGGCAGGTCGGTCAGCTCGGTCACCAGCCGGGACTGCTCAGCGGCGCTGAGGGTTGCGTACGGCCGGGCGGCGCCACGGTTAGTCTCGGCCTCGATGCGTTCGCGCTCCGGCCCGTCGGCCAGGCCGCGGATCGTGGCAACCGTGTGCCCGGCCGCCTGCCAGGCAGCGAAATGCACGTCGGCGCGGTGGTAGCGCAGGGCCGCTATGCGGTGGTGCAGCAGCAGCTCGGGGCTGGCGTCGGATGGCTCGTACGGCGGCGCGACTGCGGCGTAGGCGTCCCCGCCGCTGGCCGCCGCCGCCACGACCAGCCGCCCGGCCAGCTCGTTGAGGTCGGCCACCGTCTCCCGGTGCCCCGACCACAGCTCAGCGGCCGCCTCGGCACCGGACTGGTACATCACGGCGAGCAGGGCACGGCCAGTGCCGGTCGCCCGGATCGCGCCGTCGCTGGCTTCCTCGATGATTCCCGCGCTCGCGAGAGCGTCGAGGTTGCGGCGGAACTCGTCCGCGTCGCGGTAGCGATAAACGGCGGCCAGCCCGGCTGCGGAAACCGGGCGCGCCGCGAGCCCGGTGCGCAGTTGACCGACGATGTCGAGCGCGTCGATCGCGACGCCATAGGTCATCACCTGTGGCCCTGCTCGTTCTATCGACGCTCGGATCACGGCAAAGGTGAGGCGCTCGATCTGCGGCGTCACCAGCGCCGCGCAGCGGTCTGGGGTAATCGCCGTCAGATCGTCCACAGCACGACATCGTAGTGGCCGCCAAGCAGCTGGGCACCGCGGTCGCGCTGTCTCGTCCAGGGTGCGGGAGATTTCGTGTCCGGTCCCGGGCTGGCGCTGGAGGCGGCGCAAGAGCGGGGCGGGCCGGGTGCACAGGCCGTTGCCGAGCATCCTTGCGTGTGCTTCGCGGAACAGGTACTTGCCGAGAGCCTGGCGGCCTTCGTCGGCCACCCTGCGTACAACACCGACGCCCTCCGCGCCGACCTGCACCGGTACGTCTTCCTCCTCGGCATCAGCGACGGCGAAGAACTCTTCGGCGAGCCGACGCCATGATCACCAACACCGGCGCTGCGCGCCCACTTGACAGGATCACCCGTATAACCGAATCGGAGCGCGAAGAGAACTCGCTGGAATGGCGCAATTGGGAATGCAGATCACCCGTTCTTGTGCGCCGTCGCCCGGGGACAAGGACTTGGCCTCAGCCTTGTGCCGAACTGGCCAACCGATTCGCACCAGGAGGCGTTGCCTGCGGTTGACCTCCGCTCACAGCGCGGGCCCGGAATTCTTCGTTGGCTTGTCCGGCTGTTGGCCATGCTGATTGCCTACTTGATGCCGACGACCATCGAGTCGGATCCGGCGAGCGGCTCGGCATAGCTGTCGCGGAAGCCGGCGTCGGCCATCCATGAGCGGCACTGGGTGGCGGTGTAGTCGAAGCCTTCCTGGGTTTCGAGGAGCATATTGACGCTCATGAGCAGGCCGAAGGCGTTGGCCCGGCGGTCGTCGTCGATAATGGCGTCATAGACGATGAGCGCCCCGCCGTCGGGCAGCGCGTCGTAAGCCTTGCGGAGCAGGGTGCGCTTTTCCTGCAGGCTCCAGTCGTGCAAGATGTGACCCATGATCAGCACGTCGGCTGGGGGCAGCGGGTCGGCGAAGAAGTCGCCGGGGTGGAAACGCAGCCGGTCGGCGAGCCCATGCGATGCGACGTACTCTTCGAATATTCCCCCGGTGGCGGGAAGGTCGAGTCCGCCGCCGGTCAGGTGCGGGTGGCGCAGCGCGAGCTGCACCGGCACGCATCCTTCGGCGGCGCCGATGTCGATAATGGTGTGATAGCGGTCCCAGGGGAACTTCTCCGCGATCACTAGCGCGGCGCCCATGCTGAGCCCGGTCATGGCGTGCAGGAACTCCCGGAGGCTGTCCTGGTCCTGGTACATCGCGAGGAAATCCTGACCTGCGCTGGCCCGGTTATGGGGCTGGCCGGTGCGCAATGCGTCGGTGAGCGACCCCCAGGATGGATACAGCACGGCATTGGCCATCTCCAGCATCCCGCCGATATAGGAGGGCTTGTTGCGGTCGAGGAACAGGCCGGTGGCCGGGGTGTTGGCGTATTCGTCGACGGTCCGTTCGAGCATGCCGAGCGAGACCAGCGCGTCGAGCCAGTCGGCGGTACCCCTGGGCTGCAGCTCCAGCCTTGCGGTCAGTTCCTTGCCGGTGAGGGGTCCTTGCGCGAGTGTGGTGAACAAGCCGAGTTCGACCGCGCTCAGTAGTGCCTTGGCCCCCCAGAAGGCCAAGCCCAGTTGCATGATCGCATCGGGTGTAATTTGCTCGTCCGTCATTTTCTTACTCCTCTAATTGGGGCCGGGGCCCTGGGCGGGTGATGTGGCCGGTCCAGATCAGCCATGCGGGCAACGGAACCGTCGGTGTGCGCGGTCCGGGCGCAATAATGGGCATACATCACCGGATTCAGCCGAAGAGTTGACCGCATGGCGATGCAGCCGTGAATCCGAGCCGGGGGGCGACTCGGTTGATCTGCGTCGACAGGTGCCGGACGGTGCGCACGGTCTGCTCGAATCCGGCGATGTCGGCGCGTTCGGCGGCCGTGATCTGCCGCCGCGCGTTGGCGGCCGCTTGATTGATGAGGGCGCGCAGTTCGTGCCACTCGCGCTGATGTGCCGTCGGGGCGGCGAGCGCGTCCAGCCGGGCGGTTGTCGCGGTTGCGTTTCCGTACCGGGTGAAGTACCTGCCGACTGCCGGGAGATCGGCAGGTCGCGGATGCATGGGGTCGAAGCCCGGCAGGGGGAAGGGGTGGGCGCTATGGCGTGCGACTGCTTGGGCGCAGATCGCGTTGGCCTTGGCGATGAACCGTGCGTCCACCTCGCGCTGACTGTTGGCGCATGCGGCGACCGAGATGGCGGCTGCTGCGGCGGACGCCGCCGCCAGCCACGCGACCACGCCAGACGTGGCGGGTGAGGTTCTCGTCCGGGCCCGTCCGATGCTCCGCGTTGCCATGGGGTCCTCCTGCCGGCCGATGGCTCGACCGTAGGGAGGCGGGCCGCCGGGCGCATCGGGCAAACGCTTAGATCCGCTGCGCAGCGGCCTTAGCTTGGTGCCATGGCCGGGCATACTGGCGGGGTGAGTCGGCGCATCTCCAGCCCGGAGCTGATCGGGAGGGCGGCGGAGGTAGCCGCACTGGCCGCCGCGCTGGCGGACGCGCAGCGCGGCCGTGGTCGGCTGGTGCTGGTTGAAGGTGACGCGGGGATTGGCAAGACCCGCCTGGTGGAGGATTTTGCTGCCCAGGCGAACGGGGCGCGGGTACTGGCCGGCGGGGGCATCCCGCTCGCCTCCGATACCCCGTATGCGCCGGTGCTCGGGATCTTGCAGGCGCTCGCCCGGCTGCACCCGGCAGCGGCCGGCGGGCTGCTGCCGCAGGGGGCGCCCGGGCCGCCGGACCCGTTCGGGCCGACGCGGTTGCTCGCCGCCGCGGCGGACGCGGTGCGCGCGGTCGCGGCGCGAACCCCGCTGGTGCTCGTGGTGGAGGATCTGCACTGGGCTGATGCGTCTACATGCGGCCTAGTGTCGTTCCTGGCCCGGGCGGTCCGCAGGGATCCGGTGTTGCTCCTGCTCACAGCCCGGTCAGAGGAGCTTGACCCCGCGCGGCCAGTCAGCGTCCTGATCAGCGAGCTGGCGCGGATGCCGCACGCCGAGCGGCTGGTCCTGGCGCCGCTGGGCCGCGCCGAGGTGGCAGCGCTGGTGGAGGCGATCACGGGGGTGGCTCCGTCGGCCCGGCTGACGGGCCAGCTGGTGCAGCGCGCGGCGGGCAACCCGTTCTTCACTGAGGAGCTGCTCGCCGCCGGGCCGGGCGCCCTCACGCTGCCCGCGTCGATCCGTGACGTGCTGGCCGCGCGGGTAGCGCAGCTCCCGGCAGCAGGACAGCAGGTGCTGGGCGCGGCCTCGGTGCTGGGCCGTGCGATGTCACATCGGCTGCTGGCCGCGGTGGCCGAGCCGGCGGACCTGGACGGGCTGGCTGCGGCGGTCAGTCACCGGCTGCTCGAACCCCGCAACGATGGATACCGGTTCCGGCATCCGCTGATCCAGGAGACCGCGTACGCCCAGCTGCTGCCCCGCGCGCGGCAGGCACTGCACGCCCGTGCGGCAGCCGCGCTCGCGGAAATGCGCCCGCCAGCGGAACTCGCGGGCCGCGCGGGCCATGCCGTGCAGATCGCCTTCCAATGGCAGCAGGCCGGCCAGGACGGCCCCGCGCTCGCGGCCGCAGTCCGCGCCGGTGACCTGGCACAGGCCGCGCACGCCCCAGCCGAAGCACTGACCCAGTACACCCTTGCCATCGCCGGGTGGCAGAACCTTCCGGATCCCCAGGCCGCCGCTGGCGTCGACGAGGTCTCCCTGCTGGAGCGAGCGGCCGAGGCCGCGTCCGCGGCCGGCGACAATGCCCACGCGCAGAGACTGGCGCAGCGAGTGCTCACCCGCACTGGTCCGGCAGCAGAGGATGTCCGGGCGGCGCTGCGGCAGGAGCGGCTGGGCCGGTTCAGCTGGCTCGCGGGGGACCTGGCCACATCGCGGCAGGCCTACGACGAAGCACTGCGGATCATCCCCGAGCAGCCATCGGCGGCTCGCGCCCGGGTGCTGGCCGCCACCGCGCAGAGCCTGATGCTGCGATCACGCTATGTGTCCTCTCGCGGCTACGCGAAGCAGGCCATCGCGGTGGCCCAGGCGGTCGGCGCGCCTGCCGAGGAGGCCCACGCCCGCAACACCCTCGGCACCGACCTGGCCGCACTCGGCTGTCACGCCGACGGCGCCGAGATGATCAGAGCCGGCCTGCGGATCGCCCGGCATATCGGCGATGACACCGAGGCGGCCCGGTGCCATGTCAACCTCGCGGCCATCCTCGCCGAAGCCCGGCAGGCCGCCGACGCGCTGCAGGCCGGGGAAGAGGGCATCACTGAAGTCACCACGCTGGGCCTGGCAAGAACCGCTGCAACAGCCATCCTCGGCAGCGTGCTGGAGGCGCTGTACCTGCTCGGCCGCTGGGACGAACTCCAGTCCCGCGCCAGCGCGGCGCTGGAGGCCGAACCCGAGCCGTGGAGTGCGGTCTCGGTCCGGATTCCTCACTGCAGGGTCGCGCTGGCCCGCGGTGACCTCAGCGCGGCAGCCGCCGATCTCGCCGCGATGACGGCGGTGCCCGGCGCCACCGGCGACGCGTACTACGGGGCCGATCTGGCAGCGCTTGATGCCGTGCTCGCCGCTGCCCGCGGCGACCTGGCAGGCGCGGCAGCCCGCGCCGGCGACGCTTTCACGATCGCCGTAGGCGCCGACGACGCGGCCCGCTGCCTGGGCATCGCCGCGCTGGCGACCCGCATCCAAGCCGACGGCCTCGACGCCGCAAGGCTCACCGCGCACCGGGCCGACCCCGCAGCCGCCCGGGAACGCGCCGGGCGCATCCGGGCCGCCGCAGACGGTGCCGTGGCCCGGATCGCCGCCAACGGGGGCTGCCGCAGCCCGGTGTTCTCGCTTTTCGAAACGCTCATCAGCGCCGAGCTCAGCCGCATCCCCGGCCCGGCCGAATCCGCCCTGTGGGGCCAAGTCGCGGCCCACGACCTCGCCGACCCGCACCTGGCTGGCTACGCGCGCTTCCAGCAGGCCGCCAGCCTGCTCGCCTGTCGCCGGCGGAACGAAGCCACCGCCGCGCTGCAAGACGCCTGGCAGGCCGCGGGCCGGCTCGCAGCAAAGCCGATGGGTGCCGACGTCGCCGCCCTGGCCCGCTGGGGCCGCATCGACCTCGCAGACCCGGCCCCCGCGCCGCCACCAGACCCGGTCCCAGCCGGCCTCACCCCGCGAGAACGCGAGGTCATCACGCTGCTCAGCAACGGCCTGTCCAACGCCGAGATCGCCAGAACTCTCTACATCAGCGAGAAGACCGCCAGCGTCCACGTCTCCAACATCCTGCGCAAGCTGGGCGTTACCAGCCGCCTCCAAGCCGCGACCGCAGCCCACAGCCGGAACAACCCGGCCAGCTGAACCTCCAGCATCCGGCCATTCCGGCCGAGAACCCCGGCGCGAGCCAGCCGCCGCTGGCAGCTGAACGCGGCGCCGACACGGCGACATCCATGGCCGACCTCGGCAAACAGAAACTCCCAGATCGGGTGCAGCAGCGCATCCGGCCGGATGCCAACTCCAGCGCGCAGATCGAGCTTGGCGCTCAGAATGGCGGATGGCACATACGGAGAGCGACTGCTCGCTCGGGCAGTTCGGTGGCCTGGGCTTGCCACCGACGACGGCAATCACGCCACGGCCGTGCACGTACGTGAGTGAACCGGCAGGCGCACGCCTGCGCGGCGTGCATCCCTCCGTTCAGGGCCGTTCACCGACGCCATGACCAGGTAAGACGCGGAGCGCTGAACCCGCGCTCAGCCCTCGTGCGGCACCATCGGGGCCACGCAACTGAGACTAAGAACTGAGACTAGGCAACCTCGAGCTGTCCGCTCTGCAGGTGACTGAGACCGCGTTTGCGCAGATCAGCGTGGCGGAGGATGCGAGATTCGAACTCGCGAGGGGTTGCCCCCAACACGCTTTCCAACAATGCTGACCGGCGTTCACCGATGGCCGCCGCCGTCCGTGACCTGCGAGGACGCTAGGCGAGTGTCCGCGGGTGAACGGCGCCGGACAGGGGTGAATGAGACTAGAACTGAGACTAGGCGGCGGCGCGGGAGCCGTCCGTTGCCCGTTTGCGCGTGCCCGCTGCCCGGGCGAGGCAAAGGGGCGGCTCGCGGCTGATTGCAGAGAAGTGCCCGTTTAAGGAGACTCGTCTTCAAGATCAGCGTCGCGAGGTTCGCGTTACCGTGGCATTGCTGATCTTTTGATATGGGCAACTCCCCGGCACGAGCGGGCGTACCGAGCGGATCAGCCAGGCGGTGTTCGTGGCCACGCAGGCAGCGTAGGCCCTGGCGACCGAGCAGCTGCGGCGGCTGGGGCTGTCTGCCAAGGGCTGGGGAGTGCTCAGCACGCTTTCCGAGTCCGGGCCGCTGACCCAGATCGAACTGGCCACGGCCCTGGCGATCGACCGGACAGCGATGGTCTACCTGCTCGACGAGGCGCCCTGGCCTGCTCCAGCTGACCGGACCGCGACTGTAGGTATATCTCTCGTCGTTGCCGCGCGCCGCCTCGCGAAGCTATGGGCGCTCCGCGATGGTGTTTCCGCCCTGTTGGCACCCGTACTTGGGCCGCCTGCAGCCAATGGAGATGTGGCTGCTTGGCCGGAGGTCTGGGTTCGCGCTCGGAGCGAGGTGCGCCGGCACCGGCCGGGCATGCGGGACGATCCTCGTCGACCTGATCGAGTTCGCCTGCGTCGCCAGGACGAAGACCGCGACCGTGAGCGCCAGCGCGACGAGGGCGCCGCTGAGCCTGGAACGTCGCCGGGCCCCGGTCCCCTGAGTAGACATGACCAGCCCTCCTTCCCGGGCGGGACGTTCGCCCGCTCTGTCGAGGAGGGTCCTTCGGGCATGCTGCGGATCGCGTGCGATACGGCTGCAGAAACTCTGCAGTCGGGAAGATCGGTCAGGAACCGCAGGTCGCGTGGTACGGCCGGTCGGGCAGGAGCTCCTGCCACTCCTGCCGGGTCAGGCTCTGCCCGGCGACCTGGCACGCCCGGGCGAGCCAGTCCGACGGATCCACGTCCCATACCCACCCCGCGCCGGTGTCGGAGACCACGACGACGCTGCGGCCGTCCGGGGTGAACGAGGCCGCAGCATTCCGGCCCGCCACCGGACCCGGGACCGCGTCGCCGATGGTCGACCGGGTCCGCACATCCCACAACAGGACGTTGCCGGCGGCGTCCGCGCCCACGGCTGTGCTCCCGTCGGGCGCGAGGTCGACCGTGTCGGCGAAGCCCCCGAGGCCGGTCAGCGGCCCGCCCAGCGGCTTCCCGGTCGCCATGTCCCACAGACGGACGGCGCCGGTCTGGCCGCCGGTCATTAGGGTCCGGCCATCGCTCGAGACGTCGGCCGTCAACACCCCCGCAGCGTCGGCGTGCACGGTCTTGACGATCCGCTGCGCGGCGGTGTCCCAGATCACGAAGTACCCACCGTCGCCCCACCCAGTCGAGACCACGAGCTGCGAGCCATCCGGCGTGAAGTCCAGCTCTTCGACGGTGCCGGGAGTCCGGAACCTGCTGGCGGGCTGGTTCGGGTTCGCCGGCCTCCAGACGTAGACCAATCCCCGATGCACCGGCCCCCCGCCGCCCACCAGCAGGCTCCCGTCCGGGCTGAACTCCAACGCGACCAGGCGCTGGTGCGCGGGCGCGTCGAGGATCCCGGTCATCCTCCCCGAGGCGACGTCCCACAGCCGTACGTCGCTCCGCTCGCGGTTCCAGGTGCCGACCGCGAGGGTCGCCGAGTCGGGGCTGAACGCGAGCGGTGTCGAGGGGCCGTTCAGCTCTAGCGGGATGCGACGGACGACGTGGAGGTCCGATGTGTCGATCAGCCAGATCCCGTCTCCCACTCCGGTCTCTGGCGAGCTGGGCACCGCGAGCATCCGGCCGTCCGGGCTCATGGCGAACCATGGCCACCCCGGGAGGCCCGTTCCGGCAGTGAACGGCCGATCGAGGCGGCCGCTGCCCGAGAGATCCCATACGACGACATCTCGGTTCCGATCGGTCGTGTACGCGGTGGCGCCGTCCGCCGAGAGCGCCGGGCCCCTGAGCGGCAGATCGCCGGTCTCGGCCAGCATCATTCGCACGGACGCGGTCGACACGTCCCAGATCAGGAGCCGCGAGTCGTTCCCGACCGTGACGACGGAGCGTCCGTCGTGGGTGAAGGTGACGCCGGCGGCCTCGTACTGGGTCTTGTACGGCCCGTGATGCCCGCCCGACCCGGTCCGCACGTCGCCGGATCGAAGGTTCAGGAACGAGACGATCCCTGTCTTATTCTTGTCGCTGTTCTCCACCAAGGCGGCGACGCCGCCGTCCGGGCTGACGGCGATGCCCTGCCCGCCGATCGGGTAGCGCCGAACCGTGGTGAGGTCTGGGTCCCAGAGCAGGGTCGGTCCGTTGTCGCGCGTCGTCACGAGCCCGCTGCCGTCCGGAGCGAACGCCATCGCGAACGTGGAGAGCGGCGGGCTGATCTGAGGGAATCCAGCCCGGTCCCTCCCCGGCGTGGGGATCCTTCGACCCGTCGGCTCGAGCGTGACCGGGTCGCGGGGCACGAGGAACTCCCGCAGGTCGGCGCCGTGCTCCGCGGTAAGGAGCTCGCTGCCGCCCGGGTCGAACGCGACCGCGTCGACGGAGGCCTCCGCCCGGACGCGATCGCGCACGGTTCGGGTCGCGACGTCGACCGGAACGACCTCGCCGGTGGAGGTCACGACAGCGAGGGTCTTCCCATCCGGGCTGAACGCCGCGCGTTCGGTTCCGGATCCCACCTCGACCGCCCCCATGGGCACCTGCCGCACCGCATCGAAGAACTCGACCGCCGGTCCGGCGTCGCCGATCGCGAGCCTGCTCCCGTCCGGAGAGATCGCGATCCATTGCCTCTCGCCTCCGCCGGGTGAACGGCCGCCGGGAGCATAAATCCGGTCGGTGATCGCCGGCGTGCGCTCCAGCGCCGCGACCAGTGCGCTCCGCGTCTCCGGCGAATCGTTGATGTTCACGGCCTCCCTCGCCATCAGCAGGGACAGCTGCGGATCGGATTCCAGACGCGAACGGGAGGCCAGGCCTCCGGCGTCCGCGAGCGTCAGCGCCTTGGTCGCCCGATCTCGCTGGGTGAGCGCCAGAGCGCCGACCACGAGCGACGCCGCGAGCAGCATCGCGACGCCGGCGAGGAGCCCGCGCAACCGGCGGTTCGTTCGACGCGCCCGAACGGCCTCGCCCTCAGACGCGGTGCGGCTCGCCCGGATGAACTCCCGTTCGAGGTCGTTCAGATCCGCATCATGGGGTCCGGCCCACTCCAGCGCCGCGGTGAGCCGGGCGCCCCGATACAGATCGGCGGGGTCACGCCCTACCTCGTCCCACACGCGCGACGACTCCGTGACGTGACGATGGAGCTTGCGCCCCGCCGCATCGTCCTCGAGCCAGGTCCGAAGCCGCGGCCATTCATGGAGCAACGCCTCGTGGGCGACCTCGGCCGTCCCTTCGGCGAGGGTAACGAGGCGGGCGTCGGCCAGCACTGCCATCGCGCGCGACGCGTCGTCGTCGCGGTCCAGGTCAAACTCCGAAAGCGGAGCGCGGCGGCGGACCACTTCCGCCCCTTCGCCCGGTGCTGCCAGACGAAGCAGGATGCGCTTCGCTGCCGCCTGCCCGTCACCATCGAGCCGGCCGAAGGCCTCCTCCGCCAACCGGGCGACGGCACCCTGCACTCCGCCTGCGCGGAGGTAGTCGTCAAGGTGGAGAGTCCAATCCCTTCGGCGGGTCCACAGCTCGAGCAGGGCCGTCGAGAGCAGCGGGAGGCCACCGGGCTGACCGACCGTGTCCGAAACAAGCGAATCGACGAGCCTGTCCTCAACCGTCAGGCCCGCGCGCTCGGCAGGGAGCTCGATCGCCCTCCGCAGCTCCTCTTCGTCCATGGGTCCCACGAGGATCTGATCCGACGCGAGCAGCGATGCGAGTGCTCGGTGCTCGGCACATCGTCCGTAGAAGTCCGCTCGCATCGCGATGATGATCGTGGTGGCGCCCTCGGAAGCGGATGCTGCCTCCGTGATGGCGTGGAGGAACGCAGCTCGTTCGGCATCGTCCGAACACGCGGTGAAGATCTCCTCGAACTGATCAACGGCAAGTACCCGGCGGTCCGCCTTCCGCTGTTCGCCCATCGCATTGGTCATCGCGTCGAGCGGATGGTTGCCCGGACGGATCACGGAGCAGGGCCACCGATCGCTGCCTGGAAGGGCACCCGATCCGAGGGCGTGCAGGAGTCCCGCACGCAGCAGCGAGGACTTCCCGCTCCCCGAGGGGCCGACGAGGGCGAGGAATCTTCTCCCGACGAGGTGACCGACAGCCTCGGCCACGACCCGCTCCCGACCGAAGAAGAACTCCGCGTCCGCGGACTCGAATCGTGCGAGCCCCTTGTACAAGATCTTCGTCATTCCGGCCGCCGCAGCGCCCTGCTCGCATTGCTCACTGGCTGTCACTCCAGCGCATCCACGAACGGCGCTACCGCCGCCAGCCCGCCGCAGGAGCTACCAGCGGCTGGCAGGCCGGCCAGTGCATCAGCCCTGATTCGACCAACACCTTCCACGTCTTCACCTGCCCCGGAATGTTCAAGATCGAGGCCGTCGAGAACGGCACGAACTACGCCGCCGCCAGGAAGTGCCCCAAGCACGCTCTTGGCGAGACGGTCATGACCAACGACGGTAAGACCGACTGCCTGTGCGGCAAGGCCCAGCAGAGCGGCGGGTGATAAGACCCGCAGCAGGTTCACGGCCCAGGTCATCCCGGCAACGCACGGCACGCCGATTCCCGCGACGGCAGTGAGCGCTGGCCCAGCCACCCTCTCCGGCACTCGCTATGCCGCTGCCCTGCAACACCGGTCGTGCATCACGACGACCCAATGCGTGGCCATTGGCTACCGGTACAACTTTAAGGTCCAGTTCAGCAACCCAATCCGGATTGACTTGCCGAAAACGGTAGTCCATTGAGTCATCCGCAGGATGTGCGGTTGTCCGAGGCAAGGCTGGTCAGTGCGGCAGGCCGCGGATAGAGAATCGGGGAATTTGCGGCTTAATCCGGGATGTTGCGGCCGCGGCAGACGTGCGGCCCCGCCGCCTGGACGGAGCGACCGTGAGGCGCCTAACCTGTACCGTCGGCTTGGCCGCCTGCCTGGCGGCAGCCGCATGCGCGGGCACCGGAACCGGGTCGCCTGGATCGGGGCCGCCGGTCTCACTCTCCCGCGAATGCGCGCAGTTCCAGCGGCACCAATACGAATGCGGCACAGGCTGACCCCGCCGCGCTGGCCAGGATGATGGTTGCCGGGAAGAGGGCCGGGAGTCGCGGACATACGCCAGCTGGCATCAGAGCGTGCCGAGGCTCACTGTGATCTCGGCGAGCTATTCAAGGGCGCTAGCCGACCAATGGCGCGTGCGGGACGTCGAGCCTGCTGGGCTTAGAACTGGCGTGTGATCTGGGGTATTAAACCCTGGCACGGTGACAATGGCCGGGGATTATGCAGCGAAACACCGCCCGGCCGCGCCGGCTCGAGGTGTTAACTCCTGGAACAGGCAGCTACACCAACGCCACCGGTGACATATGCCGCCGTAGTTAAGTGACCTTCGTTCCGCTTCCCGTTGCCAATGGTCCCAGGCATGCCGTCTCCGGCGATACGATAATGGGCGCCATCACTAATCAAAGGGCGTGTTGTCGTTCAAGGGGTCTTGTCGTGTCTAAGAATCTCACGCATGCGCTTGCCGCCGTGGCGGCGGGCGCTGCGCTCAGCGCGTTCGGGGTATCCGGCGCGCACGCGCCGGGCGCGGCCGCTGATGGCCGGCCATCAGCGACGGTGCCCACGTCCGGGGCATCTGACCCGGTGTCGGTTCCCGGTACCCAGCTCTGGGTCCAGCACTACGGCGACGTAGCCGGTGACGCAGCAGGGCTCGCCGTCAGCCCCACCGCGGGCACGGTGTTCGTCACCGGGCAGAATGCCGTGCCAGGCGCATGGGATTACGGGACGGTTGCCTACGACCCGGCAACCGGTGCCCAGCTCTGGGCCCAGAATTTCAACGCAGGCGGCAGGTACGACTACGCCTCCTCGGTGGCGGTCAGCCCCACCGGGGCCACGGTGTTCGTCACCGGGCAAAGCGCGCTGGGCACCTCGTCCCCGTACAACTTCGACTACACCACGGTCGCTTACGCCGCCGCCACCGGCGCCCAGTTGTGGGTCAGCCGCTACAACGGACCGGGCAACGGCTATGACCGCGCAGCCTCGGTGGCGGTCAGCCCGTCCGGCAGCACGGTGTTCGTGACCGGGACCAGCAAGGGAAAGACCTCGGGTCCGGACTACGCCACGGTCGCTTACGACGCCGCGACCGGGGCCCGCAAGTGGGTCAGCCGCTACAACGGCCCGGGCAACGGCGCCGACCGCGCAGCCTCGGTGGCGGTCAGCCCGTCCGGCAGCACGGTGTTCGTGACCGGGACCAGCAAGGGAAAGACCTCGGGTCCGGACTACGCCACGGTCGCCTACAGCGCCGCCGCCGGCGCCCGCAAGTGGGTCAGCCGCTACAACGGCCCGGGCAACGGCACCGACCGAGCAGTCTCGATAGGGGTCAGCCCGTCCGGGGGCAGGGTGTTCGTGACCGGGAGGAGCACGGGCGCCAAGACGGGTGCCGACTATGCCACGATCGCGTACAGCGCCCGTACCGGCGTCCGGAAGTGGGTCAAGCGCTACGACGGCTCGAGCTTCAACGGTTGCGTCAGCAACGACTACGCTTCTGGAGTGGCCGTCAGCCCCACCGGCAGCACGGTGTACGTCACCGGATCCATCGAATGCCCCACTGAGGCTGGAGGCCACCAAGGTCCCGTGTTGTACAACACCATCGGCTACACCGCCGCCACCGGCGCCCAGCTATGGTCGGCCCGCTACGCCAGCCCGTGGGACGGGGAACCCGGTGACCGCCTCGACTTCGCCCGTTCGGTGGCCGTCAGCCCCGCTGGCGGCGAGGTGTACGTCACTGGATTCGGCATCCAGGGGGACGGAAGCACCCAGTACAGCACGGTCGCCTACAGCGGCTGAGCGCTTGCTCCTGCGGCATAGGCACTGCGACGCCAGCCCGGCCAGTTGAGGGTTCTCCACGGCGGCCCCGTACCGGACCGCCGTGAGGTCGCCCACCGCCCGGGTGGGCGCCCAGCAGCGGGGCGCACCCGCCGCCGGCCTCGGCGGCCGGTGCCTCCAGAGGCTGGGCGTCGTCGCGTTCAGGAAACCTCGACTTGATTCGGCTGACCGGTTCGATGCCAATATCGCCAACTTCCTTGACCTAGTCGAAGCCTCCAAGCACTACCCGTGCGTGAAGCGGCACTGGGTCGAGTACCTGGGCGAGCACCCCGAACCCTCACTCGACCGAGTCGAAGGACCGCCGCGCTAGCCGCAGCCCGCAGCACAGGTCTTTATTTCCCGGCCCTGAAAGAGAAGCTGAAGTAGCCGGCAGACCCAGGCACCGCTGAGTCACTCTTTGCGTTGCAACCTCTCGTACGAGCACAGACCGTAGTGGCGGTTAGTCGCCGGAAACGGCGATGCCCGGACCACGCCGATGTCGACACCGATCAACTGTTAGGTCTCTGACAACGACTACGCTGAGCGGCTTGACAGCCGCTCATAACGAGCCGTACGTGCTTGCGCCCATCACAGGTTCTGAGGACGGAGCGCCACCTCCGCGGCCTCCGTTAGGCCATGCGGTTGAACGTGAGCAGTACGTGTCTCGCGTTGCGCTATCGCATCATCGAGATGCGCCCGTCGATTGGCGTCCGCCCGGGGCCGACTGCGGCTGGCTGGTGACCGGCCGCGTCGATGTGGCGTGTCCTAGATCGGCACTTGTCGCATCGTGGTCCTTGTCGCGATGTAGATGAACGGGCCGGCCTCGTCGAGCACCGCCTCGATCCTGCGCCATTGGCACATGAAGACTTCGAGCTGGTCTAACGTATCTAGTGCCTCATCGCCGCCGAGGACTACCATGCGAGCGCCGGTGGCGCGGACCGCCTCGATCTCGGCCCGGTGCTCTTGGATGTGCCTGTCCCTGGTCACGATGAGCCATTGCCGCTTGGCGGTCTCGGGTATCCAGCGCGCATCAGGCGTGTCCGTCCTCGTGATAGGGCAAGGCGGCCTGTGCCGTCCGCCCTTCACCGGACCGCCCGGGTCGCCCGGATAGGTCACATCTCCCCTGATCCTGACGAGTTCCTTCGCCAGGCCGAGCACGTCGGCGTCTACGTAGAATCGCACGATCGCCGGCCTGGCCGGCTTGCTCATGCCGCCCTGGCGGAGGTCTCATAGGCCAGCGCCCACCGCACGTCAACTGGCGCGAGGTTAAACTCCTCGGCGATCTCGTCAGCGCTCTCACCGACCTGGGCGTGCTCCCACAAGGCATCGGTGCTGATCCCCCGCACCGCCGGGCGGCCGAATCGGGTGTCAGGCTCCATCCGAACTGGCGACTGGGGGTCATCATGCGGACGCCAGGCGGCAGCGACGTCACCCTCCCAGGTCACCCGCTTGACGAACGAGTCGGCGGCCGGCGTCAGGAGCAACTGGCCCCTGACGGTGGCAACCAGGCAGAAGTCCGGATCTAGCTGCGCCTCGTCCTGTGCCTCGAGCAGCAGCTGACGGCCGCTTACGAACGGCCGCTGATCGGCCAGCGGATAGGGAATGCCGGTCCGCTCCCGGATCATGTCGATGAAGTAGCGCAGCTCCGCCATCGGCACGCCGTGGGTGCGGCGGTACTCACGGAGCAGGCCAGCTTCGATGAACTCAGCCCAGGTCACCGCCGCACCACTTCCGCGCGGTGCGAGCCGTATCACCGGCCGGTAGGTCTTGCCGTGCCGCTGGCCACCTTCTAGCCAATAGTTCAGCGTGCGCTGAGGAACTCTTAGCAGCCGGGCTGCCCCCGCCTCGGAGTACATCTCGCGGTCCAGCACGCTCAACGACATATCCAGCCTCCCAATCCTCCTCAGTATGTATCGCCAGTACGACAGCATCATGAACGTCACAGAATCGTCAGAAATACTCCTTAACGAGGCGTACGCGGCTGCCACGCGCGGCAGGGTACACGCCAGCAGCGTGGTCGGTTCACCAGACTCGCCGTCAGCGGGTCTTTCCACCGCGCACCCACCAGCCCCACGATCTCGGGCCGATCCCACGAGCCGTAATAGCCAGCGCACTCGACTTTCACGCCGATGCCTTCAGACGATCCGGGCTTGCCCGGGCTAGAACCGGCCTCCGAGTTGATCCAGCATCCGGAGCGGGCGCGGGCCGCTGGCCTGCCCGAACCTGGCCCGAGGCCGGCTGCCCGAGATCGCGGACGGCTCCCCTTCCGGGGGCCCGGCGCTGGGCGAGCCCGCCGGCCAGCAGGGGCATCTGAGCGTCAAGCCTGCGCCCGGTCAGTTCCACGGCGGATGCTGATCCTCCCGCTCGCTACGCGGAGTAGCGTCTCTGCTGAAACCAGAACTATGCTAAAGCACGCATAACGCCGAATCCGGGCGGCGGGCAACGTGCGCATTCCTGCGCGGCCCGTCGCTCAGATCATCCTGATATGAACGGCAGCCACGACGACGTTGGCGGTTCAGTTGACGACCCTCAGCTGACTACATCTAACCTCGAAGCTCGGAGGCAGTGTTGCGCAGCACGTCCGCGGCAGCCTCGGGACTTCGGGCGAGTCGTGTCTCGCGGCACGCGCTGACCACCGCACGGGAAAACTCGACCGCGGCGGCCCCCGGGTTGGCGAGCAGCGCCGGCGCGCTGGGGTCGAGCAGCACAGTCGCCGCCGAAGCGGCCCGCCGCGCCCGGTCGAGCTGCTCGCGCACGTCGGCCGCGGTGACCTCGGACGGCTCCCGGACGCGCCCGCTGCGGTCCACGTCCACGTACAGGCCGCGTTGCTTGAGCCGGTCGACGTCCTGCGCGGACGCCTGCGCGCTGTCAAGTATCTCAGCGACCTCGCTCAGGGGGGTGGTGACGAACTTGGCCGGCACGCCGGGCGCGCTGAACGGCATCGCGGCGATCAGATGGCCCGTGACCAGCTTCAGCTGGTGCCACTCGAGCATCCGGCCGAGCGGCGCCCGCGCTCTCAGGTTCTCCGGCATGGCCGCCAGGGTGGCCAGGCTGCCGGCCTTGCCGACCTCTTCTACCGCGAGCCCGGCGAGCGAATACGCGCGCGCCCGGCGTCCTGCTCCGGACAGCAGCTCGGCGTCCTGCACGAGGCCGCGCGCATTCCGCGCTGCCGCCACAGCACCCCGGGCGAGCTCGCGCACCGGCGCGTCCTTCACGGCTGCAAGATCCACAGTTCCAACCTAGCCACTGGCCAGGCGGAGAGATCGTCCGGACTGGATTGCGTCAGGGCCTGCGTGTCCCGGCCTCGCTGCCGACGGCCGGGTTGTCGTGACGCGCGACCCTAGTGCCGGCCAGGGATATCGGCCGAATGTCTCATTTATCGAGAACATCGCCTGGAACGTGAGACACGCAGTTAACGACCCTATTCGAGAGGGCGCCAAGTGTCTCAAGAGCACGTCTGCGTATTCCAGCGGCTGATGAGACAACATGAGGTCGGCCGCAGCGATGCAGCCATGACCACGACCCGGCGCGCAGAATATCCGTTTTGGGAGAGGCCTAACATCTCGAGGACTCGCCCTCTCGGCGCGCATATCGAGCCTTACTTGCGCGCAGAATGGCGGATGGCAATTACGGAGAGCGACGGCTCGCTCGGGCAGTTCGGTGCCTGGGCTTGCCACCGGCGACGGCAATCACGCCACGGCCGTGCACGTACGGGAGTGAACTGCAGGCGCACGCCTGGGCGGCGTGCGCCGCTGGGTTCGCCGTCATCCTCGAGAGCCCTGAGCAGGGAAAACGTGCGGGATCGAACCGGATTCAGCCTGCCTGAGCACCGTTTTTGGCTGCGCAACTGAGACTAAGAAATGAGACTAAGCGGGCACGCTCTCAACACGCATCACTCGTTCGCACAGGCGTTTCCGCAGGTGGGAGTGGCGGAGGATGCGAGATTCGAACTCGCGAAGGGTTGCCCCCAACACGCTTTCCAACAATGCTGACCACCGTTCACCGAGGTCCGCCACCGTTCGTGACCTGCCCGAACATGACTGGGGCGGCCGCTGGTGAACGGCGCCGGACGGGGGTGAATGAGACTAGGCGCCGGGCCGGGCCAGACGGGGCAGAGCACTGGCCGGGCGGTGCGCGGTGAGCGTTGAGGCTATCTCGTGGGCGCTGAACTTTGCTCCGGTCCCGGCCGATCGCGGTGGCCAGCCGTCGAGCGCGTGCAAGTTCGTGCTGGTCGGCCTGGCGAACCATGCGGGGCCGGATGGCACAGGCGCATTCCCGTCGGTGGCCACCCTGGTGCGGTACACCGGGCTGTCAGAGCGCACTGTGCGCACGTGCCTGGACCGGCTGGAGGCCGCGGCCATCATCTCGGCGTGCGACCCGGAGATCGTGGCGGCGCGGATCAACCGAGCGGACCGGCGGCCGCAAGGCTGGGACCTGAGCCTGAGCCTGGTGCGCGAGGACCTCGACGAAGCCGACGCGGCCGTACTGGAACACCGGTTGCCTGGCCGCGGAGCCCGGTCTTCCACCGCGCGGCTGGCCAATGACGGCCAATCTGACGAGGTGCAACCGCCGCACCCCGGACCCGACGCCGGCGAGGCTGTGGATAACCCGGCCAGCGAGGTGCATCACTTGCACCCCGCGCCAGGAACGCGGTGCAACGACGGCGCCGACGAGGTGCAACTGACGCAGCCACGGGGTGCGGCGGCTGCACCCGAACCGTCCAACGAACCAACCCTAGAACCGTCCGCCGCCCGCGCGCACTTGCGCGACGCGCTGCCCATCGACGATCGCGGACTCAGCGGCCCGGTCGGCGAGTTCTTCGCCGCCATCGCAACAGCCTGGCGGTTCACTGCGGCCCAGCGGGCCAGGCTCGCCCCGGTCGTCGAGACCGCGCTGAACACTGGATGGACGCCGACGGAGCTGGCCGCGTTCACCGGCGGTAACACCGATGGCGTGCGGAACCCGTACGCGGTGCTCGCCGCCCGGCTGTCATCCGCTGAACTGCCCGCCCATCTCGTGCGACCGGCACGGCCACGATGGTGCGGCGGGTGCGACGAGCGGACCCGCCTGCTCGGCTTTGACGGCGACGCTCCGCGGCCGTGTCCCCGGTGCAGACCGGCCAGATGCCGGTGAAGAATCGGTGAGTGCCGCGCCGGGCTGCCCGCCTTCAGCCGAAGCATTGGACGCGCCAGCCGAGATCAGCGAGGCGAAGGATCAACTGACGCGGAGTTTGCGTCGGTGATGAGGGGCGATCGGGCAGGAGATTGATGGCTGATTGGCCGGGCCGGGACGGTAAGGCGGTGGCGGCTCAGCCCCAATCCACCGACGAAATGGGAGGATCGTTCCCAGGTGATTGGTGGGCTGAATGTGATCTTGGCGGTGGGGGCGGGCATGGCTTTCCTGCCGCTGACTTGTCCTGCGGCTTGTCCTGTCCGGGGTCGGGGGCTGGCGGGGGCCGGTGGCGATGAGCCGGGTAGGCGTGGTGACCGGTCGGGGCGGGTCAGGCCGCCGGGCACGGGGCGGGCCGCAGGCGGCCTGGAATAGGGTCATCCATTCGGTCTCGCGGTGCCAGCCTTGGGGCAGGTGCAAGGTGAGGTGGCCGCGGCCGTGGCGGGCGGTCCGTGCGGCGACGTCGATCAGGTCGCGGCGGATGGTGGCGCCCCGGGCTCTGGCGTGGAACGGTGTTGCGCGCCGCCGCTGACCGCTGGTGGCAGCCGTTGGCTGCTGCTGTTGCTGTCGCGGTTGCTGTCAGCCCTCTGACGTCGTCTCTTATCGCCTCGGCTCAACGACCCTGGTCACGACCCAGCGGTGCTTGCCGATCTTGCGGTCACGGATGAAGCCCGGCTTCTCGTAGGTCGACAAGGCGCCGTTGAAGAGGAAGCCGGCGGGCACCGAGCCGGCGTCTTCCGGGTATCCCTCGACGGTCCCCCCGCCCAGGCCCGCGATGAGATCGAGCGCACCGGCAAGCGCCGCGGTGGCTACCCCCTTCCGTCGGTGCCCCTTACCGACGTAGCAGCACGCGATCCGCCAGTCGGGCGAGGCCGTCCGGCCCTGTTCGTACGCCGCCCGGTTCTTGATCCGGGGAATCTCGCCGGGGGCGCCGAACTGGGACCAGCCCACGCAGTCATCCCCGTCGAAAACCAGGGCGGCATGGGCCTGGCCCTCTCGGACTCGCCGTTCCTTCGCGGCACGGTTGCGCGCAGGGTCGGTCCGGGAGTCCTCCGGGTGGAAGCCCATGCACCAGCAGCCGCCAAAGATGCCGTTGTTCCGCTCCACCAGCGCGGCGAACGCGGGCCACGTCGACTCATCGAGAGCGCGCACGGTGTACGCCGGATCGACCACGAAGCCCAGCCTAATCAGCCGCCGGGACGCCTGGACCTGGCGCGCCCGCAAGGACTCGAACCCCAGCCTTCTGACCCGTAGATACCCGCATCGCGTTCAGCGCCGTCCGGATCAGTTCGTGACCTGGGATGATCGCCACCCCAGTTGTCCGCACTCGTCCGCCGGGCGGGGGAAGGCCGTTCGGCCGGGTGGCTCCCACGTTGGCTCCCACTGACCGGTTCCCTATCAGGGATGCTCCCCGATCGACTCCACCTGCATCAATCCAGGTCTGCATGCGTGCCGGGCTGTCCGCGAGTGACCGTGAAGGTCCCTGACCGACCGCCTCATCGGGCACGTGGCGGACACGACTCCGTGATCCCGGGTTGTTCCCCGTGCCGTGGGGCCACTGTAGGCCTAACCCTAGGGAAGATCGTCTAGGGGCGGGGGTTCGGCCGGTCACTCGCCGATCAGCGCCTTGAACGACGGCTCGTCGCGGATATCGTCGAAGTCGGAGTCCTCGCGTGCATCTACGCGGAGCTTCTCTGACGCGCCGACCGCGCTCCGCAGGTGATCGATCGCCTCGTCCGAGCGGCCGCTCAGGCTCTCGCTGCAGGCCAGGTTGTAGACAAGCATCGGATACTGGGGATTGGCGGCGATGGCGTCTTCGAGCCGCGCTCTTAGCTCGGCGTGCTCGCCGTTGTCGTAGAGCGGCCTGAGTGGTGCCCACAACTCCCAGCCGGTCGCGTCGTACGCCTTGCCCGGCGTGCCGTCGAAGACGAGGATCGTGGTCCCCGCTCACGACGACGAACAGCTCCTCGGCCGGCTCGGACTCCTCGTCGTACTCATTGATGATCGGGTCACCCGCCGTGGCGCCCACCCATGCGGTCACGCCGAAGCTCGTGATGCCGAAGTGGTGCCGCACCGGCCGGTAGTGGTAGCGCCCGTCGGGCAGTGCGTCGATCTCGTTCAGGCGCGCGATGGCGTACGTCTTCATGGGATCCTCCTGTCGCCGCGTGTCGGCCGCGATCCTAGCCCCGCCCCCCGACAGGAGGGCATGCCGAGCTCCGCTCCCGCGCGCGACGCCTGGCCGCTCGTCCCCTGGAACCCAGCGCCCGCCCCGGGCATTCATCGACGTCACCAACTCATGGGAATGCGCACACATCCAGCTGACAGACAGCACCACCGATCAATCCGGCACGATCTTCAAGTCAAACTAGGGCGCGTCGCGCATCAAGCGAAGCCGATCCGCCGCGCATCAAGTGAGGCCAGGCAGACGGCGTAACTCGGCTCGCAGCCTCTAGCGGGCCAAGTTTGGCTGCGTCGAGCCGGCTGCGTCTAGCAACCGCTGAGACCCCTGACAACCGTTGTCCCAAGCTGGCATCGTTAACTTGTGGGCGTCTTGTTTGACTACTTTTCGGCTTCCTCTGACGAGGCAGCAGCCGACGCGATCAACCTTCTCGGCGGACCGGGTGTCTCGCAAGCAGCAGCGCTATCGCGGCTTAGCGTGGCTGATATCCCCGCGGCCGGAGGCATGAAGGATGCACCGTTTGACACGGTGCCTGCCAAGGGCATCGATCCACCGGTCCAGATGGGTACGCTCGAGGCGCTGCTGACCGGCAGGGGCTATGACGAGATCGTGGCGGGTCCGCGCGCCGGGCAGGTGCTGGCTAGCCAGAATGGCGGCGAGCGCACGGTCGTGTGCCTCACAGATGAACTCCAGGCCGGTCTTGCAGACGCCGATGGCGAGAAGCTTGCCTTCGTCGCCTTGCCGTGGTCGCGGAGCGAAGAGTTCTTTGGACAAGGGGATCTTGACATCCTCACAGCATTGCTCCATGAGCTGGCGGAGCTGGCCCGCCGGGCTCGTAGCAAGGATGAACACATGTACTGCTGGGTCTGCGTGTAGGTAGCGCTCCCGTCAGTCCTAGGGATTCGCTCCAGGCGACTTGACGAAATATGTGAGCGTCAGGGCACCAGAACGTCCCTCATGACAAGGACGGCCGGCATATAGCCTGACCGCGTGGCGGTCTGGGATGAGCTGAAAGTCGTCCTCGCCAGGCTGCAGGACCAGCAGCCGGGCCTCTTGACGCGGTACCCCATGCCGGAAGTTGACCAGGGCAGGTACCCGCCGTTCACGATTCACCTGGCGGCCTGGGCCGCCGCCACTGCCGAGGAACTGCACCAGCAGTTCGGCGACAACGTTGACCTGACGGTAGGGGCACTTGCCTACCCGCCCGGCCGCCAACCGCAGCGCCCGCCATCCGCTGGCCAGCACTCCACTCTGCTCGACCCGCGGGAGATAATCGCCGAGCTGGACGGCCCTGCCATGGTCAGCTCTGGGCACATGCTGCGGCACGGCCTGCTGCTGCGCAACCTCACCGACCGTGACCTGCAGATCGCGACCAACGGCAATGTGACCAGCGTCGTCGTCGATCCGCAGACCGGCGAGGTAGTCGGCGGGTTCTCCGGCTTCGGGACATTTCCGCTGATCGTGTTCCGGGTCGGGCCGGGGCAGAGCGAGCGGATCCCGCTGCTGATCGGCACGGCAAGCCTGACGCTCCGCCTCGGCTACGCCGTTCCCGCCGGAGACTGGGGAACCCAGGCAACCCTCACCCTTGGACCAGATCCCCGCCATTCGCCCCGCAGGCGCACCCCGATCCTCCCGCTGACGATCACCGCCTGAACAAGCATCCCGCCGTCAAGGCAATTAGCCTGACCCCGGGGCGACCGACCGGCGCCCCCTGTCACAAAATCTAGGGACGCGCAAAGGATCAGCTGACGCCGGTACCGTCAAGGATCAAAGCGGATCTCGGGCGAAGGCCTGGGCACGAATCGGGGACCGCCGGCAATCACTGTACCCGGCGCCCTAGCTGCGCTTGGTCGGCAGTGAGGACGGTTTTACAGACGCTGAGGAGGCCGCAGGGCATCTGACCAGGATTCTCGCGGTCAGTGCTGTGCGTCAGCCTGGTGTAGATCCCACACATATCCCATGCCGCCGCTCTCTGCGGGGCTAGGCGTGACGCATCCACGGGTTGGCGTCAACGTAAGTTCCGCGGTCGTGTTCACGGTCGATCTGGACGAGCCCAAGTGCATCCGGGACGACGTACTCGGCGGTTTCGGGGAAGCTCATCTGGGCCCAGACCTCCCATTCGGCGACAGTGCCGGTGATCGTCATCGACCGCGGCGCAGGGCCGAGGATGCTGGCGCCCAGCCGCTGATGAGCGCGGACCCACGGGTCAAGGTGGAGGCCGTCGGGACGTGTCCAGCGGGCGAAGTTCTCCATCGGGGTCAACGGATACCGGCTCTTGAGTGTCGGCCGGACCGGCGCGATCACGCGCTGGAGACCTGCGGAAGCAGCCCGCTCGCGCAGCGCGGACAGAGCCTTGCCCGCCAGGCCCGTTCCCTGGTGGCCCGGCCGGACGGCTGCGGCCATGATGCACAGCGTGTCGGGTGGCACCGATGCTTCGTGACCAGTGACCGCGCACCATCGCGTCGTCGTAACCCTCTAGCAGGTCACCGGCTGTGCCATCCCACCTGATCGGCACTCCCCAGCCACCACTCAGGATCTGGTCCTCGTCATTAAGCAGGAGCACGTCGTAACGCTCGAAGTAGCTTTCAACCCGGCTGACGTACTCAGCGTCCACCGGGTCGTGAAAAATGAACTCGGGCCACACTGGCCGGAAAACCGCGGCAAGCTGCTTCCCCCAGGTCGCGGCGATCGGCATTGGTGACAACTCGCAGTTCTTGCATCGCGGGCTCCCATCGCGTGCACGAATCGACGATCGGGTGCGACGCGGTCGCCGCGACCGTCGGCATGTGGAGCTTGACACGGTCAAGCGGCGGACTTCACGCTCAGTGACGAGCGCTCCGTCCGACTTGACGCACACTCCCGCCCGTTATATGCGACGTTGCTGTTGGTAAGGCAAACGCCGGCGCGCTGTGCAGAACCGGGTATTCGGTGGCGCCGTGCACAGCATGAAGCACTTCACCTGACCGACCTGATCGGTCACATGCTTGCCTTCGACAGATTCACTAGGACTAGGACGAGGACGTATCGTCGCACCGCCGGCGGCGATATCCCTGGGCTGCTTCGCCAGCCGAGGTGACCGCGTGAGCTTACTGGCCGACTCGCCCGTCGATGCGCTCGCGCAGGAAGTCCGCGTGGCCCATATGCCGCGCATACTCCTCGACCACGTGCACCAGCACTTCGCGCACCGTGACGCTGTCCTGCTCGCCCAGGCCGTCCTCGTAACGGACGGTGGCGCCGAGGTCCTCCTGCGCGGCCACGAACTGCTCCGCGAAGGCAACCTCGCGCCGCCAGGTATCCCAGGCTTCCGCGACGACAGCGGGGTCGGCGACCGCGCCATCGAACGCCTCGTTACTGCCGTCGGCGGAGCGATACAGCCGGGGCGCACCCTGGCCGGCCAGCACCCGGCGGAACCAGAAATGCTCGACAGCGGCCAGATGCCGCACCAGGCCGAGCAGCGACAGGTCGGACGGCGGCACCGACTGGGCCGCCATGGCAGCCGCGTCCAGCCCTTCGCACTTCAGCTCCAGCGTCAGGCGGTAGTCCCGCAGGAACCGCGCCAGGGTGTCGCGTTCGCCGACCGGGGGATCGCCCTGTTCCCGCGGATCGGACTCCCGCGTGGCGACGAACATGTTCGACCAGCCGAAGGTGCGGTCGGGAAGTTGTTCAGTCATGACCAGGAAGTATCGGCTGGAACGGGACGGATGCGCTA
>WNFC01001794.1_pt1 | contig 28937 bp, 25 predicted proteins | sample 5400541 | NCBI WGS metagenome assembly WNFC01 (sample SAMN13153342, study PRJNA577476) | soil metagenome | isolation source: 120 cm saprolite under Douglas fir tree site 2 hole 2 replicate 1 | place: USA:California | collected 2015-04-18
GACGCCATCGTCGCGTCGTTCGGCCCGGAGTACGGCGACGCCGACCCGCTGATCCGGCCCTCCTCGTTCGCCGATTTCCAGGCCAACGTGGCGCTCCCGCTCGGCAAGCGGCTCGGCCGTGCGCCGCGGGAGGTGGCCGGCGAGCTGACCGGCCGGCTTGACGTGGCGGACATGTGCGCCGAGCCTGAGGTCAGCGGGCCCGGCTTCATCAACTTCACCCTGCGCGACGACTGGATCGCCGGCCAGGCCTCGCAGATGCTCGGCGACCCCAGGCTGGGACTCGCGCCGGTGGCCAGCCCGCAGACAGTGGTAGTGGAGTACTCCTCGCCCAACGTGGCCAAGGAGATGCACGTCGGGCACCTGCGCACGACCATCGTCGGCGACGCCATCGCGCGTGTCCTGGAGTTCACCGGGCACCGGGTGATCAGGGACAACCACGTCGGCGACTGGGGCACCCCGTTCGGCATGCTCATCGAGCACCTGCTCGACGTCGGCGAGGACTCCCCCGAAGCGGCCCTGCTGACCACCGACCCGAACGCGTTCTACCAGGCGGCCCGGCGCAAGTTCGAAACCGAACCCGAGTTCACCGAGCGCGCGCGGAGCCGGCTGGTCCGGCTGCAGGCCGGGGATCCGGACACCATGGCCATCTGGCAGGACCTCCTCGACATCTCCAAGGAATACCTGCACCAGATCTACGCCCGGCTCGGCGTGAGCCTGACCGACGACGATATCCGCGGTGAGAGCTTCTATAACGACATGCTCGCGGACACCGTCGGCGTGCTCGAGGAGAGAGGCATCGCGACCGAGAGCGAGGGTGCGCTGTGCGCGTTCCCCCCAGGTTTCACCGGCCGCGAGGGCAGGCCGCTGCCGCTGATCATCCGCAAGAGCGACGGCGGCTACAACTACGCGTCGACCGACCTCGCGGCCGTCCGCTATCGCGTGGACAAGCTCAGCTGCGACCGGTCCGTATACGTGGTCGGTTCCGAGCAGGCCCTGCACTTCCAGATGGTCTTCTCGGTGGCCCGTGAGGCCGGCTGGATACCCGACGGCGTGAGCTTCGAACACGCCCAGATCGGCATGGTGCTCGGTCAGGACGGCAACCGGCTGAAGACCAGGGAGGGCGAAACGCCCAAGCTCAGCGGCCTGCTTCAGGAGGCCGTCGACCGGGCCCGCACCATCCTCGACGAACTGGACGCGGCGGCCCGCTTCGACGCGGCCGAACTGGACGCGGTGGCCGAGGCGGTCGGCATCGGCGCGGTGAAGTACGCCGACCTGTCCACCGCCCGCGAGAGCGCTTACCTGTTCGACTGGGACCGGATGATCTCGTTCCGCGGCAACACCGGGCCGTACCTGCAGTATGCGACCGCGCGGATCCGGTCGATCTTCCGCCGGGCCGCCGACACCGGGGTCCCGGGCCCCCGGGCCCCGGGCGCGGGGACCCTGGGCGCCGGGACCGCCGATCCGGAGGCCGCCGCCCGCAGGTCGGGCGTCGCGATCACCGCGGACCCGGAGCGGGCGCTCGCGCTGAGACTGCTCGGCTTCGGCGCGATGGTGACCCAGCTCGGCGAGACCGCGGAACCGCATCGCCTGTGCGCGTACCTGTTCGACGTGGCCAGCCTGTTCACCACGTTCTACGAGGAGTGCCCGGTGCTTAAGGCCGAGTCCGAGTCGCTGAGGGTGAGCCGGCTCGCGCTTTGCGCCCTCACGCTGGACGTGCTGACCAAGGGCCTTGGCCTGCTCGGCGTGCCGATCCCCGAGCGGATGTAACCGAGCGCTGAACTCCTCCCCTGGCCGCCGTGTCTGGCCGGGCGGCCCCGTCGCGAGCATGTGAACTCACGAACGTACTGCTTACGTGAGCCCGGATTCCGGGCCCGGCTGCGACTAACCGGGGCAGTCTCGGACCCATGGATACGAACGGGCCGTCCATCGGCTACCCACAACCCACCGGGCCCGGACAGTCTTACCCGGACGCGCGAAGCGGGCGCGGCGTCCACGGAAGAAGGAGGCATCCATGATGGCCCGCGATCGGCGTAACGGGAAAAGCCGTCAGGCAACCGTGAAGACCCGGGTCGGCATCGCGACCGCGGTCCTGGTCGGCGGCGCGGTGGCCGTTTCAGCGGTAGTGGCCACGAACCACGGGGCCGCGCCGGTGGCCAAGTCGGCCGCTTACGCGTCTCGTTTCGGCAATGAGGGAACCGTAATCAGCTCGGCCATGAGCAACTGGAGCTGGTCCAGGCAGAACTCCTACGCTGAGCTCGCGCAGCTCACCCAGGCCCGGCAGTTCAGCCAGACATCTCACCGGGGCAGAACGCTCGCCGTGCAGCGCGGCATCGTGGTCCTGGCCACGAAGAGGTTCCTGATCCTGCAGTCGTCCAACGGCACGCGGCACCTGTGGCTGCTGTCCGCCGGCACGCAATTCCAGAATGTCTCGAACACCACGGCCGGCACGCAGGCGCTGACCGCGAGCACCAGCGCGACACAGCAGGCGATGACCTCGGGCAACATGGTCCCGGCGACCACGCTGCTGGCCGGCAGCCCGACCACGGCCGCGGCCCTGCTGACGCCCGCCACCGTTCCGCAGACCGTCTCCGTCCAGGTGGCCAACACCGATCTCACCGTGACAGTTACGGTGACCAGAAGCATGGCGACGGTTTCTCAGACCGCGACCACCCCGCTGACGAGCCTGCCGACGTGGAATCCCATCACGTTCACCCAGAACGCGTGGCTGGCCGCAAACTCGCTCGCCCGCGGTGACCTGGCGCTGGTCGCCGGAACGCGCTCGCACTGGACGCTGCACGCTCAGCTGGTCCTGTTCACCCCGCTGAGCACCGCTGTCGTCGGCGGTCGCGCGAGCACCGGCACCACCACCGGCGCGACGCCGGTCAGCACGCCGACCGCGGTTCCGACTCGCTGGTGAATCGAGTCGGCCAGCCGGTAGCTGCGCCAACTTCACCGGCGCACCCGCGTTCCGCGCGGGCGCGCCGGCGAGAACCCGTAAACCCCGCATACGCCCTCGATCCTGCATATGCCATGGCAGAAGCTCAGGACGTATACGGCGACTCCGGCGAGTACGGGGAGGCCGGCGAGCCGCGCACGCTGCGCTGCGGCGACCTCGTGCTCGACGAGTCCCGGTGGACGGTGCACCGGGCGGGAACGCCGGTAGACCTGTCACCGACCGAGTTCCGGCTACTGGCCTTCCTGCTGCGCCATCAGGGCAGCGTGCTGACCAGGACCCAGCTCCTGCAGGACGTATGGGGCCTGGGCTATACCGGCCAGTCTCAGATCGTGGAAACCTACGTCAGCTACCTGCGGCGCAAACTCGACCGGCTCGGGCCGCCGCTCATCCACACCCGCCGCGGCCTTGGCTATATGCTGCACGGCCCGGAGGCCCGAAGGCCCGGAGGCCCAGCGGCCCAGCGGCCGACGGTTAGACCCGTTCGATGATCGTGGCGTTGGCCTGGCCGCCGCCCTCGCACATCGTCTGCAGGCCGAACCGGGCGCCGGTCCGCTCAAGCTCATAGACGAGCTTGGTCATCAGGATCGCTCCGGTCGCCCCGAGCGGATGCCCCAGCGCGATGGCCCCGCCATTCGGGTTGGCCCGCTCGAGCGATGCTCCGGTGTCCTCCGACCACGCCAGCAGGACGGGCGCGAACGCCTCGTTGACCTCGAACACGTCGATGTCCCCGACCGTCATCCCGGCCCTCGCCAGGACCTTCCTGGTCGCTTCGATCGGACCGGTCAGCATCAGCACCGGGTCGGAGCCGACCACGGCCAGCGCGTGCACCCGAGCCATCGGGGTCAGGCCGTACCGCTCGAGCGCCGCCTCCGAGGCGATGAGCAGCGCACCGGCTCCGTCGGATATCTGCGAGGCGACCGCGGCCGTGATCTCCCAGTCCGGGCGGAGCGGCGCGAGCCCCGCCATTTTCTCCAGGGACGTGTCCCGGCGCGGGCCCTCGTCCTGGCTGAAGCCGTTCAGCGGCACTATCTCTCGCTCGAACCGGCCTTCGTCGATGGCGCGGACCGCTCGCTGGTGGCTCTCGAGGGCGAACTCCTCGAGCTGGCTCCGCTTGAGGCCCCACTGCTCGCAGATCAGCTGGGCGCCGCGGAACTGAGAGATCTCCTGGTCACCGTAGCGCTCCCGCCACTGGGGGCCCCACGGAGCCGGCATGCCCGCCTGCGTGGCCAGGGTGACGGTTGAGCCCATGGTGACGACGCTCATGCTCTCCACCCCGGCGGCGACCACGAGGTCCTGCGTGCCAGACATCACCGCCTGGGCGGCGAAATGGACCGCTTGCTGGGATGACCCGCATTGCCTGTCGACGGTGACGCCGGGCACGCTCTCCGGCAGGCCAGCCGACAGCCAGGCATTCCTGGCCACGTCCAAGGCCTGCGGGCCGATCTGCGAGACGCAGCCCATGATCACGTCTTCCACCGCGGCGGGGTCGATCCCGGTCCGGTCCACCAGCCCCCGCAGGACGTGGGCCCCGAGGTCGACCGGATGGACCCCGGCCAGGGATCCGTTCCGCTTGCCGATCGCGGTGCGCACCGCACCGGCTATGAACGCTTCCGCCATCACGGCCTCCGTCTGCGGGCTCCCGGGTCGCGCCCTGCCGCGGTTGACCCGTTCGCCGGCTTTGCTCCCGGACCTCACCGTACCTCGTCTCGCACCCGGAGACCCAATGCCGTAGTCTCGAAGCGGGTTCGCAAAACCGCAGGCTCAGGAGGCGGCCATGACCGGACTCATCTTGCTGGTGTTCATCGGCGCCATCGTCGCGTTTGGATGGACGCGCTTGCGCGGCAAGATGAAGCTAGGCGTGTCGGCGAAGCACTGGCTGGGGCCTATCGTCATCATCGTCTTGGTCGTGCTGATGATGTGGTCGGTGCACTCCGGCCACTGAGCGGCCGGCCCTGGCTGGCCGGGCCGGCCAGGACAGCTATGACCGGTCACCGCTGCGCGGCATCTCGAACCAGACCGCCTTGCCCTCCGGAGTCGGCCTGGATCCCCACCGGGTAGCCAGCTGCTCGACTAGGTAGAGGCCGCGCCCGCCCTCGTCTGTCTCCCCCGCGGTGCGGATCCGGGGGAGCCTGAGGTCGGGATCGAATACCTCGACCCACACCGACGTCGCGCCGCGCCGCAGCCGCAGCCGCAGCTCCCTGGCGGGGGATTGGGAGGATTGGGGCGACGCCGGGGTGACGCCGGGCGCGGCACCGTCCCATACCGGCGCGGCGCCCCCCTGAACCGAAGCCCCCTGGCCGGGAGCGGCGCTTTTCTTAGCCGGCACGGCGACTTTCCCGGCCGCCGCCAGGACCAGGGGCCCCATGTCGAAGTCGAGCTCGCGATGCGGGCTCGGCGTGATCGAGGCGTGCAAGACGGCGTTGGTGACCACCTCAGAGACCAGCAGGCAGGCGAGTTCGGTCTGCCCGGGGTCCATGCCCCAGGACCCGAACGTCTGGGCCGCCAGCCGTCTCGCCTCGGAGACCATGATCGGCTCGGCCGGGAACGTGCGCTCGGTCGAGGCGAGTTCGGACGGCGAGGACTTCACCACCAAGATGGCCATGTCGTCGTCAATGTCCCCGGGCACCGCGTATTCGGCCGCCGTGGCCACCGCGTCGGCATCCCCGCTGGCCGCGGCCGCGCGGACCGCGTGCTGCAGCATCTGGACCGCCTCGGCCTCCGAGTAGTGGCCTGAGCCGTCAGCGCGGGTCCGCCGGTCGGTCAGGCCATCGGTGTAGAACACCAGGATGGCCCCGGGCGGCATGCCGATCGTCTGCTCCTTGTACGTGGGCAGCCCCCGGATTCCCTTACCGCGCACGCCGAGCAGGACCAAGCTGCCGCACCTGTCCGCCGCTGATCACCAGGGGGGCGTCGTGTCCCGCGTTCGCGAAGGTCAGTTCCCTTGACCACGCGTCGTAGATCATGTAGATGCAGCTGACGGTGGGCGGGTCCCCGGCCAGCGCCCCGTTCTCGTCAACGGGGGCGAGCGAGCGGCACCACTCGTCTAGCTTGCGCATGATGTCCGCGGGCGACTTCTCGTCCTGGGCGAACGCCCGCAGGGCCGCCCGCAGCTGGCCCATGATCGCCGCCGCCCGCGCGCCCCGGCCCTCGACGTCACCGATGACGATGCCCACCCGCCCGGCGGCCAGCGGGATGATGTCGTACCAGTCGCCGCCCACCTGCGTCTGAATCCCCTGGCCGTGCGTCTCGAGCGGCTTGGCCGGGACGTACCGGCAGGCGACCTGCAGGCCGTCCAGGTCCGGGATCGCCTGCGGCAGCAGGCTCTTCTGGAAGGCCAGCGCGGTCTGCCGCTCGGTCTCGAACAGCATCGCGTTGTCGATCGCGATGGCCACCCGGCTGGCGATGGCGCCGATGAGATCGCGGTCAGGCGTGTCGTAATGGTGCTCGTCGCGTTCGGTGAGCCTGGACAGCGCCAGGCTCATCACGCCGAGAAGTTCTCCCCGGGCGTAGAGCGGCGCCGCGATCACCGACGTGAGACCGGCCTCGTGCGCTGCCGACATGCTCTCCGCGCTCGGCGCCGGGTAGTACTCACTGTCCAGGTCATTGACCGCGATCGTGTCGAGGCGCGCCATCGCCTGCTGGCAGAAGTGGCCCTCCGGGTAGTGGATCTGCTCGCCCACCTGGGCCCAGGTCCCTGGCGGCGGGACCCACTCGCTCGCGTGCCGCTGCACGCGGCGGACAAGCTGGTCTCCCTGGAACAAGTCGATGAAGCAGTGATCGGCGAACTGCGGTACCAGTATCTCCGCCACGTGCTTCAGCGTGGTGCCGATTTCCAGCGAGCCGGCCAGCCGCTCGCCCACCCGCTCGAGCAGGGCGAGCCTGTCCTGCTGCCCCTGGCCGTCGCGCTTGCTGGCCTCCCGGGCCAGGATCACCATCCCGTCGATGTCACCGCCCGGGTGACGCAGGGGCACGGCGAAGGCCCGGATGAGCGCACGCGACCCATCACCGCGCACGCTCTCGAACGTTCCCTCCCACGACCGGCCGTGCAGTACCTGCCCGGCCAGGTCCTCCGTCTTGCGCACGTCATCGTCGGCGAACAGGCCCAGCGACAGAACGGGGCAGCCGGCCAGCCGTCCCATATCACCGGAAATCCGGAAAAGCCTCGCCGCGAACTCGTTGATGTAGAGGAGATTGCTGAGCCGGTCGGTGACCACGACCGCGATATCGGCCTGGCCGAGGACCATGTCCGCCGGGAGGTATGCGTCGAAAGCGGCTTCACCCCAGCCCGTCACGCCCGCGCTCCCCGACCCAGGCAGCGTTGCGGATTGACATGATCACGCTCCGGCCACCGATTGATACCGGCTGCTAATGGACACGAAAATATGCGCGGCGATCTGACTGGGGAGTTCAGTCGAGATGGCGTCCACCGAGTCGCCGACTGTCACGTGCACACCATCGTCGCCTGCCATGAGAATCACCTCGCGTCCGGGTTGTATCCCGACGCGCTTGAGTTTAAGCATCAAAACAAGATCACTCTGAATTTGCTCGCCAATTCGCCGGATGACTACCCTCGTATCGTCCACCGATGCGACCTTTGTCATCGCCTCACCCGTCTCATTCGTGGCCGCGTGCACCCGCTCAAGAGCCTCGTCAGGCAGCCCGAGTTCGGGCAGGCCAGGGATGAGATTGCCGTGCGGGCATCGAACCGGATAGCCGAGCAGTTCGAGCAGGCGGCGCTCTACGCTCTCCGAGATCACGTGCTCCCAGCGGCACGCCTCGATATGCACTTCCTCCCACGGCAGCTTGATGACGCCGACGAGCAGGCACTCGGCCAGCCGGTGCTTGCGCATCACCCTGGTGGCGAGCGTCCGGCCGACGTCGCTCAGCGAGAGCTGCCTGTCCCCGGCGACGTGCAACAGTCCGTCCCGCTCCATCCTGGCCACGGTCTGGCTGACGGTCGGGCCGCTCTGCGTGAGCCGCTCGGCGATGCGCGCCCGCAGCGGTGTGACGCCTTCCTCTTCGAGTTCGAAGATGGTGCGGAGGTACATCTCCGTCGTGTCAATGAGCCCCTGGGCTGTCAACTCCTCATCCTCCTGCTTGTGATGCTATGCGCAGGAACTAAGGGGAAAGGCGCTCGATGGTCCAGCCGTCATCGTGACGCCGGTAGCGCAGGCGGTCGTGCAGCCGGTACCTGCCCGCCTGCCAGAATTCGACGGTCTCCGGTACAAGCACATAACCGCCCCAGAAGTCGGGCATCGGGATGCTGGCCGGCGGCGCCCAGCGCTGCTCGAGCTCGGCGACGCGGCGGTCGAGCTCCTCGCGGGACCCGATGACCTGCGACTGCCTGCTGGCCCACGCTCCGATCTGCGATCCCCGCGGCCTGGACCGGTAGTAGGGCGCGCTGTCCGCCTGCGACATGATGCGCACGCTGCCCTCGGCGGTCACCTGGCGCCGAATGGCGTACCAGGGGAAGACCGCGCACGCCCGGGGATTCGCCGCGATGTCCCTGCCCTTGCGCGACGTCCGGTTGCTGTAGAAGGTGAAGCCGGCCTGGTCGTGCGCCTTCAGCAGCACGGTCCGGGCTCGCGGGCGGCCTTCGGCGGAAACGGTGGCGAGCACCATCGCCGTGGGCTCGGGCACGCCCAGCGCCTCGGCATCGGACATCCACTGGGCAAACTGCGTCATAGGGTCACCGGCCATCACGCCCTCTGACAAGCTTCCCGTTTCGGGATCACGCTGTGTCATGTCCATGGGTAACGATCCTCACACCTGTTTCGGCTACCGCATACCCTGGTACGGGCGGTTGAATGGTAGCGCTGGAATCGGCCCCGCCGCCCTTCTGCGCCGCTTTGCGGCTCTGGAGGGTTCGGCCCGGCACATGGCGTGAGGTGCCCTCTGACACCCCCATGAGGAAGAAGAGAGGAAACACCGATGTCGGACTTCAAGCCAGGCCTTGAAGGCGTCATCGCCTTCGAGACGGAAATCGCCGAGCCGGACAAAGAGGGCGGTTCGCTCCGGTACCGCGGAGTTGACATTGAGGAGCTAGTCGGCCACGTCTCTTACGGGCATGTCTGGGGCCTTCTCGTCGACAATGCCTTTGCGCCCGGGCTGCCGCCTGCCGAGCCTTACCCGATCCCGGTCCATTCCGGCGATATCCGGGTCGACGTGCAGAGCGCCCTGGCCATGCTCGCACCCGCCTGGGGGCTGCGGCAGCTACTCGACATCAGCGACGAGCAGGCCCGCGAGGATCTCGCCCGCGCCTCGGTGATGGCCTTGTCCTTCGTGGCGCAGGCCGCCCGCGGCGTCGGGCTTCCGATGGTGCCGCAGCGCCGGGTTGACCAGGCCGAGACGATCACCGAGCGGTTCATGATCCGCTGGCGCGGCGATCCGGACCCACGGCACGTGAAGGCGGTCGACGCGTACTGGACGTCGGCGGCCGAGCACGGCATGAACGCCTCGACGTTCACTGCCCGCGTGATCGCCTCTACCGGAGCCGACGTGGCTGCCGCCCTGTCCGGGGCGGTCGGCGCGATGTCCGGCCCGCTGCACGGAGGCGCGCCTGCGCGCGTCCTGCACATGATCGAGCAGGTCGAGCGGACTGGGGACGCTGAGCGGTACGTAACGTCTGTGCTGGACCGGGGCGAACGGCTGATGGGATTCGGGCACCGGGTGTACCGGGCCGAGGACCCCCGCGCCCGGGTGCTCCGCCGTACGGCCAAGGAGCTGGGCGCGCCGCGATACGAGGTCGCGCTGGCCTTGGAGAAGGCGGCCCTGGCCGAGCTCAGGGCGCGGCGCCCGGACCGGGTGCTCGAGACCAACGTGGAGTTCTGGGCGGCCATCGTGCTGGACTTCGCGGGCGTTCCGCCGCACATGTTCACTTCGATGTTCACCTGTGCCCGGACGGCGGGCTGGGCGGCCCACATCAGGGAGCAGAAGCGCACCGGCAGGCTGGTCCGGCCGGCCGCCCGGTACATCGGTCCCCCGACGCGGCCCGTCCGCGACGTCCCTGGCGCGGACGAGGTGCTCGACCGGCAGGTATTAGCGCCGGGCGGTCCCGCCGGTAAGCTGCGGCAATGAGCGAGCTGGAGGGGCGCGGCGCCGCCTGGACTGAGGAGCGAGGGACGAGCGACGAGGGAAGGCGGCGCCTGAAGGCGCCCCGGAGGCGAGCGGGAGACAGCGCATGAGCAGTATCGTGATCCCGGCGCCGCTCAAGCCGAAGGACGGCAGGTTCGGCAGCGGTCCCGCCAAGATCCGCCCGGAGCAGCTGACCGCGCTCGCGGACTCGGGAGCCGCCTACCTCGGCACGTCGCACCGCCAGCCGCCGGTCAGGTCGCTGGTGCGAAGGATCCGCGGCGGGCTGGCCGAGCTTTTCAGCCTGCCCGCCGACTACGCGGTCGTGCTTGGCAACGGCGGTACCAGCGCGTTCTGGGACATGGCCACGGCCGGGCTGATCCGCGAGCACTCGCAGCACCTGAGCTTCGGCGAGTTCTCGGCCAGGTTCGCGGCGCTGGCCGGCCGCGCGCCCTGGCTGTCAGAACCGACCGTGGTGGAGTCCGCCCCGGGCACCCATCCGGCACCATGGCCGGAACCGCGGGCGGATACCTACGCGCTGACCCACAACGAGACCTCGACGGGCGTGGCGATGCCGGTGCACCGCGTCCCGGGTGCCGATCCCGGATCGCTGATCGTGGTCGACGCGACCAGCGCCGCGGGGGGCCTCCCGGTGCGGGCCGACGAGTTCGACGCGTACTACTTCGCCCCGCAGAAGGGCCTCGGCTCGGACGGCGGGCTCTGGATAGCCCTGATGTCCCCGTCCGCCGTGGAGCGGGTGCACGAGATCGCCGCGAGCGGGCGGTACATACCCGACTTCCTCTCGCTGCGGATAGCCCTGGAGAACTCGGCCAAGGACCAGACCTACAACACGCCCGCGGTGACGACCTTGTTCCTGCTGGCCGATCAGATCGAATGGATGCTCGACCGCGGCGGCCTGCCCTGGGCCACCGCCCGGACGGCACGATCGGCTGCCATACTGTATACGTGGGCGGAGAAGGCGGCTTTCGCGGACCCGTTCGTCGCCGATCCCGCGCAGCGCTCGCAGGTCGTCGGCACGGTCGACGTCACGGGTGGGCTATCCGCTGACGACATAGCGGCGTCCTTGCGGGCCAACGGAATCGTCGACACGGAGTCCTATCGGAAGCTAGGCCGCAATCAGCTGCGAATCGGCATGTTCCCCGCGGTCGATCCGGCGGACGTGGAAGCACTGACCGCCTGCATCGATTACGTGGCCGAACGCGTCGCCAGCTAACCGGGAAGCAGCTAGCGGGGAAGCAGCTAACGGATGATCGACCCGATCAGCACCGTAAGCACGAGGAGCACGAGTACCGCCGGAAGCAGAAATCGGGGCAGCCGGTTCACGATGACAGCCTATAAACCTGCAGACAAGACAAGATCCGAGGTGGGTCATGGGTGACAATGCTCACCAGGCAGACGTGCTGAGCGAGCCTGCTCACTCCCCGCGTACCGGTTTAGACCCAAGGACCCGCGCGACGCAGGAGGGGATCAAGCGGCCCCCTGCATCCGCTGCCGCTTCGGGGGATCATATGCGGCTGTTCGTGGCGATCGCCCCGCCGTCGGCGGTGTTCGATGAGCTCGATGCCCTGGTTGAGCCGCTCCGGGCCAGGCGGCTTGACCTGCGCTGGACCAACCGGGAAGCCTGGCATGTGACCCTGGCTTTCCTCGGCGAGGTCGACGAGGCCACCGCGGCCAAGCTGCTGCCGCGCCTCGAGCGTGCCGCGCGGCGGCATCACCAGGTACGGCTCGCGTTCGCGGGCGCGGGCGCCTTTCCCTCCGCCGCCCGGGCGAACGTGCTGTGGAGCGGCCTGTCCGGTGACCGCGGGGCCCTGGCGCGACTGGCCGAATCCGTCGCCGCGGGCGCAAGCCGCGCGGGCACGCCCCCGCCCGACAAGGGCCGCCGCTTCCAGCCGCATCTGACCCTGGCCAGGTGCCGCATGCCCGCCGATGTCACGGAGCTAGTCGCCGCGCTGGCCTGCTACCAGGGGCAGCCATGGACCGCGGATCGCGTTCACCTGGTCCGCAGCCGCCTCGGCGCCACCGAGCATCCTCGCTATACCTCGCTCGCGAGCTGGCCGCTGAGGACGCCGCCGGTCACGAGGACTGGCTGAGCTTCTCCAGGATCGGCACCGCCGCCCGGAGCGTGGCGCGTTCCTCGGCGGTCAGTTCGGCCAGCCGCCGGGCTAGCCACGCGTCCTTCCGCCGCCTGACGCGCTGGACGACCGCGCGTCCCTCCTCGGTGACGGTGAGAATCACCTGACGCCGATCGGTCGGGTGCGGCGAGCGGACCACGAGGTTGCGCCCCTCGAGCACGGCGATGACGCGGGTCATGGACGGCGGCTGCACCTTCTCGTGCTCCGCCAGCTCGCCCGGGGTCATCGCCTGGTGGACCTCCAGGCCCGACAACGCGGCCAGCTGAGTCTCGGAGAGCACCGCCTCCGTCATGCCCGAGGCGGCCCGCTGGGCCCGCAGGCGCCTCGCCAGCCTGCTCACGGAGATCCGCAGAGCGGTGGCCAGCCCGGCATCAGTCCTGGTCCGCGTAGCTGTCATCATCGGTAACCTTCGTCGGCCGGGCCCCTATAGCGTGGACTAAGTACATCACGGTCACGAACCGTGCGCAGCCGCCGCGACCCAAAGACCGGTATCGGGCGCTCCCGGTCGGCTGAGCGTCCGGGACGCCGTCCGACCTCGTAGCCTGAAGGGATGAAGCGAACCAGGGAGCTCCAGACGCGCCCCTCGCCGCCACCGCCGCTCGAGGCGAACGACCAGGTGGTCACCGGGGTCATCACGGCCGGGTGGGCCGTCGCGCTGGTGGTGCTGCTCATTGTTCGCGGCAGCCTGCCGGCCGGCGACCGCTGGTGGATCTGGACCTGCGTGACCGGGCTGGTGCTCGGCCTCTTCGGGTACTGGTACGTGCCGAGGCTGAAACGCACGAGGGCCAGGAAGGCGGAAGGTCAGTCGGCCCCGCGGGACAACGGCTCGAATACGGTCTCCTCGACCGACACCCCGGGCAGGTCGACGAGATCGTAACCGAACTCGTCGATGACCGGCGCGCGCGCGGCCGTCGCCTCGGCCATGGACTCCGAGTGAGCTCCGCAGCCGTGGTCGGCCGACACGACCCGGCCGTCGTCCGGCGCGTACGCGTTCGCGCAGGCCCCGAAGAGCCGGCCGAGCTCCCCGCTCAGCGGGACGAAGAAGCCGCAGCTGACGCAGTGGGCGGGCGCCGCGTGCGCGAGCGGTGTCCGCGGGCCGTGCTCGCTGGTGTACCAGCGCTCGGACGCGCTTTCGCGGCCGATGACGGACAGCACCCGCGACCGTCCGGGCGCGGGCAGTTCGGCCGGTTCGGCGGGGCCCTCGTCCGCGTCGCCATCGAACCAGTCGGTGACGGCGTCATCACCTTCGAGCACGACCAGCGATACCAGCCGCTCGTCGTCCGGCGGGGCGGGCAGCAGGTCGCCGACACCGAGATCGCCCGGCCGCAACCGGTCGTGCCACGGCACCCAGTCCGGCGCGAGCAGCGCACCCGGCCCGGGCAGCAGCACCGTCTCGCTGACCGTCACCGCCTTGGCCCTGGGCGCCCGGACGACCGTCACCGCCCATCTCCAGCCGGTGTAGGCCGGGTCCGCGCAGTCGAACAGGTGGGTGACGATGCGTTCGCCTTCTGCCTGCACACCGAGATGGTCGCCGACCTGGGCGGCGCCCACGACGGCGACGATGGCGTCCCGCGCGAGGTCGACGGCCTCCGCGCATGCCTGATCTGGTTCCCTGGTTCTGGTGCGGGTGGGAGTCACGGCTACCAATTCTCGCTCATCACGCATGCAGCATGTACGGTTACCCGCCGTCGTGTATCGCGACGGCCGGGTCGCCGCAGTGGCGACAACCAAGAATACTAGTTACATGCGGATGTCCGAGGCGATGCGGCGAACCGGTAGCGCGGCCCGCGCCACGGGTGGCGCCGTACGGTCCGGCGCGCGGGCCGGCGCCACCGCGACCCGCAGGACGGGCGGCTTCGTGCACCGGGTGACCGGCGCCTCGGGGGCCGGGCGGACCGGCCTGTCCACGCTCATCGAACTGACCGCCGGCAGCGGCGCCGGGGACGCGTTCGTCGCCGTGTCGCTGGCCGGGACGATTTTCTTCAGCACGTCGGTGGATCAGGCGCGTGGCCGGGTGGTGCTTTTCCTGCTGGTGACGATGGCGCCGTTCGCGGTTCTCGCGCCGTTCATCGGGCCGGCTCTCGACCGCATGCAGCAGGGCCGGCGCTACCTGCTGGCCGGCACCCTGCTGGCCCGCGGCCTGCTGTGCTGGGGGATGTCGGCCGCCATCCACAGCCCGGTGACGCTGCTGCCCGCGGCGTTCGGCATCCTCGTGCTGCAGAAGGCGTACGGCGTGTTGCGCGCGTCGATCACGCCCCGGCTGCTGCCCGCGGAAATTACCCTGGTGACCGCCAACGCGCGGTCACAGCTCTTCACCCTGACCGCTTCCATGCTCGGCGGGGCACTGGCGGCGGGAATCCAGGCGGCGGCCGGCTCCGCCTGGGTGCTCCGGGCGGGCACGCTGATCTACCTGGCCGCCATGGTCCTCGCGCTGCGGCTCCCCGAACAGGTGGACTCACCCGCGGCTCCGGCGGCGACCACTGCGGGACCGCGGCCGGCGAACGGCGCGCGAACCCCGCCGACCGCCGCTGCCACGCCGCCAGCCGATTTTTACCCGAACGAGCGTGGGCGACACCCCCGGCCACGTGACACCGGCCCACGGGCGGAACGGGGTCCGGCAGGCCGCACCATCCCCTTCGAGCCCGCCGCCCTGCCGCCGGGGGCGCGACCTGATCCGGGCGGCGCCTCCGGGCCCGCGGGGCGCGGGACGCCGACGGGCGCCAGGCGCTGGCGGAGCCTGGCCAACGTAGGCCCGGTGGTGGGCGAGGCGATGCGAGGCAACGCGGTGCTGCGCGCGTTCTCCGGCTACATGGTCTTCTTCCTCGCGTTCCTGCTGCGCAGCGGGCATTTCGGCGTGTCGCCCAACGTCGCGCTCGGTGCCCTTGTGGCCGCGGCCGCGGCCGGCGCCCTGGCCGCGATGGCGATCGGCTCCCTGGTCCGGGCCCGGGCCCCGCAGTTCATTCTGTTCGGCATGCTCATCCTGGCGCCGATCGTGACGGCAGCGGGCGCCTGGTTCTTCAGCCTGGCGGCGGCCATCGCGGTGGCGTTCACCTCCGCGCTCGCCGCCGGGCTGGCCAAGCTGTCACTTGACTCCACGGTGCAGCGCGAGATCGGCGAGGAGATCCGGTCCTCAGCGTTCGCGGTCTCCGAGACGCTGAACCAGGTGTCGAACGTGGCGGGAGGCGTGGCCGGCGTCCTGGTCTCGATGCTCAACAACGGCCAGGCCGGCCTGGCCATCCCGGCCGCGGGCCTGACCGCCGCGCTGGTCACGCTCGTCGCCCGGCGCAGACGGCGCATCCTCGCCCAGCGGATGCGCGAAGAACCCCCACCGCGCCGGACCCGCCCCGATAAGCCCGGCTACTCCCGCTAAGGCCGTTCGCCCTGCCTGATCAGGGCTCGATGTCATCGGCGAGCGCTCGGAGCAGGGCCGCGATCTTCTTGGCGTCGCGGGCGTCCGGGTGCTTGCCGCGGCGGTAGGTCGTCGACACGTCGTCGAGCAGCTTGATCAGGTCCTCGACGATCTCGATCATCTCGTCCGGCTTCTTGCGGGCCTGCTTGGCGGCCGCGACGGTCGGCGGCGGCTCGAGGATCCGCACCTGGAGCGCCTGCGCACCGCGGCGTCCCTCGGCCACCCCGAACTCCACCCGCTGCCCCTGCCGCAGCGCGGTCGTCCCCGACGGCAGCGCCGAGGAATGCACGAACACCTCGCCACCGTCGTCACGGGCGATAAAGCCATACCCCTTGTCGGAGTCGTACCACTTAACCTTGCCGGTAGGCACGCGCAGACCTCACGTCGAAGAGAACTTAAGAACAACCAGCGATCAGGCGACCGACAGGATGCTATGGGCATTTCTAAGGCTATCGGTCCGGGACGCCGGATCGCAGCTTCGGTCCGGCCTCACACGTTCGGATGGTGCTGGGACGGGATCGCGTGCGAGGCCGGAGTCCGACGGCGATCTCCCCCATGAGCCAAGATCGCATTGGCGCTATACCCAGCGCTTATATCCAGAAACATGCGACACGGCGGCACCTGGGGCGAGGAGCTTTCCCACGCCGCCATCAAGGCAACCCGCCATCAAGGCAAAACGGCCCGGGGAAGACCCCGGGCCGTTTGGGTGACTCGACTTCCGGCGAAATCAGAAGTCCATGTCGCCGCCACCGCCGGGCATGGCGGGGGCCTTGTCCTTCTCCGGCTTCTCCACGATCACGGCCTCGGTGGTGAGGAACAGGCCCGCGATCGAAGCCGCGTTCTGCAGCGCCGACCTGGTGACCTTCGCGGGGTCGATGATGCCGGCCTTGAACATGTCGACATACTCACCGGTCGCGGCGTCCAGACCCTGACCGGCGGGCAGCGTCTTGACCTTCTCGACCACCACGCCGCCTTCGAGGCCGGCGTTCACCGCGATCTGCTTCAGCGGCTCCTCCAGCGCCCGGCGCACGATCTTCGTGCCGGTCGCCTCGTCGCCCGACAGGTCGAGCTTCTCGAAGGCGCTCCGGCCCGCCTGCAGCAGCGCGACGCCGCCACCGGGCACGACACCCTCCTCGACCGCGGCCTTGGCGTTGCGCACCGCGTCCTCGATGCGGTGCTTGCGCTCCTTCAGCTCGACCTCGGTGGCCGCCCCCGCCTTGATGACCGCGACGCCGCCGGCCAGCTTGGCCAGCCGCTCCTGCAGCTTCTCGCGGTCGTAGTCGGAGTCGGTGTTCTCGATCTCGGTGCGGATCTGGTTGACCCGGCCAGAGATCTGGTCGGCGTCGCCAGCGCCGTCGACGATCGTCGTCTCGTCCTTGGTGACCACGACCTTGCGGGCCCGGCCGAGCACGTCGAGGTCGACGTTGTCCAGCTTGAGACCGACTTCCTCGCTGATGACCTGGCCACCGGTCAGGATGGCGATGTCACCGAGCATGGCCTTGCGGCGGTCGCCGAAGCCGGGGGCCTTGACGGCCACCGACTTGAACAGGCCGCGCATCTTGTTCACGACCAGGGTCGCCAGGGCCTCACCGTCGACGTCCTCGGCGATGATGACGAGCGGCTTGCCGGACTGCACCACCTTGTCCAGCAGCGGGAGCAGGTCCTTGTTCGCCGAGATCTTGGAGTTAACCACGAGGATGTACGGGTCCTCGAGGACGGCCTCAAGCCGCTCCGGGTCGGTGACGAAGTAGGGCGCGATGTATCCCTTGTCGAAGCGCATGCCCTCGGTGAGCTCAAGCTCGAGGCCGAAGGTGTTGGACTCCTCGACGGTGATGACGCCTTCCTTGCCGACCTTGTCCATGGCCTCGGCGATCATCTCGCCGATGGCCGGGTCGCCGGCCGAGATGGAGGCGGTGGCGGCGATCTGCTCCTTGGTCTCCACCTCCCGGGCGAGCTTGGAAAGCTCCTCGCTCACCCGCTCGACGGCCGCCTCGATGCCGCGCTTGAGCGACATCGGGTTGGCACCCGCCGCGACGTTGCGCAGGCCCTCGCGCACAAGCGCCTGAGCTAGCACGGTGGCCGTCGTCGTGCCGTCGCCGGCCACGTCGTCGGTCTTCTTCGCTACTTCCTTGACAAGCTCGGCGCCGATCTTCTCCCAGGGGTCCTCGAGCTCGATCTCCTTGGCGATGGACACGCCATCGTTGGTGATCGTGGGTGCGCCCCACTTCTTCTCGAGTACCACATTGCGGCCCTTGGGGCCGAGGGTTACCTTCACGGCGTCGGCGAGCTGGTTCATACCGCGCTCGAGGCCGCGCCTGGCGTCCTCGTTAAACGCGATCATCTTCGCTGCCATAGGCTCCAGTCCTCCGTGGCGTACGCGCGGATCGAGCCGACGCCCGCGACGGATGGCATCCCGCGCGACAGTCCCTTCCTGCCGCGAGAGGGTGCCTCATCGCCCGATCCCGCCATCATGCTGGCACTCGCATGAGGAGAGTGCCAGCACCATGTTTAGCACTCTCATAGTGAGAGTGCAAACGCCGCAAGGGGTCCGGGGGATGGGTCCCCCCCGGTCCGGGGGCCAGGGGGGTACGGGGGGGGCGGGCAGCCCCCCCGTGATCGGGGGGATCCCGGGGGGTCGCCCCCCCGGGGAAACACAGCCGGCCCGGCCCCGGTGGGGCCGGGCCGGCCAGCTGAACCCGGCAGATCGTGGCCCCGCGAAGCGGGGCCGCGAGCGAACTTACGAGACCACGTGAACCTTGTCGGCCTGCGCGCCCCGATCGCTTTGCGTGATCTCGAACTCGACCCGTTGTCCCTCTTCTAGCGTGCGATAACCATCCGACTGGATCGCTGAGAAGTGGACGAACACGTCCTTGCCACCGTCGACGGCGATGAAGCCGTATCCCTTGTCCGGGTTGAACCATTTGACGGTGCCCTGAGCCATTCCAAACAACTCCCTAACTGCGCTCGGGCCTCGAGCCCCGCCCTTGTCACCGCGGAACCCGTCGATCGCACCGGGTGAGAACGGCTGCGTACGCGGAACGCACGAATCCCGTCCCCGTCCAACGGCGACCGGAATTGACCTTACCTTGTACCGAGGGTGCCTGACGCCACTTACCCACCAGTCACGCCATCTGGCCCTCGTTGGCCACAGTCTCCGGCGCGCCGCCCGCCACCGCGGGGATGACCGAAACCCGCGTTCCCGCCGCCACTTGCGTGTCGAGTCCCTGCGCGAAACGCACGTCTTCGTCGCCCACGTAAACATTGACGAACCTGCGCAGTTTGCCGCCGTCGTCGAGGATCCGGCCGGCCAGGCCCGGGTAGGCGGCGTCCAGGCCGTCGATGACCTCGCGGAGGGTTCCCTCCGTCGCGGTCACCTCCGCCGCGCCGCCGGTGTAGGACCGCAAGATGGTGGGGATGCGAACCTGCACTGTCACGACATTGCCTCCTGGAATGCTTCGAGCGTTGGCTTGATCGGGGCGGGCACGTCCACCGCCGCGATGACCGCGTCGAGGGTCTTCAGCCCGTCGCCCGAGTTGATGATCACGGTCTCCGCCTCCGGGTCGAGCTGCCCGGCGGCGAGCAGCTTGCGCAGCACGCCTAGGGTGACGCCGCCGGCGGTCTCCCCGAAGATGCCCTCGGTCGTGGCGAGCAGCCGGATCGAGCCGACCACCTCCTCGTCGCTGACGTCGGCGATCGCCCCGCCGGTGCGCCGCACCACGTCGAGCACGTAGGGCCCGTCGGCCGGGTTGCCGATGGCCAGCGACTTGGCGATGGTGGCCGGCCGCACCGGCCGCACCACGTCGTGCCCGGCGGCGAACGCGGCGGACACCGGCGAGCAGCCGGTGGCCTGGGCGCCGTACACCCGCCACGGCGCCTGCGGCACCAGGCCGAGCGAAACCAGCTCGCCGAAGCCCTTGTCCACCTTCACCAGCTGCGCGCCCGACGCGATCGGCACCACCACCTGCTCGGGCAGCCGCCAGCCGAGCTGCTCGGCGATCTCGAAGCCCAGCGTCTTGGACCCCTCGGCGTAGTAGGGCCGCACGTTGACGTTCACGAAGGCCCAGTCCGGGTGCTCGCCGGCCAGCTCGGACGCCAGCCGGTTCACGTCGTCGTAGGTGCCGTCCACGGTGATGAACGTGCCGCCGTAGACCGAGGTGGTGATGATCTTCTGCAGCTCCAGGTCGGCGGGCACGAGCACCACCGAGCGGATGCCGGCCCGGGCGGCCGCTGCGGCCACCGCGTTGGCCAGGTTGCCCGTGGACGGGCAGGCGAGCACCTTGAAGCCCATCTCGGTGGCGGCGGCCAGGGCCACCGCCACCACCCGGTCCTTGAACGAGTGCGTCGGGTTGCCCCGGTCGTCCTTGATCCAGAGCCTGCGCATGCCCAGCGCGTGCGCGAGGTTGTCGGCGCGGATCAGCCTGGTGTAGCCGGGCTCCGTGGTGGGTCGTTGCGCGATATCGGCAGGCACCGGGAGCAGCGGCGCGTACCGCCACATGTTCGGCGGGCCGGCCTGGATGTCCGCTCTGCTCAGCCGCGGAAAGTGGTAACGGACTTCTAGGGGCCCGAAGCACTCCTCGCAGGCGTAGTGCGGGCCGAGGTCGTAAACCTTGCCGCACTCGCGGCAGGATAGCCCGGTGGCATGGCCGAACCCGGAAGCTGTGCTCGATGAGCGTGTCGTTGCTGTGGTCACCGGCGAGGATTTCCTTCCCCATCTTTCCCAGCGGTCACGCTGACCGCGGGCCGGACTTGGCACCATGTCACGCGCCTCGCCGTTCACGACGGGCATGGATGCGCGCTAGGTTGCCGGGGTTTCGCAGGGCCGATCCCTCCACCCCTCTGGATGAGCGTTATTCAGTTGTGTCCTAAACGGGATTAAGAGTACCAGGCTAGCCCGGGGGGATGGGTCCCCCCGGAGCCCCCCGCGACCGGGGGGACCCATCCCCCCGGACCCCCCTTGCTAACCTGCCGGACTATGAAGCAACGGGTCCTCGTGGCGTCTAATCGCGGTCCGATTTCGTACCAGTTCGACGCCGACGGCTCGCTGGCCGGTCAGCGGGGCGGCGGGGGCATGATCGCCGGGGTGACGTCCGGGCTGGCGGCCCTCGGGCCTGAGGCCAGTGTGACCTGGATCTGCGCCGCGCTCAGCGACGCGGACCGAACGGTCGCACGGCAGCAGGACGCGGGCGTCCGGGATGAGGCCGGCGTTCCGGTGCGGATGCTCGACATCCCGCCCGACACCTTCGACCGCGCGTACAACAACGTGGCGAACTCGGCCCTGTGGTTCGTGCACCACCTGCTGTTCGACACCCCGAACCAGCCGCGGTTCGGCCGCGAGTTCCGCCGCGACTGGGAGTCCTACCTGGCCTATAACGAGGCGTTCGCCAGCGCCCTGACCCAGGAGGCGGAGCGGGAGCAGCCGCCGTCCGGCGGCCTGCGGGTCCTGATCCAGGACTACCACCTGAGCCTGGCTCCGCGGCTGCTGCGGGACAGGCTCGGCGAGGCCGCCCGCGACGCCGGCATCGCGCACTTCAGCCACACCCCGTGGGCGCCGCCCGACTACTACCGGATCCTCCCGCTGGAGGTGGGCCGGGCCCTGCTCGACGGCATCCTCGGCGCGGACCACGCCGGCTTTCACGCCGAGCGGTGGGCCACGGCATTCGTGCAGTGCTGTGCGGCGATGCTGGGCGCCGACGTGACGCCCGCGGGCGCCGCGTGGCGGGTGACCCACCGGGGTCATGTCACCGAGGTGGCCGTGCACCCGCTCGGCGTAGACGCTCCCGCCCTGCGGAACCGCGCGCGGGCCGGGGACGTGCGGGCCCACGTCGGCACGCTCAGCCGGGCGGCGGGCGGCCGGAAGCTGATCGTCAGGGTCGACCGGACCGAACTGTCCAAGAACATCGTGCGCGGCCTCGCCGCGTACCGCGAGCTGCTCGTGACCCGGCCGCAGTGGCGGGGCCGCGTCGTGCACCTGGCCTTCGCCTACCCGTCCAGGTCGGCGCTGCCGGAGTACCGCGCCTACACCGAGCGGGTGAGGCAGCTCGCCCGGGAGATCACCGAGGATTTCGGCACGGCGGACTGGGACCCGCTGATCCTGGAGGTGAAGGACGATTACCCCCGGTCGCTGGCCGCCTGCGCGGTCGCCGACGTGCTGCTGGTGAACCCGATCAGGGACGGCATGAACCTGGTCGCGCAGGAGGGGCCGGTGCTGTCCGAGCGCGGCTGCGCGCTGGTGCTGTCCCGCGAGGCCGGCGCGGCCGCGATGCTCGCGGCCGACGCGCTGCTCGTCAACCCCTACGACATCACCGAGACGGCCGAGGCCCTGCATCAGGCGCTCGCCATGCCCGACGCCGAACGCCGGCGCCGCAGCGCCGCGCTCGCCGCCACCGCCGCGTCGTGCCCGCCCGCGCGCTGGCTGGGCGACCAGCTGGCGTCCCTGGGGTCCTGACACCTTCCGCCGGGGCGTAAACACCCGGCCGTTCGGATTAAAAGATCTGTCTCCCGAACGGACCCGGTGCGTGCCCGGGCATCCCGCTCACCGCCCCGGCGGCGTCATCCGGGCCGGCCCTTCATGCCCTTCGGCCGGGGCGAGCGCATGCGCTGCCGGCGGGCCCGCTGGGCGCGCAGCCGCTTGACGAGGACCGGGTCGAAGGCGAGCGCCTCCGGCCGGTCGATCAGCTCGTTCAGCAGCTGGTAGTACCTGGTCGCGGGCATGTCGAGCACCTCGGCGATGGCCTGCTCCTTCACTCCGGGCGACCGCCAGCCGCGCCGCTCGAACGCCAGGATCCGCATGTCACGTTCCGACAACCCGGACATACGACCTCCTCCCCGCGCGCTCCCCACACTCCCGGGGCCCGGTTATTCCAGACCGTACCTGAGATCAAGGGGTGTACCTCGGCGGGCGGCCGACGTACGCTCACGGGTCGTGACCCATTTTCGCTACCTCAGTTTTCTCACCGACTATGGGCTCGAAGACGGCTTCGTGGCCGCGTGCCATGGGGTCAGTGCCCGGATCGCGCCGCACGCGGACATCATCGACGTGACCCACCTGGTCCCGCCGGGCGATGTCAGGCGCGGTGCGGCCGTGCTCGCGCAGACCGTGCCCTACCTGCCTCCGGCCGTGCACGTGGCGGTGGTCGACCCCGGCGTCGGCACGGCCAGGCGCGGGGTCGCGGTGGCGGCCGGGGACTCGGTGTTCATCGGGCCGGACAACGGCCTGCTGTCCTGGGCGCTGACCGCGTCGGGCGGCGCGGTCCGCGCGTTCAGCCTGACCAACAAGCAGCTGTGGCTGAGCCAGGTGACGCCGACGTTTCACGGCCGGGACATTTTCATGCCGGTGGCCGCGCACCTGGCGACGGACGCCGAACTGGCCGCGGCCGGGGATGAGATCGACGTCGGCGATCTGGTCACGCTGCCGGCCCCGGAACGGCTGGTGCGCGATTTCACCGCGGCGGGGGAAGTGCTGACCGTGGACCGGTTCGGCAACGTCCAGCTCACGATCACCGGGGCGGACGCGGCGGAAATCGGCGTCAAACCGGGCGGCACCGTGCTCGTGCACTGCGGCCACCGCCAGCTGACCGTGCCGTACCGAGATATGTTCGGCGCGGTAGCGACCGGTGAGCTCGTCGCCTATACCGACAGCGCGGGCCTGGTTTCCATCGCGGTGAACGGCGGCGACGCGGCGCAGCGGCTCGGCCTGCCGCCCGGTGCGCGGGTATCGATCGCGGCCATACCCCAAACTATTCATGGGTGATTCATTCCACGCGCGGCGGCCGCGTGGCACGATGACATAGGCCGGGTCGGAACATCGCTACCGCAGGCCAGCCTCGGAGGAGATATCTGACCAAGTGTCACACCGATCGCTCCGCAGCACCCTGGTGCCGGTCGCGGCAGGGCTAGCTGCGGTAATCGCCGTTTCCGGGGCTGCGTCCGCGCTCGCTGCCACGGGTTATGCCGTCGCGGGCAACGCCGTCCGGGACCAGGAATGGTGGCTGGACGGCCTGCACGCCACGCAGGCCTGGCCGACCACCGAGGGAGCCGGGATCACCGTGGCCGTGCTCGGCACGGGTGTCGCCGCCGGACACCCGGACCTGGCCGACGCCGTCACCACCGGACCCGACTTCAGCGGTTCCGGCCGGACGGCAGGCGGGCCCTTCTGGGGCATCGACGGGACCGAGGTGGCGAGCGTCATCGCCGGGCACGGGCACGGCACCGGCGGCGAGGCGGGCATCTACGGCATCGCGCCCATGGCGAGAATCCTGTCCATCCGGGTCAGCCTGGAATTCAACGATCCGCTGAACTTGGATCAGGCCGTCCCCCGGCGGCTGCCCGCAGCCATCGCCGAGGGCATAATCTACGCGGTCGATCACGGGGCCCGGGTCATCGACCTGCCGCTGGACCCGGGGACGACCGGCCTGACGGGCCAGGGCAACCCGGCCGCGGCCGGCGGCAGCGCGGCCGAGCAGGCGGCGGTGACGTACGCGCTGCGCAAGAACGTCGTGCTGGTCGCCCCGGCGGGCGATGACGGCCTGGGTCCCGGCCTGGTGAATTACCCGGCTGCCTACCCGGGCGTCATCGCGGTGGGCGCGGTCGCCCGCACCGGGCAGGTCGCCCCGTTCAGCAGCAAGCGCTCGTACGTGTCGCTGACGGCGCCCGGCGTTGGCCTGATGGCCGCGACCCCGCCCGGCGGCTACGCGCGGATAAGCTCGACCAGCACGGCCAGCGGCATCGTGGCCGGCGTGGCCGCCCTCATCCTGTCCAGGTTCCCGCACCTCACCGTGGCTCAGGTCACCCAGGCGCTGACCGGGAGCAGCACGACCACGGGCGCCACTACCGACCGCGCGGGAACCCCGGGATCCGGGCACGGCACGGTGGACGCGGCCCGGGCGGTCGACCTGGCGGCCGTCATCACGGCGGCCGCGCAGCCCCGTCAGCCCGCCAGGCCCGCGGCCCGGCCGGGTAGGCCCGCGCGGCTGTCGACCGCGACGGCTGACCGGGCCAGCGCCGGCACACTGGCCGGGTCGCTGGTCCGCTACGTCGTGGCCGGGCTGGGCGCACTGATCGTGCTGGTGGTGGTGCTGCTCCTGGTCATGCGCTCCCGGCAGGGGCGGGCCAGGGCGGCCGCGGGAGAAACCCGGTCCGCGCGGGCCCGGGCCCGAGGGCTGCACGAGCACCGCAGGCCAGAGCGCGCGGCGGACCCTGACCAGGTCAGCGAGGTCGCCGCCGGGCTCGGCGAGGTCGGCGGGGTCGGCGGGGTTGGCGGGGTTGGTGGGGTCGGGGCCATCCGGTCCCAGCTGGCCCCGCCGGGACCGGTGACCGCGGGCGGCTGGGCCGCCGCCGGGGGCTGGCAGGGCGGCAGCGTGGGCGAGATGGCGCATTCCTCCGGCGCGCCGTTCCGCCCGGTCATAACCCCGGCGCCGAAGGCGGCCAAGGCGGCGGCGAGCCCCGGAGGGCCGCCCTGGGCGCCCGCGGCGGAGCCCGAGCGTACCTTCGGGCCGTTGCCGGTGGTGGCGAGCAGCGCGTTCGGGCCGGATCCGGGCCCGAGCATCCGGGTGCCGGGAGACATGGCGGCGTTGCCCGGCGCGACGACCGGCTCCCCGCGGCCGGCGCCCTTCGACGTCACCACGTCGCCGGATCCGGACTTCCCGCCGCGGCCCGCGGTCACTGACGAACACGGGCCGGCCGCGCTCCCGGATTTCCCCGGCCGCCAGAACCTTCTCACCCGGCAGGACCTCGGCTTGGCCGCGGCCCCGGTTCCGGTCGACTACGCGCCACCCCAGGCCCCCGACTTCACCGTGCCGTCGCGCGCCGCGGGCTTCGTTCTCAGCGCCGGCACCAACCCGGCTAGCCCACCTAGCCAGGAGACGTCCGCGCCCGGGTCCGCGCCTGGTTCCTGGTCCGCTTCGGGTTCCTGGTCCGCTTCTGCGCCAGGTCCGGGGTCCGCGACGGGCCCGCACGTCACCGCGGGGCCGGCCGCCGACCCCAGCTACATCTGGGATCTGGCCGCCACCGATGTCTTCCCGGCGGCCGTCGATCCTGGCTCGCAGCCGGAGGCGCCGGGCGCCGTCTCCCCAGACGACGATCCCGGCGCCAGCTCCGGGCCTAAGCCAGCGGGCTAAGCCGCCGGCTTAGGCCCGTCGGCTAGGCGGCCACCGCGGCCCGCGGGGCCTGCGCGGGCTCGAGCGCGAGCGCGAGCACGTCGCGGACGTCGCCGAGCGTGTGCACGTCCAGCTTCTCGAGCACCTCGGCCGGGACATCGTCCAGGTCCGGCTCGTTCCGCTGCGGGATGAGCACCGTGGTGATCCCGGCCCGGTGCGCGGCGAGCAGCTTCTGCTTGAGGCCACCGATGGGCAGCACCCGCCCGGTGAGGGACACCTCGCCGGTCATCGCCACGTCGGAGCGGACCGGCCGCCCGGACAGCAGCGACGCGAGCGCGGTGGTCATCGTGACGCCCGCGCTCGGCCCGTCCTTGGGCACCGCGCCGGCCGGCACGTGCACGTGCACGCCGCGGTCCTTGAGCTCACTGACCGGAAGGCCGAGCTCGGCGCCGTGCGAGCGCAGGTAGGACAGCGCGATCCGGGCCGATTCCTTCATCACGTCGCCGAGCTGCCCGGTGAGGGTGACCCCGGTCTCGCCGGTTTCCCTTTCGGCCAGCGACGCCTCGATGAACAGGACATCCCCGCCCGCGCCGGTCACCGCGAGCCCGGTGGCCACGCCGGGCACGGCGGTCCGCCGGTCCGGGGCGGCCAGGCTGGTCTCCGGCGTGAACCGGGGGCGCCCCAGGTAGTCCCGGAGCTCACCCGCGCCGACGTTGACCGGCAGGGCCGTCTCGCCGAGGGCGACCCGCGCGGCCAGCTTGCGCAGGATGCGCGCGATGGACCGCTCGAGCGACCGGACCCCGGCCTCGCGCGTGTACTCGCCCGCCAGCAGCCGCAGCGCGTCCGGGCCGACCGACACCTCGTCGACCGACAGGCCGGCCTTGGACAGCTGCCTGGGCAGCAGGTGGTCCCGGGCGATGAGGACCTTTTCGTCCTCGGTGTACCCGTCGAGCTGGACCAGTTCCATCCGGTCAAGCAGCGGGCCGGGGATGGCGTCGAGCACGTTGGCCGTGGCCAGGAAGACCACGTCGGAAAGGTCGAGCTCGACCTCGAGGTAGTGGTCGCGGAACGTGTGGTTCTGCGCCGGGTCAAGCACCTCGAGCAGCGCCGACGCGGGGTCGCCGCGGTAGTCCGAGCCGATCTTGTCCACCTCGTCGAGCAGCACGACCGGGTTCATCGAGCCTGCTTCGCGGATGGCGCGGACGATCCGGCCGGGCAGCGCCCCGACGTATGTCCGCCGGTGCCCGCGGATCTCCGCCTCGTCCCTGACGCCGCCCAGGGAAACCCGGACGAACTTGCGGCCCATGGCGCGCGCGACCGATTCACCGAGCGATGTCTTGCCGACGCCGGGCGGGCCGACCAGCGCGAGCACGGCGCCGGAGCGACGGCCGCCGATGATCCCCAGGCCCCGGTCGGCGCGGCGCTTGCGCACCGCGAGGTACTCGATGATGCGTTCCTTGACGTCATCGAGCCCGGTGTGGTCCTCGTCGAGGATGCGCCGGGCGTCGGCGATGTCGTAGGCGTCCTCGGTCCTCGAGCTCCAGGGAATGTCGAGGACGGTGTCCAGCCAGGTACGGATCCAGCCCGTCTCCGGTGACGCGTCGGGAGTGCGTTCCAGCTTGGCGACTTCCTTCAGCGCGGCGTCCCTGACCGCTTCCGGCAGGTCAGCGGCTTCCACCCGAGCCCGGTAGTCGTCCTCCTCGGTGGCCGCGTCGCCGTTCAGGTCGGCGAGTTCCTTGCGGACGGCGGCGAGCTGCTGGCGCAGCAGGAATTCCTTCTGCTGCTTCTCCATGCCCTCGGAAACGTCCTTGCGGATGGACTCGGCCACCTCGAGCTCGGCGAGGTGCTCCTTGGTCCAGCCGATGACGAGTTCCAGCCGCTCGACCAGATCCGAGGTCTCCAGCAGCTGCACCTTCTGCGCAGTGGTGAGGTAACTGGCGTATCCGGCCCGGTCGGCGATCGCCGAGGCGTCGTCGAGCTGCTGGATCGCGTCGATGACCTGCCACGCGCCGCGCTGCTGCAGGATCCCGGTGAGCAGGGACTTGTACTGCTGGGCCAGTTCGTCGGCCCGCGGGCCGCGGCCGGTCTCCTCGACCACCGTGCCCTCCACCCACAGCGCCGCGCCGGCACCCGTGGTCCCCGAGCCGATCTTGACCCGGGCCGTGCCACGCACCACCGCGCCCGGCTGGCCGCCGGGCAGCCGCCCGACCTGCTCGACCAGGGCGAGCGTGCCAACCCCGGCGAGCCCGCGGTCGGGCAGCCGCGGCACAAGCAGCACCCGGGCCCTGACCTCAGAACGCATGCCGGGAACCTGCCGGGACGGCATCCGGGCCGCGTCGATGGCCGCGCCAACCTCGGGCTGTGACGTCTCCAGCGGCACCACCATCCCCGGCAGCACCACTTCGTCGTCCAGCGGCAGCACCGGCAGCGTGAGCGTTTCACTCATTTGATGGCCTCCAAAGCTTGAGTCATACTCACTCAAGAAAGAAGAGCCTCAGTAAATTTCCGACCGGCGTTCGCCCGGAGCGATCAGCCCCGCCGCCCTGATCGCGCTCGGCCAGCAGCACGTGCAGGTTGCGCGGCCCGTGCACGCCCTCGACCCGGATCAGCTCGATGTCGCTGGTGGCGGACGGGCCGGAGATGAGCGTGTGCGGGCGGGCCGGGTCCAGCCTGGCGAACGCGTCGGCCAGGTCCGCGGCCACCTGATCGGCCCGGACGACGACCAGGTGGAAGTCGGGCACCAGGGTGAGCGCGCGGCGGCCCTGGCCGGGACCGTGGTCCAGGATGATCGTCCCGGTCTCGGCGATCGCCACCATGCGGCGGGCACTCCCTCGGGCACGACAAAGGCGGCGGCCGAAGCAGCGGAGGGCCCGCCTGGGGCCGCAGCGGGGACAACCGGAGCAGCGGAGGGCCCGCCTGGGGCCGCAGCGGGGACAACCGGAGCAGCGGAGGGCCCGCCTGGGGCCGCAGCGGGGACAACCGGAGCCGCGGCGGTGCGTTCGCTCAGGACGCGGGCGACCGCAGCGGCCAGGCCGGACTCGGGCACGCGCTCGACGACGGCGCGGTAGTCGGCGGCGCGCTCGGCGAACAGCTCCGCGATGTCGTGCCTCCCGGCGTCGTGGTGCGCACGCAGGTACTCGCGCGGCAGCGCCGCGTAAGCCGCGTCGACGCCGGCGTCCTCACGCTCCCGGCCGCCCGCCGGGCCGCTGGTGCTTGCGGTGGCGGCGCGGATCCGGGCGAGTATCTGGGCCCGT
>WNFC01012605.1_pt1 | contig 28916 bp, 28 predicted proteins | sample 5400541 | NCBI WGS metagenome assembly WNFC01 (sample SAMN13153342, study PRJNA577476) | soil metagenome | isolation source: 120 cm saprolite under Douglas fir tree site 2 hole 2 replicate 1 | place: USA:California | collected 2015-04-18
ACACCGTCGGCGCGGTGGTGGTCACTGGTGCCGGACGGGGTTTTTGCGCTGGCGGTGATATCGGCCGGATGCGTGAGCGCAATGAAACTGCGCAACCGCCGGCTGGCGGAAATCATACGGCGTCGCTCGACCAGCGTATTGCGGGATTGCGCCGATCCGAGGAAGTGAGTCTGCTGCTCCATGAAATGCCCAAAGTGACGATCGCAGCCGTCAATGGACCGGCGGCGGGCGCGGGTTTCAGCATCTGCCTCGCTTGTGACCTCCGCATTGCTTCCGACCAGGCGCGGATGGGGACGGCGTTTGCCCGGGTCGGCTTTTCCGGCGACTTCGGCGGCAGCTATTTCCTGACCAAGATCGTCGGCACCGCTAAAGCCCGCGAATTATATTTCACCGCCGGCATGCTCACGGCCGAGGAGGCGCTGAAAGAGGGCATAGTCAATCGCGTTATTCCAGCCGCCTCATTTGTAGATGAGGTGCATGCCTTCGCCAGAGGGATCGCGTCAGGCCCCCGTATCGCCTATTCATATATGAAAGCCAACCTCAATGCGGCGCTATATTCGGACGTTCGCACCATGCTCGAGCGCGAGGCGCTGGGACAATCACTTACCGGTCTTAGCGAAGATCATAAGGAAGCAGTCAAAGCATTCCTCGAAAAACGCGCACCGAAATTCGAGGGCCGGTGAATAACGCCAACCAAGGCGTAAAGGGACTGGCGGCGTGAAGCTCATCGACAAAGGGGTTTTGAAGCCCTCCGATCCGATTTTTCAGGAGGGATTTTCGTTGAACACGCTCCAGGTCCTGGAGCCTTATCGGCCCAGTTCGCTGAGAAGCAGGAAACCAAAAACAATGCCAATGACGAAGCGCGAAATCGCGCAGTTCCTGACCGAACCGAACGTAGCCGTGGTCGCCGTCACTGCGCCGGACGGCTCGCCCCATGCGGTGCCGACGTGGTTTGAGTATCGGCGCGGCGAAGCATTCTTCATCACCGAGGCGGCCGCCTTTAAATGCAAGTGCCTGCAGCACGATCCGCGCGTCACCTTGTGTATCGACATGCGCAAGCCACCCAACTACAAGGCAGTTATCTTGAAAGGGCGCGCGACGATGGAAGAGAAGGCGGCCGACGCAATGCTCGAACGCATGGCGGTCGCTTATATGGGCAAGCGTGCCGGGCGCGAGTATGCGGCTGAATTCAAGAGTCAACCAGTCGTAGTGGTGCGCTTTAAGCCCGAGCGGGTGATTTCGTGGGACTATAGCAAGGATTAACTGACGCTCGACGACCGCATACTGCGAATCTTAGTGGCAAGTCGCACGGCCACGCGGAAGCGGCTCCAGAGCGTCACTCCGCGTGGTCCGGCCCGACTTCAATTCCGGGGCGTTGGTGCTCGTGCTGCCGCTTTTTTCTTGGCGCCGCAAGCCTGACGGTGAAAAAATGTTGCGCACGCGCATCTGTGATCTTTTCGGAATCGACTTCCCGATTATCTCTGCGGGGATGGGTGGAATTGCGGGCGCCGAGCTTGCCGCCGCAGTATCGGAGGCCGGCGGCCTTGGCACGCTTGGTCTCGCGGCTTTCGGCCGCGAAGGAATTCGACACGAGATCGCCGCGGCACAGACACGGACGCGGAAACCGCTTGCAGCGAATCTGTTGGTGCCGTTTCTGCGGCCTGGCATTGTCGAAACTGTAGCTGAAACCAGGATTGCGGCTGTGACCTTCTTCTGGGGCGACCCGCGTGACTATGTCGACGCCATCAGCATCTTGCATAAAGCAGGGACCAAGATCATCTGGCAATGCGGCGCGGCCGAAGAAGCGCGATGGGCCAGGGATGCGGGCGTCGACGCGATCATGGCGCAGGGCTTCGAAGCGGGCGGTCATGTCCGCGGCCAGATCACGACCCTTGCCCTTATCCCAGAGATGCGTGATGCGCTTGTGGACATGCCGCTGATAGCTGCCGGTGGCATCGCCGACGGGCGCGGACTCGTCGCGGCATTGGCGTTGGGGGCCGACGGCGCCGCATTCGGCACGCGCTTTTTGGCTTCAGTCGAGGCTGCCGCACATCCCATATACAAGGAGCGAATCGTGCGCGCGCACGCCGGCGACACGATTCATACGACGTTGTTTGATGTTGGATGGCCCGATGCGCCGCATCGCGTATTGCGCACTGGCATCGTCGATGAATGGGAGCGTGCGGGGCGGCCCGAATCGGGCAATCGGCCGGGCGAAGGCGCGGCGATCGTTAGTGTACGTCGCGCCGACGTCGAAGTTCCACTGATTAATTATACCGTGATGCCACCGACGGATTATACAGAAGGCGAGATAGAACGTTTGCCGTTTTACGCCGGTCAATCATGCAGTATGGTGAATGAAATTCTGCCGGCCGGCGAAATCGTCCGCCGGATTGCTGCTGAAGCCACCAAGCTAATAGCTGATAGGCTCGGCCCGCTGATTCGCTGACCCGGTATCGAGATAGCCTAGTGCTCATATCGATACTACGGCATGAGATGAACGCGTGGAGCGGTACACCGTTGCGCCCGAAGCGCTCCAGGACCTGCAGAATATTTGGGATTCATCGCCTGGACTTAATCGCGGGGCCGCGGCCCACCTTCAGGGTGTGCCACCAGTCTCGCGCGTAACGGTGCGGCCCCGATAGCCGGATCAACAGCGGCTTTCGCGTTCGTCCTGTATCTGAAATAATTTCTGCTGTGGCACGACGAATATCCGAGCCAGACATCCTGTCCGCACTCGCCGGTATTAATTATCCCGGCTACGCGTCGGATATCGTCGCGCTCGGCATCGTCGAAGAAGTTGTGCCTGCTGCGGGCGGCGGCTTTGCCATCACCCTGCGGCATCCGGGCGAGAATGAAGAGGCGCTACGCGAAATCGGCACGCACATCCATCATGTGCTCGCCCATGACCTCCGTCTTCCAAACGTTGAACTCAAGGTTCGCAAGATCGAACCGGAGCTTGGCGAAAAAACCGGCCGTGCCAGACTCGAAGGGACCCGTTGGGTGGTGGCCGTCGCCAGCGGCAAGGGTGGCGTCGGCAAATCGACGGTGGCCGCGAATTTAGCCGCGGCATTAAGTCAAAGCGGCTATAAGGTCGGTCTGCTGGACGCCGATATCTATGGTCCGTCGGTTCCGATGATGATGGGTGCGGGCGACGAGCGGCCGCGCTCGGCCGGTGGCCAAAACTTCTATCCGCTCGATCGCTACGGCATCAAACTGATTTCGATCGGGTTCTTCGTCGATGACAAGGCGCCGGTCATCTGGCGTGGCCCAATGGTAATGAGTGCGGTGCGTCAATTTCTCAAGGATACGCTTTGGGGCACCCAGGATTTTCTAATTGTCGACCTGCCGCCTGGCACTGGCGATGCGCAGCTTACACTGGCACAGCAGGTGGCGCTCGATGGTGTGGTCATCGTGACCACGCCGCAGGAGGTCGCGCTGGCCGACGCATTACGCGCGGTGCGAATGTTTCGGCAGGTGCATTGCCCGATGCTCGGCGTGGTCGAAAATATGAGTTATTTCGTCTGCCCCGATTGTGGCGAGCGCGATGAACCGTTCGGCCACGGCGGCGGTGAAAAAATGAGCCGCGGCGAAGCGATGCCGGTACTGGCCCGCGTGCCGATTTACCTGGAAATCCGCGAGACTGGCGACAACGGCATGCCGCTCGTTTTAGCGCATCCTAATCATCCCGTGAGCGCGGTCTTTATTGAACTGGCGCGCCAGGTAGCGGGCGCGATGCCACAGAATTAATCCTCTCACTTCAATCCTCTCACTTCAAGCCCCTCGCCGGCTCTTGACCGCTTCTCTCCCGCTCTGTTGCGGGTGAGGTGAGGGTGACTGGCGGGAGAGGGTAAGGGTGAGGGTTCTGTTTATCTGCTCTAAACTATGGCGACGGTCATTACCGAGGAATGCATCAATTGCGGCGCGTGTCTCCCACGATGCCCCAACAATGCAATTTACCAAGGCGGTCACGCCTCCCTACTGAACGGGGAAACGCGGCCGCCGTTGGCCGAGGATATCTATTATATCGCGCCCGACAAATGCACTGAATGCGTCGGCTTTTTCGACCATGAGGAATGCGCCGCGGCATGCCCGGTGGATTGCTGTATTCCCGATCCAAATATTCCCGAAAACGAAGAATTGCTAATCGCACGTGCCCGCGTCCTCCATCCGGAGCAGCATTTCCCGGCGGAATTTCCTTCACGCTTCAAAATTGCAGGCTCGATATGATGTCTGGCATTGCGGTTCTCCAAAGCCGCTATCCGTGCTAATCAGGGTCAAGTCAACCAGAGTGAGGGCCGGCTATGGCGGATGTTCGTATCGAGGGAACCTGCGATGCGCGTTTCGCGCGCGTTAGAGAGGCGTTTGCCGAAAACCTGGCGAAGCGTAACGAATATGGCGCCGCGGCCGCGGTCACTATCGAGGGGCGGGCGGTGGTCGATCTGTGGGGCGGCTATGCCGACAAAGCGCGCACGCGTCCATGGACCAGCGACACCCTGGCCAACGTCTTTTCGACCACCAAGGGGCTTACCGCGATCTGCGCCCATCGCTTGGCGGCCGAGGGCAAACTCGACTTCGACGCAACGGTCGCGCGTTACTGGCCTGAATTCGCGCAAAAGGACAAAGAGCGTATTACCGTCCGTCAACTCCTGGGCCATCGCGCAGGGTTGCCCGCAGTGCGCGAACGGCTCAAAGCCGAGTCCTATTACGACTGGAATTACATGGTTGGCTTGCTCGCCGCCGAAGAACCATTCTGGGAACCGGGCACCAGGCATGGTTATCATGCGATTACCTTCGGCTGGCTGGTTGGCGAAGTAATCCGGCGAATCACCGGCAAGAGCGTCGGCAGCTACTTTCGCGACGAACTCGCGCGTCCGCTCGGACTCGATTGCCATATTGGGCTGAGCGCGGCCGACGATGATCGTTGCGCCGAGATCCGGCAAGCGCCGCCGCCCGCTCCCGGGGAGTTCAATCTGTTCGATTATGCCACCAAGAACCGCGATTCGCTGACGGCCAAGGTCTTCCTCAATCCGTCGAATGGGTTAAGGAGTGAGGTGATCAACTCGCGTGGGTGGCGCGCCGCGGAAATACCTGCCGCCAACGGCCATACCACCGCACGTGCGCTGGCGCGGCTTTATGGCGCGCTCGCGTGTGGCGGCGAAATTGATGGCGTTCGGGTGATGACGGCCGAACAGATCAGGAATTGTCACCACGAAGAATCCTACGGGACCGACGAGGTGCTGCAGATCACCACGCGTTTCAGCTCAGGCTTCATGCTTACGCAGCCGAATGATCAATGGGGTCCGAATGTGCACACATTTGGTCATCCGGGCGCCGGCGGTTCGCTCGGTTTCGCTGATCCGGAGGCCAAAGTCGGTTTCGGCTACACGATGAACAAAATGGGCTCGGGCATAATTATCGACCCGCGCGCCCGCGCGTTGTTGGATGCGGTATACGCCTCCCTCTGAATACCTCTCCCTATGCAGGGAGAGAGCCTGCCCTGAGGAACCGCAGGCGAGGAATGGGTCGCGCGGCGGTTTCGCTGCGGGGGTGAGGGACCGCTTTGAATGAGATGCTGACTAGACGGTCCCAGTCCGTGCGAAGGTGACAATAGCTGGTTAGCCCGCAGAACCGTAAGGTTTTAGTGTTCGGGATGCGCCCTGGACGATTTCGGAGTTTCCTTAAGGTCCCTCACCCGGCGCTTCGCGCCGACCTCTCCCGACAGGGAGAGGCAAGAGCACACGGAGCCGACAATGCCACCGATACAGGGAACCTGTGACACGCGATTCGAGCGAGTGCGCGAGGCGTTTGCTGAAAATTTTGAAAAACGCGGCGACGTCGGCGCCGCAGTCGCGATCACGGTCGATGGCCGTTCTGTGATCGATCTCTGGGGCGGTTATGCGGACAGGGCCCGCATGCGTCCGTGGACTCGTGACACTATCGTCAACGTCTATTCAGCGACCAAGGGCTTCGCTGCAACTTGCGTAAATCGGCTGGCTGACAAGGGTTTTGTCGAGCTGGATGCGCCAGTTGCGCGCTATTGGCCTGAATTTGCCCAAGCCGGCAAGGAGCATCTGCCGGTTCGCTTCATCCTGAGCCACCGCGCCGGTCTGCCCGCGATACGCAAGCCGCTGGAGAGGGAAGCTCTCCTCAAGTGGGATTTGATGACCGCGGCGCTGGCTGCGGAGGAACCCTGGTGGGAGCCGGGAACCCGGCACGGCTATCATGCGTTGACTCTGGGCTATCTGCTCGGCGAGATCGTCCGCCGCGTTACCGGCAAGACAATTGGAGCGTACTGCCGCGAAGAAATCGCGGGACCGCTGGGCCTCGATTTTCATATTGGCCTCGAAGCAAAGCACGACGAGCGATGCGCCGAGCTAATCGCCGCGCCGCCCCCGCCGTCCGGACAGCCGAATCCGCTGGCCGCGACTGATGACCCTGAATCAATCACGATGAAAGCGATCAATAATCCGCCTGGTGCGCTGAGGGTCGGCACGGTCAATTCGCGGCCGTGGCGCGCGGCCGAAATTCCGGCCGCCAATGGCCATACCAATGCGCGCGCGATCGCGCGCTTTTATGGCGCTTTGGCGTGCGGTGGCGAACTCGACGGCGTGCGTGTAATGAGTCCGGCTCAAATTCAACGCTGTTACGAGGAACAATCGTACGGGCCGGATGCGGTGATGTATGGATTGCCGTCGCGTTTCGGCCTCGGCTATCGTTTGAGCCATCCGGCGGCGCGCTATGGTCCGAACCCGCACACCTTCGGGCATACCGGAGCAGGTGGTTCGCTGGGAGTTGCCGATCCCGACACCAGGATTGGCTTCGGTTACGTAATGAACCAGATGGGGTCGAGCATGTTTGTGGACCCGCGCGTTGCCGCCCTGCTCGACGCGCTATATGCATCTCTATAGTCAACCACGCAGAGAACTTGCCGGTTCAAACAGGTTGTCGCGCAGGTCAGCAGCATGGCTGCTTCCGCTTCGCGTTGATTCCTCGGCTTCCCCTTCGGCTCCGCTCAGGGCTTCGGCTCACCGGAATGACAAAACAGGTGGCGCTCTTTTTTTCTGTCATCCTGAGCGCCAGCGAAGGATCAACGCGACGCGGAGGCAGCGACGATGCGCGTGGCGGAGACAGTCTATTTGAACCCGAGTAACTGTGCGCAGCACAGGTATTATCGCAGAAGAACGAGAAACCGAAAGGACACAGCAACTGTGAGTGAATAGGGAGAACGGGGGGCTTCCAGGACAACGCTAACCCCACAAACTTCTTTAACGAACTTTGGACTCGAGACACAAGCTACTGGTAATCAAATGCCACCCGGAATCTTAGTCTGGTTCCCAATCGCAGTTACTATTGCCGTCTCGGCCCTTGTCGTTGGCGGGATGGTCACGATCAACCGTTTAATCGGCCCCCGGCCGCCTCGGGACAAAGTCAAGGGTGAAGCATTCGAATGTGGCAACCCGCCTAGCGGGCCGGCATGGAACCGCTTCTCGATCCGTTTTTATCTGACCGCGCTGTTATTTCTGATTTTCGACGTTGAAATCGTGTTCCTCTATCCCTGGGCAGCCGACCTGCGCCAGCTCGGGATACTTGGTTTTATCGAAGCCGCAATTTTTATCGGGATCCTCCTGGTCGGCCTGATTTACGCGTGGCAACGCGGCGCCCTCGATTTCGAGTGAATACGCCAAAAGTGGCGCCGGACTGTTGTCAATTCTCTCGGTGGCACAGGCTTCCAGCCTGTCAGAACTGTCGCGCTGCAAGGATTGGGGCGTTGCGCCGACATTGACGCGGCTATTATCTTGTCCCCTGATGGCGACCGACAATCGCGCGCCGATGCCGCGGCGGGTACTGATCGTGCTTATGGGGGCGATTGGCGACGTGATTCGCGCGCTCCCGCTGTTGGGCCGCATCCGGCGGGCCTGGCCGGACGCGTATATCGGCTGGGCCGTCGAACCCAAGTCAGCGCCACTCCTTCGCGGTCATCGATGGGTCGACCAGCTGATCGTGTACGAGCGCACGTATGCACCCTGGTCGTTCGTGCCGTTCCTGCAGAAAATTCACTCGGAGCAGTTCGACCTGGTGCTCGATCTCCAGCGCCACTTCAAGAGCGGCTTAATCTCGATGGTTAGCGGTGCGCGTGAGCGGCTTGGCTTCGCGCCGGCAAATAGCAAAGAACTCAACCATCTCTTCGCTACTCGCCATATTGCGCCGCAGCCGAATATGCGGCTCAAGTTGTTGCAGTATCAGGCCTTTGCAGACGCCCTCAGCCTGCCCGCCACACCCATCGAGTTTGGCCTCGAACTGCCGCCGGAAGAAGACCGCCGCGCGCGCGAATTCGTTGCCGGCGCGCCTCGGCCGCTGCTGGGCGTGATATTGGGTTCATCGTGGCCCAGCCGAATCTACTTTCCGGAATCCGTCGCCGAGGTGATTCGCGGATTGGCTTTCTCAGTTGAGGGGAGTTCGGGGCTGTTTCCGGTTCTACTCGGAGGTCGCGATGAGCAGGGGCTGGCGGCGGCTGTGATTGATCATTTGGGTCAGCTCCTCGCGCTTGATCTCACCGGACGCACCAGCCTGCGCGATCTTATCGGGATCTTCGCCGAGTGCGCTGTGGCTTTTGGTCCGGACTCGGGGCCGATGCACTTAGCCGCGGCAGTCGGCTGCCCGGTGGTGTCGCTATGGGGTTCGACTTCGCCCGAGCGGTCGGCGCCATGGGGATTTGCGGATTTGACCATCCGCGGGGAGATTCGCTGCCATCCCTGCTATCTGCGTGAATGCCCGATCGGACGAGAATGCATGCGGAGGATTTCGCCGGAGACTGCCGTAAATACGGTGAGACGGGCCTTGAATGCTCGTGCATCTCTCGGCGCCAGCGATACGTCCTTGTCCTATCATGATCAATAAATTTTGATGGGCTCGCTTATTGCCATACCGCAGCAGAATGGATGGCGCTTGGCTGTTGCCGATGATTTTGCATCTGCCCCGGACGTGATGCGGGCGGCATTGATGCTGGCCGATAGCAAGTGTGTGCCGTTCAGACGGTCGCGCCACGCGGCCACTTTTCTGCTGCGCTCGCCTTCGGGAAGGCAAGACGCGGACCTCTTTGTTAAGCACTTCGATCCGCCGGCTGGATGGGAGCGGCTGAAGTCGTGGTTCCGCCGAACCCGCCTGTCCAGGACAGAGCGTATCACCATCGCCTTGAGGGCCGCCGGTTTTTCCGTCCCGCCAATCCTCTTGCATGGCCTCCATCGCGAGAGCCGCCGGGAGGTAATAGTAACAGCGCGCGCCGAAGGTGACGGACCTATCCTGGCGCTGCGAGGACTGGACGGCTCGATTGAGGCAAAGCGGGCAGTATTATGGGCGCTCGGAACAGAGGTCGGGCGCCTGCACGGTGCCGGTTTTATTCATGGCGACCTGACTCCGTTCAACATCCGAATCGTGGTTGACGAGCCTCCACGCTTTGCATTTATCGACAATGAGCGGACCCGGCGTAACGCCGTGATTGCACGCCGGCGCCGTCGTCTGCGGAATCTGGTGCAGCTTGGCCGTTTTGCCTTACCGGGGATTACTCGCAGCGATCGGATGCGGGTATTTCGAGCTTACGAGGCGACGCTTCATCGCTGCCATTCGCACTCCCTGGAGCGTAAGGCGGCTGCTATGCTTAGACGGCGGACACAGCGCGACCTCAATTCCTGATTCTGTCATCCCGAAGGGAACTGCCGAGCGGCGGTTAACATTAGTGGTCGTCGAGCCAATGGACCTCAAGCAGAACCCGGCGGTTGCGCCACTACCGAATATCTCAGTAGTCATTCCAGTCTACAACGAAGTCCAGACTATCGAACCAGTTATCGAGCGCGTGCTTGAATGCGGCTTCGAGGTGGAAATTATCGTGGTCGACGATGGCTCCACTGATGGCACTCGCGAATACCTCAAACAACTGGCTCATCCGAAGGTACGCTGCTATTTTCATGCGCGAAACCATGGGAAAGGCGCCGCGCTGCGGCTTGGCTTCGCCGCCGCGAAGAATCCATTCATAATTGTCCAGGATGCGGACCTTGAATATGATCCGCGCGATTATCCCCGAGTACTCGAACCACTGTTGGATGGCCGGGCGGATATGGTTTATGGTTCACGTTTTCTGGGCGGCCCGCATCGCGTGCTCTTCTTTTGGCATTATGTCGGCAACCGAATACTGACGCTGGTTTCGAATGTAGTCAGCGATCTGAACGTAAATGACATGGAAACCGGGATGAAAGCGTTCAGACGCGACAAGCTGGCGGCATTGAGGCTCAGTGGCAATCGATTTACCTTCGAGCCGGAAGTCACTTGCAAGGCCGCTCGCGCGGGATGGCGAATCTACGAAGTGCCAATCTCATACTCGGGCCGCACCTACGAGCAGGGCAAGAAAGTCGGCTGGCGCGACGCAATCGTCGCACTGGCAGCGATAGTCTATTATCGGTTTGGCGATTAGGATCGCCCAAAGCGGCCACCTTCCTGTCTTCGCTCGGATGACAGGCAAGGCAGCAGATGGCTCTTCTCTGTCATTCCGAGCGGAGGCTGCCGGAGCCGAGGAATCAACGCGAAGCGGCCGCGGCGACTGTGCTCGAAGTGGAGACTTCCGATTTGAACAGCGAAGTTGCTGGCGGGAGGAGGGTTATGCGCGGAGATGTCGCCTACCATAACATTCGCTGCCGTGTCTGTCATTCCGAGCAAAGCCAAGGAATCAGCGCGAAGCGTAGCAGCGTGAACGCGCGCAACCAAGACGACCTGTTTGAACGGCGAACCTTACTAACTAAGTCCGATTACCTGCGGCCCAGGCCAAGGGGCGCATCATGGTCCCACAGCAGTAATTCAGTCGTAAATACCATCGGCGAACCATTTGCCGGTGGACAAATCGCAGTAGATTCGATAGACGGCGCCGTCGGCTAGCGCAAGCTCGTAATAATCGCGGTTATAAGCGGCGGGTGCGTGAGTCTGCAAACAATTCGAGGTCGAATCTTGCGAGGATTGCGTAGCGGCCCACCATTCGCCTTGCCGGCGCCATGGTCCCGCCGCCGATACCACCCGGGCGCAGATATTGTTGCCCCGCACGAACTCCGGCGAATTGCGCGTACACATCACTTCAACTTCCGCCGCCGGGCGGATCACCCGCAGCACCATTGGAGTACTATCAGAAGCCATTGGTTCCGGAGTTCGTGCGTGCGGAGGTGACGCCCGTTCAGCAGGGTCCGGAGCACGCGACCATGTCGCGGGTAAGGGAGGTGGCGGCGCGAACTTAATGAGGCGTACTGCTTCGGGCCGGTAGGAATCGGCCGGCATGAGTGTGCCGACGTGCTCGGGCCCGCATAGTGCAGCAATTCGCGCAATCGCCGCTTCGAGCCGATCCGGCGCCGGAGCAGCAGGCAGAAACAGATCATTCTGCGCCGGGCGGCGCGCACGTGCTTCCACCGTTAAGCGGACCGTCTCGACCGCGGCGGGTGGCGGCGATTTTTCCAGATGCAGTTTAAGCAGCGTCAACAATGAACGCGCTTCGGTAGTGGCCGCGGCAACCGGTACATGGCGACTGTCGTGCCTGCGGTCGGCGAGGCCCAGCGACAGCGTTAGATCGCCGCCGGCCAAACCGCGTATTTGCAGCCGCTCGGTCAACTGCTTGAGCATCGCGTGCAACACAAATCCCAGCGGCTCAAGATTTTCTATCCCATATTCGAATTCAGCCGCCTCAGCGAAAGTCTCGGCACGGGGCCGGGCGATGACCGTGGCGGAACCCTCACCGTGCGCCAGCCGTGCCAATTGAACTCCGTAACGTCCGAGGCGGCTGCCGAGCGCGCGACTATCCAGCCGCGCGATATCGCCGAGACGGCGGATACCAAGCCGCTTCAGCATCAGCTCGACCTCATCTCCCTGTCCGTTCGGGTCCAGCTCGAGCAGGTCGAGCGGCAGCCAATCGAGGAATTCCCGTTCCCTTCCGGTGGCGATTACCCTGGCCCCGCCACATCGCGCCGCCAGATGAGCAATCTCCTTATTCGAGCCAATTCCAGCAGCCGCTTCGAGTCCAATCCGGCGCGCGCGCCGGATTAGTTCCTCGGCGAGCGAGTTTTCCACGTCATCATCAGATCCCTCGGCGCCTGTCGTATAGCGATACAGGCGCTCCACTCCGGTCAGGTCGAGCCAGACACATCCGGGCGTACCTTCTTCGGCCACCGGCGACATCGACTCGGCTACATCGAGCAGCGCATCGGCGGCTGAACGTTCAGCGGCGGAAGACGGACGAGTTACGATCAAATCGGGAACCAGCGCACGCGCTTGCGCAACTGTCATAGCAGGCCGCAAGCCAGCGGCGCGAGCACTGGGCGAGACATGGCTGAGTTCACTATGGGGCTGATATGCGGCTGGTTTACGGATGAGGCCGCTGGAATTGCTCGCGGGCGGCGTTGGCATCCTGGTGAGGGCGAATGGCCGGTCGCGCAACTCGGGATTAGCCCGTGTAATCGCCGCAACGGCAAAATCGGCCACCAGCACGCACGCGATTCTTTTGGTGCGATAGGATAGACTTGCCTGCTTGTCAACTACTAGCGATGAGTAGCGCGCACCTTGCATTGAATCGCTCCGCGTTGATCCTTCGCTTCGCTCAGGATGACAAAAGGAGGACGCGCTACTCGCTTTTTCTGTGGAAACGCCAAGATCGACACTGGGGATGAGTCTGCCGCGATACATCGATTGAGCACCGTCAGAGCTGGCTATGGTTTGCTTGCCGCGGCGAGGCGGCATTCCCGTGGGATCGGCTTTAGTCCGTGATGTTGAGCTGCGTCTCCCCCTGTCAGAGACTGTCGATTTTCTCGTTCGGCGGCGCTTCCCGTCTGTCATCCCGAGCGGAGCTCGCATTTTTTCGCGAGCGGAGTCGAGGGATCAACGCGGGTGAGCCGAAGCCCTGAGCGCAGCCGAAGGGGATTTCTTTTTTCCCGCGCGTTTTCAGACAAATCGCTTCGCGGCGATCCCTCCGCGCGTTCGCTTCGGCTTGCGCCTCGCTCACTTGGTCGGGATGACAAACAAAGGGGCGCGAGAAAATCGACAGTCTCGCGAGAAAATCGACAGTCTCTGTCAGGGGGAGACCGGCGCCATGCTTCGGCGCCGAGAGATGGTCTCATTAAATACGCACGTCGCAGACTCCTTTTTAATATGCGCACCTCGCGGACTCGTTTGCTCGGCTGCACTTCGTTCCGCCTGGCGAGCTCGGCTGCGCTGTGCTCCGCCTAATTCAATCATGGTTTTCCATTTGGCGGTTTGACCCGATCCGCCCAGCTTGTTGCGCGTTACGCATGCCTCCAACAGCAGACCCTCGAACAAAGCTGGCGCACCCGGCCAACAACGACTGAAGCAGACCCGTTGACGCCGGAGGGTGAGACTTAGTGCGGCGAAGGTCCCGCATATCCGGCGCGGCGCAAGCACCAGGACGCCTGCTCCGCTCTGTTCTGCGGCGCGCGCCAGTCTGAGCGCTGCGCTCGATGGCAATTGATACGCACCGCCGCCGAAGTCGAGTATCACCAAACCGAAGCCGCCCGCCGCGAGAATCCATTCGGCAGCCTTGAGACTGGCGGCTACCACAGGAAATCGTGCGGCATTTGATGCAGGCGTCCCTGCCTGCGCTCCTTTAGTTGCTCGGTGGCTCGATACCCATAGTAATCGCGCCAATTCAACACCTGCCGCGGCGATGCTGAGGGGATCGAAATCGTCAGCAGCATCGATCCATGCGGCGGCCTCGCGCTGGGTTACATGGGCAACAAAGGCGGCAGCAAGGGAGGTTTTCCCAGCGCCAGGCTCAGCAATTATTTCGCTTATTCTTCCCCTGACGATACCGCCTTCGATGAGGTTATCGACCGGCCAGAGGCCGGAAGGGATTCGACGATCCTTGCGCGTCAGTTCGTGTCCACGAAAAACGCTTGTAAATTCAAGTAGTTCAGCAACTTTATGGGCAGTACAAACGGCTGGCGAAGATGGTGCATATGCCTTCAAAGAGGGAGGGTGGGAATTCGAATCGACCCAAGCTATTTTTCCCATTACTGCCATTGAAGACTATTTTCGCTATTTATTCGTGTTCGAGTCAAACGAAAATTGAGCGTGTCTTCTCTGCCTCCGCGTACACCTCGATTCCGAGTTCGATACCCGGCTCATCGACGCGCGACGCTTTCAAGACCCATGCAAACCCAATCTGGAGGGCAGACGCCTACAATTCTGAACGCGAGTTCTCGGAGAGTAGTGCGGCTCAATTTGCGCACGAATCATACGACACGACGCTGCGAATTTTTGAGATTCAAACGAGTGAGGAGAGTGCAACCTCGCAATCATCTAGCAGGGTGCGGAAAAACCAACTTCTTTATGAAAAATCTTTCCACGCCCTGCGATAAAGCTGGCTTCCTTTAGTTCTCCCCCTCTGGGGGAGATTACAGAGAGGGAAAGCAGGGGGCGGAAGGCTTTTTTCCGCAGCCTGCTAATTATGAAATGGTAAACTCGCGTTATGAAGCGCGGCCATTTTTCAGCGGATGGCACCTGTCAAGCCTGCAGTCGCAGCGAAATAATTTTGCTCGCCGTGCTGCTTTGCTTATCGGTGTTCGTCAGACTCATCCAGATCTCTCAGCCTTTTATGGATGCGTGGAGTTGGCGGCAGGCCGATGACGCCATGATCGCGAGAAACTTCTACGGCCATGGGTACGATATTTTTTATCCGCAGATTGATTGGGCGGGTTCCTTGCCCGGCTACGTCGGCACAGAATTTCCGCTAGTGACGTTCGTCGCCGCCTTGCTATACCCGCTGTTTGGCGTAAGGGAATGGGTTGGCCGGTCGATATCCGTGCTCTTCTTCGCCGCGTCTGTGCCGCTTTTCTATCTGTTCGTCAAGAAGGTCTTCAATGAGAGGAGTGCGTTTTGTGCGGTGGCAATCTATGCCTGCACACCCTTGACCGTTTTCGCGGCTCGTTCATTCATGCCCGACATGGCGTCGCTCGGCCTCTCGATCTGGGGTCTCTATCTTTTTTCTGTTTGGCTGCAGCACCCGACGGATACGAAGCTGATGTTGGGGGGTAGCCTCGCCACTGGCCTCGCCATCCTGGTGAAGCTCCCCGCGGTTATTATTGGCTTGCCATTCGCCTACATGGCTTGGAAGCAAGATGGTTCACGGTTCTTGCGCAATCGCGGGTTATGGCTCGTGGCTGTACTGTGTCTATTTTTTCCATTTTGTTGGTACAGTCACGCTTACCTCATAAGTTTGTCCTATGCGCCTTATATGTTCTTTGGGGAAGGCGGTCTTAGGCTACATAGTATCGAGGTGCCATACATTAGCATCCTTCGCCGATTCGCGACTGTGGGCATTACACCACTGGCGTTTGTCGCCGCCGTTGTGGGGGCTATTTTACCGTGTCGCACAAAATTTGGACACGTTTTCCACTGGTGGCTCCTGGCGATGGTACTGTTCATTTTTCTCGCCGGCTCGGGGAATCGCCATCCCTGGTATCAACTACCCGCAGTTCCCATCGCCGCGGCCCTGGCCGGCGCCGCTTGCGACTTCATTTCGCGCAGATTGACAAGTAACGCTAGCCTGGTGCTAGGGCTTATCTTTTTTGGCGGGCTTGCGTACCTGTCTGATACGTATGTCCGGCCTCTTTATCACCCTTGGGCGGCTCCGCTGGTTGCCGCGGGCAGGGAAGTTGGGGAGATTGCCCCGGAAGCTGCGCTCGTGGTGGTCGCGGACGAGGGTGATTCTAGCGCGCTGTACTACAGTGGGCATAGGGGTTGGCACTTTCTACCGAATCTGGGTGCTCGTCCCTCCGACAGTCAACAGGCAATTGCGGAGCTCGAAAGATTGAAGAGAGAGGGTGCGCGCTACCTCGTCTTCACGCAGTATTCTTGTTGGTGGCTCAGCTATTACAAACAGTTCGCCGCGTATCTTCAAGCACGATACCCCCGAATCAGCGAAACCCGGGAGTATGTGATATTCGATTTGGGGCACGATCGGATTCGGAGATAAGATTCAAATTAATTGCGGTCTTCGAGACCGTGCCGTTGAGTCTTCCGTTCATCCAGGAAATCTCTGCCGTTACGCTTGAGCGGTTGGATAAGGCGGCAATTCTGTTTAAGGAGGAACCGGGTGGAAACCTTGTCGCGACTTCGTATCGTAGTTACCGGGCTTGTGGGCACTTTCCCGCTCGGCGGTGTTTTCTGGGATTATCTTCAATATGTTTATCCCCAACCACACCTCACAAGGGGCTGGAGACGGAACAGTAGGATGGTCAAGCTGAAGTGCGATTAGAGGCCCACGGTTTCCGCGATTTCGTTGAGTAGCTTCAGTGCGTCGAAATACTCACAAGCAATTTCGCGTGCTGTGCTCGCATGATGGGTATAATCGGAGTTCACGGCATGGACCGCCTCCACGGCTTCGTCCGCATCGTCGAAGCCCAGCAGTCCGGTTCCGGTCGGAATAAATTTCTCGAAACCGGTGCGCTGAGTGATAACCGGCCGGCCAGCGGCCAGATAGCAGACCGAGCGGTCACTGAACCATCCCGAACGGGTACGCACGACCAAATCTTTTGCCGCGGTGAACTCTCCGCGCGAAGAGGAGATATATTGCCGATAGCTATCGAGGTTCAGCGACATCGGAACTGCTGGCAGAATTTTAAATCCGCCGGCCACCGCCCGTTCGTAATCGGGTCCGGAATTCAGGTCGGTGGCAAGTTCCATCGGCTGTCCTGAGCGGTGGGGCACTTCGAGCACTTTTCGAAAATTGAAGTGTTTTGACCAATGATATGTTTCGCCGCCTATCTGGATATCATGACCCTTGTTTTGCCACGTTCCGACGGTTGTAAAGATGGCGGGATTGGCGGGACCCGTCCCCGGATGCCACTGGTCGAGCAGGACGGGCGGGCGTGTGCGGTGCCAATCAATACTACCGGCTGGTAATATGCAATCCGCACCTCCGATATTATAGCCATAGGTAAAATGCAGCTTATGAGCGGCCATAAACTCGGACCCGCGGACTGCGTTGTCGCCCGGATCAGTCTCGAGATACACCAGGCAGCGATTACGCAGAAGTTCTTCGCGGGGGAGCGTCGCCGCGCAGAGATTGATTACTACGTCAGCTTCAGTCAATAATTCGAGCGCCTGCCTGCGCGCCATGCCAAAGTGCTGTTGCCGTTGCTGGTCAAAGAAAAAAGCCCATCGATCCTTAAAACCATGAGACTCGAGCGTGCCGGCGAGCAATTTGATATTGCGGCTGGGATCCGCGGTTATGTCGTTGACATATGGGTCGTAAAGCCATTCACCGCCGTTATCTTCTATATAATAGACGTCGATTCCGAGTTGACGAAACCCAATCAGGTGATGAAGCAGTTGCCACATTACGCCCGCGAGCGGATAACGCGCCGCCAAGTGCATCACCACGATTTTCCCCGCACGCTTCCTACGCATAACTGATGTCCCCACCGGGTAGCCGCTGTTACAATTCGAGACTAAACGGCAGCGCAGATATACTCAAGCTTCCAAAGCCATAGCCCAATCGCGGAGTAAAAAAAGCGCGAAGAAGGCAATCGGCCACCTACGAACGAGATGAGCCCCAGACTGAATTGTGCACAGAGTACGCGTGGTTTTCATCTGGTGGTCGCCGGCATCGTGGTCCTCTGGTACGGCGTCGTCTATTTCGCAGTTCGTCCCCTGACGGAAGCTCCCGTAATCGATTCATGGGTTTATCAGCATGCCGTTGTGCATTTTAACCAGACCGGCAGAATCCAGTTTCCCGGCTATACCCAGGCGACACCGGTGTTACAAGTCTTGTATGGCGTTGCCTGGAGCCGCGTGTTCGGAGCGACTGCGCGTTCGCTTGACATTTCGACTGCGCTGCTCGGAATCGTTGGCGGCCTGCTCTTTTATGGACTAGCGCGAAAATGCGGCGCTGCCGCGTGGACTTCGGCCGTGGGCACGGCGCTACTCATATGCAGTCCTTGCTATCTGTTCTTGAGTTTTTCGTTTATGACCGAGGTCCCATTCCTGATGACGCTGTTCGCCTCCTACTCCGCTTCCGTGAGTCGAACTTCATCTTTGGTGGGGTTTCCGTTATCTTCGCTACGGCGAGACTCACCCATTCGAATCAAACAAGTCGAAATCCGGCACGGTGCATAAGCGATCAACGATGGCGGCGCGCAACCCCTGGTACGATCTGACGAAACTCGTGAAACCGGGCTTTGCCTTTTGGCCGAAGGCTCAGCAGTATCGACACATCATTCCACACAATCCCGACGGGCTGATCTGCAATAGCAACCTATACGACGTGTCTGGTGGGAATCCTTAACTCGACGCTGATCGGTTTCTTCAAGACATTCTACGGCCGATTTGCCGGCACCGTAGGAGACCAAGACCGAGGTGATCGATGTAAACCGGCTTTTCGGATTCCGCCTGATCCGCTCGGGGTTGTCAAAATTTGTGGCTCAGCCGCAGCCGTCTACGCGTTTTAGGCCCGAGAGGCTACCGGGACAGGTGCCCTCACCGCGAGCTGATAGGCTGAGCAGAACGCGAGCACGCCTGCCACTTGCGATATGGCACGCGATGGGATTAGCAGCCAGCCTGGTTCGCGCGCGTGCTGGTCCGCCGCATGAAATTCGGGTACATACGAGAAACTGCCATCGGAACGACCTTTCGCATGGTTGAATAACTTTGAATCCGCGTGCGTTTTTTGCCCTTCACGTAGACGAGTAAGAGATGCCTTCTCTCGCGCCGACAACCCCGACAATTCACCTGTTCCAGGGGTTCACGCTGACAACCAATCTCGGTGGAATAAGTAATCCCGGCGAACGAACCACGCATTGCAAGAAGGAAGGCGAATCGAGCAGCTTCACAGCGGTGCAAGTCGCCTGGAATGCCTTTCTCAACTCGCTCGTCGCAGGGGCGCTGGCGCTCATCGCGGCGACATCGGCGCTGGCCGCCAGCGGGGTAATCACGACCGTCGCCGGCACCGGGCAATCTGGTTATGCGGGTGACGGCGGGCCTGCAACCAAGGCGGAGTTGTCGTTTCCAATCCGGGCGGTCGCCGCGCCTGATGGGGGATTCCTGATCGCGGATGAGGCCAACAACGTAGTGCGCGAGGTACACGTGGATGGCACGATCACGACGGTCGCGGGGGTCGCCGGCGCGGGCGCTTTCGGAGGCGACGGCGGTCTCGCGACGAAAGCGCGTCTGAACCAGCCGACGGGTGTGAGCCCGTTCCCTGGCGGCGGCTTCCTCATCGCCGACCGCTCGAACAACCGCGTCCGTAAGGTTTCAGCGAGCGGAATCATCACCACCGTCGCCGGCTCCGGAACGATATGCGCGAACCCGGCGCTGGCGTGCGGCGACGGTGGTCCCGCGACCGCAGCGGAGCTGAACGCACCCAATCGAGCGGTGCCGGCGCCCGGCGGCGGATTTCTGATCACCGAGGACGGAGGCAATAAGGTCCGCAAGGTCTCAGCGAACGGGGTCATCACGCGCGTTGCGGGGACCGGTGTGGCCTGCGCGACGCCGACGAGCACCTGCGGCGACGGAGGTCAGGCCACTGCGGCGCGCTTGAATGCCCCGAACGGTGTCGACGTCATCCCGGGCGGCGGCTTCGTGATCAGTGACTCGAACGACAACCGGGTACGGATGGTCTCGGCGAGCGGCGTGATCACGACGATCGCGGGAAACGGGGTCGCCGGCAGCTTCGGCAACGGGATTGCCGCGACCAGCGCAAACCTCAACGGGCCAAGCAGCGTCGCGGTGGCGCCCAACGGCGCAATCGTGATCGCCGACACCTTCAGCCATCTCGTGCGGGTCGTGAGTGCCGGCATCATCCGCACTGTAGCGGGAACTGCGGATACGGCGTGTCCGGTCTCCACCAGTGGTTGCGGCGACGGCGGTCTGGCGACGGCAGCGAAGCTCAACACCCCTTACGACGCGAGCGCCACGCCCGATGGCATGGTGCTCGTGGCCGATCATCTCGACCAGCGCGTCCGGCGCGTCGACGCGGGGTTGGGCGGCTCGCCGACGCTGCGGGTGCAAGGCCGGCAGCTCGTCAACGGGGCCGGCCGGGCGGTGCAGCTGCACGGCGTCAACCGAGCGATATTCGAGAGTCGCTGCATATACGACAGCACCGGCGTCGCGGACGGTCCGGCCGACCAGACGTCGGTGAACGCGTTGCTCGCCTGGAAGATCGACGTCGTGCGAGTCACGCTCAACGAGGATTGCTGGCTGGGGATCAACGGCCTCCCGCTCGGCGGCAATACCGTCGGCTATCGCGCGGCGGTGGTCAGCTATGTCGGCCTGCTGCGCCGCAACCACCTCTATGTGGTGCTCGTTCCGCTGATGTCTGCCCCCGATGGAGATCAATCGACGCAAATCGATTACATGCCCGATAACGACCACATGCCGGCGTTCTGGCGCTCGCTCGCCGCAACCTTCGGGGCCGACCACGGAATCATCTTCGATGCGATCAATGAGGTCGCGATGGCGTCCTGGAACGATCCGCACCCCATCCCACCCGGCGAGTGGAACTGCTGGTTGAACGGGTGCACGCTAGATTCTGTGTATGGCGGCCGGTTCCTCGCGGCCGGTCTGCAGTCGCTCGTAAACGTAATCCGATCCCAGGCGGCGACGCAGCCGATCCTGCTCGGCGGGATCGACTACAACGCCGACCTCAGCCAGCTACTCAGCCACCTGCCAAGCGATCCGCAGCATCAACTAGTCGCCTCCGCCCATGTGTATGATTTCGCCGAAGGCAGCGGCATCGATGCGATGTTCACCAACCAGCTCGAGCCGATCGCCAAGCAATTGCCGGTGATCCTCGGCGAACTCGGCGAACGCTATTGCGACTCGGGCACCGCCGCGTACACCAGCCACGTGCTCTCGCTCGTCAATGGGGAGGCAACCAAGGGAAACCTGTTCGGCGTCCTTGGCTGGACGTGGAACGCGAAGACGAGCACGTCCACCGGGTGGCACTGCCCCACCGGACCATTTGGGGACGGCGGCCCGCTCCTGATCCGCGACTATACAGGCACGCCCACCGTCATGGGCGGAGTCATACGCACCTGGATCGAGTCGAAATCGGGCGGCCCTTGAGAGCGGCGCGCTGGTGTGTATAGCGAGGGGTCCCGAAACCCTTAATCGAGCGTCGAAGTTGGGCTGTGGTCCTATGTAGGATCTACGCCATCAGGTCGGTCATCAGGCGTGGCGCGCCTTGCGCCGCAAGCGGGGCCGGCCAGACCCGTGCAATCGTTGCTGTTCAAGCAAAGTTGTCACCGTAATATGCAGACTCAATTTGCGATACAGAACTCGACAATTGCGTCGACTATGGCTCGCTGCTGTTCAGCAAACAGTGCATGACCTGCGGCGGCAAGCTTGCGCACCTGCACCGAAGCGGCGCCGACCAGCAATCGCTTGAATGCGTCGGCATAGACTGCGGGTATAATTCGGTCGGATTCGCCCCATAACAACAAGGTCGGCGCCTTGATCCGATAGAGACGTTCATTGAGTCCGCGATCGCCGTTCGGCCATAGAAAACGGCCGGCGGCCGCCATCGCTTTGACCCGCGCGACGATCGCTTCGGTTGCGGCTGCCGGATCGGCCGGCGCTGTCGTTAAGGCTTTTGCGGCCTCGCATTGCGGATTATGAAACGCCGCTTTGACCAGCGCCTCGGGTGTCATCGCGAAAAAATCCAGCGTCGGTTGCTCCGCGAGAAAAAGGCCGGCGGGCGCCGCCAGTATCAGCTTTTTAATCCGCCGCGGTTCAGTTGCCGCCATCTCGGCCGCCAGCATGCCGCCGAACGAATGACCGACGAGGAGCGGACGCTCGATTTCGAGGACATCGAGCAAGTCCCATCCCCAGAACACCAGCTTTTGCACCTCTTCGTGCAAATGTTCTTCGCCGTCAGAACCGAACCCCGGCAGCAATGGCGCCGTAACCGTGAACCGTTTACTCAACTCCTCCAGTTCGGGTGTGAAGGCCGGCAGCCCCAAGCCGCCGTGCAAAAACACGAGATGTTCGCCGGTCCCTTCCCGGTAGTATTTGACCTTAAAATCACCGCCGCGCAGAGAGATAGTTTTTAGCTCACTCATATCTTAGCCGATCGTCCTAAATAGCTAATCTGCGAGCATCTGCATATAGCAGTTAAGCATAGCGTCATCGCGCCAACGGCGCGAGGGATGTCAGCCCAGGGCAGCGCCCTGGGTATAATGCGAATCAGGTTCAATCCGCCCTGAAGGGGCGGAAGCAGGCAGAGATGGACTCCCGCACATTATCGTTCATCGATCTCGATCTGCCTTGTTGACAAGACGTAGCATTAAGATTTTCCTGCGCCCCTTCAGGGCGCCTGCGTAACGGGCCTCAAAAAGAACCAGGGCGTTGCCCTGGGCTGGTCTGCATCGGCGCCTTCATCGCCGCGCCGCGCACCTGCCCTTCTCTTGTCCCGCTGGAAAAAACATCCAAACTCCACGAACTTATTCCATAGGCTTCAGGCTCACGGTATTAGTGCGCTTCGGCTTGACCCGCGACCGCGCGCTGTTGGCCGGGTAGCGGGCGGGGCGACCATCGATCTTCCCACTCTTCGTCCCAGATCTTTTTGATCGAAGGCATTACTTCTTTGGCAAACAACTCGGTGTTCTTCAATACCAGATGCTTGGGCATGCTGCCGATCTGCTGCAACGCCATCAACTGCCCCACCTTGAGATCCTTGAGCACCCAGCTCAATTTATCGCGAACGGTCGCCGGCGAGCCGGCAATCACATAGGCGCGATCGACGAAATCCTTCCATTTGAGACCCTTGCGGAACATCGCCGCTGCGTTACCGCCTTGCCCTCTCAAGCCGGCCCGAATAGTCGCCTCGGTGCGATAGCCCGGAGCATCGGCAAATTCCTCGGCGATGTGTACGCATTTGTTGTAGAAGTACTCCAGATGCTCGGCATAATCTTTTTCAGCCTGCGCATCAGTCTCCGAAACGCAGATCAATTGCAGATAACCAAACCGATACGGGTTCATTTCCATTCCCTTCGCCGCGCAACGCTCCCAATATCCCGAACCGACCCGTTTTCCATACTCATAACCGAGATACGATAATGCGCAATAGACGTAGTCATGCTCGAGTGTCCAGTCCCAGGTCTCGACTGAACCACCGCCGGGAATCCAGATCGGCGGATGTGGTTTCTGCAGGGGTCGGATGAACATGTTGGTATAGCGAATCTTGTTGTAACGTCCGTTGAAGACGAACGGTTGCTGCTCAGTCCAGGCCTTTTTTATAAAATCATGTGCTTCGTAGTAGCGTTCGCGCAGAGTCGCCGGGACGAAGCCGTAAGCAAAATTGTCGTCAGGACTGCTGCCCACTGGGAATCCAGCCACCAGCCGGCCGCCTGAGATCAGATCGAGCATCGCGAACTCCTCTGCCACGCGGAGCGGCGGATTGTACATCGCAATGCTGTTGCCCAGCACGATCAGGTTGGCGTTGGTGGTGCGCCGTGCAATCGCCGCCGCCATCAGATTGGGCGACGGCATCATGCCATAGGCGTTGGCGTGATGCTCGTTGACGCAAATGCCGTCGAAACCCATTTTGTCGGCAAATTCCAGTTCGTCGAGAAACTCGTTATAGAGGTTATGGCTAAGGCATCAGGTGGAACCAGTTAACCTTCATCTCAGACCTCGCAATTAGAGTATTGTGGCACTCAACACTTGAACGGCAGCCACCAGCACCAGCTTTCCGGAGATTAGCAACGCAACCTTAGCTAAAGCCAAGGTTCGATAACAAGCCATCCCTACCGGAATTTCCCCTCCTCCATTTCTTAACACAGGGAAAGGCAAGAGGGAGGCGGTGCATGCTCTCTTCACTAGCGCCATCCATTGGTTTGCTCCAGGGCGCGTCCCTGTTGCAGTGCCCGTAGGCACTGTTTACGCGGGTGGTCTTGTTCGATGGCGGAGACCATGACATCCGGCGGGCCTCATCGACCACGATTAGGTCCTATTGGACGTGGCGCGGGGTAAACGACGAGGATGCGATGCGCGAGGCCGCGCAACTTGAGTTCGCGGATGAGCAGCCCAGCCATGATGGCCTTACACGAGCCCGCATCGTTGGGGAGCAGGAGTCGCCGCGTGAGCTTGAGCACGTAATCATAGACCGCCTCGAGCTGATGGGGCAGGGGGGCAACGCGAGACATCGAGGCCCAAAATATCAGTCGCGCGAGCGGCGAATGTCATGACTGTGACCGGCTGTGTAGTAATAGTCCTGTCGGTCATGACCGCTTGCGTTGGATTTTTGAACATACTTTGGAGCGGGTACGTTTGTTTTCACCGATGAGGCGCTATGGCATTTCTGCCAGGGCAAAAGATCCGGAATCTAAGCGTCGATTTCTTTGAGAATGGCAGCTATTTGGATTCGGCTGTCGATAAAGCAGCGTACAATCTTCGACTAGGAGACGAGGTATTTCTCTCGACCGATGGTAGCCCCCGATTGCTAAGTCATGATGACCCATTTGTAGTTATCAAGCCCGGCGATTTCGCGCTTCTGAAAACCCATGAAACTATAAAGCTGCCCCTCGACAAAATAGGGTTCATCACGCTGAGGCACACGCTGAAGGTCCATGGATTGATGAACGTATCGGGCTTTCACGTGGATCCGGGCTTTCGGGGAAGATTGGTGTTCTCGGTTGTCAATGTCGGCCCAAACGATGTTACTCTACGCTATCAAGAGCAACTCTTCATGCTTTTTCTTGCTGACCTTGAAACAGCAACGACCGTCCCAGTCAATCATCGGCACTTCGGGCAAGACAAGCTATCGCTGGAAGATATGATAGCGATTCGGGGCCGGAGCGCTTCGCTGGTGCATATCGAGAACAGAATCCGAGAGCTCGAGACCAGTGTCAAGGTGTACGGGGCGATCGTCGCCGGTGTGCTGATTGCGCTCTTTGCGTTGGTCGTTAAGCCTTTGTTGTGACGGTCATACGGTCTCATGTGGTCACAATGAGGAAACGAGTGAACCCATAGTCCTGACGGTCCTTGATACAGTGGCATTAGCACTAAGGCAGCGCGAGACTAGCGTCGGAAACGCTTCGTAGATGACGCCCTCGACGTTATCGAGCGAATCCGCTCCGTTTGGCGCTATGAATGACTGATCGGTCGATGTCGATAAGTCTAGCGACAATCTTGGATCTCATTAGTCGAGAGTGTCCTGCCATCACAATTGAATCACGGTCGGTGTTTCCTGAGACGATATTGAATGATGCGGAAGTTCAATTTGCGTTAACAATGAGGCCTCTTCGCAGGGCTCAATTCGCGGCGGGGCGTGCTTGCGCGCGCGCCGCACTTTCCCGAGTTGGCTCTGTCCCCTACGCTATCCCATGTGATCCCGACGGAGTTCCGCAATGGCCGACGGGATTTGTTGGCAGTATCAGCCACAAGAGTACGGAGAGTATAGCCGCCGTCGCTTTTGCGCGGGAATTCCGTGGAATAGGGATCGATTTGGAATGTGACAAGGCTGCCGACGAAGAGGTCCTTAGCGGTGTCGTTGTGAATCGAGCTGAAGTTGATCAGCTGGTCCAACTGCGCCGAGAAACAGCCGAAATCGGTTCGCCGTCTACCTGGCTGTTCTCCGCAAAGGAAGCGGTGTATAAAGCCGTCTTCCCGCTTTTTAGGATTCCCCTCTCCTGGGAGGACGTTGAAATAGCTTTTGTGCCTGGGAAAAGGACGTTCGTGCCCACGATTAGAGATCACCAAGACCTTTCGTTACGGGGCCGCATCATCGGAAATGGCGCTTGGATTGTGGCAATCTCCTGGTTAGAACCTCCGCGTTGCACCTAAATTCGTGTTTGACAAACCCAGCCACAGCCGCGGTGTGGGAGGATCTGCCCGACATTGATTCCAAGGCAGTGGTCAAGACCAGCCCAATTTGGAAGAAATTCTTGGGAATCAAACTCGATCCTCGTTTGATCCGCAAGGGCGGCTATCGTTCGTTTGACGATCTCATCGGCGATCTTCTTCCGAGGCTTCGGGGCCTTTGTCCCGATTCTCGCGCTCTTGCCGCTGAAGGGCCTAACGCAAACTGAGGAAACAATGACCGATCAAGGCCGCAAAGAAATTGCTCAGAAGCTTCGCGACGCACGCGAGGAAAAAGGATTGTCGCAAGAGGAGGTAGCGCTCAAGCTCGGTTTGCCGCGACCAGCGATCTCACAGATCGAGAACGGTCGCCGAAGGGTTGAGGTACTTGAGTTGATCCAACTGGCAAAGTTGTATGAGAGACCGCTGGAGTTTTTTGCTAACGAACAGCCGGTAGCGTCGAATCGATTTGAAATGTTTCGGCGGGCCGCAGCAGGCCTTTCTGATGAAGATCGTGATCAGGTGCTGCGCTTCGCTGAGTTCCTCCGTGACAAGGCGAACCGGAACAGGAAGGCGCAATGACCAGTGTCCGAGATGCGATTCTCATAGGGGCCGCTGCGGCGTCGGAATACCATGAAGCATTTCGGACTCGGGCCGCTGTCGTGGATGGCGCTCGCTCCATAGACATTTTTGGAGCGATAACCGAGTTGGAAATCCCATTAGAATTTGCGGCTCTAAAGAGTTTGTTGGGTGCGTGTATTCGTGTCAGCGATGCGACCGTGGGGATCATGATTACGACTCTACGTGACCTTCACCTTCAGCGGTTCACTGCGGCGCACGAGTTAGGGCACTTCCTTTTGCAGCACGATGGGAGCCTTGACCGTGAAATACGATTTCCAGGCCAAACTGAAGGACGGAACTCACAAGAAGTAGAAGCGGATGCGTTTGCGGCGGAATTTCTCATGCCCAAGTGGCAAATTGCTGCGGTCGCAAAGCGTCATGGATGGTGGTCGGTCGAGCAACTCTCAATTCCTGATATCGTCTACCAATTGTCGTTACGGCTCGCGGTTAGTTACGAAGCCACATGTTGGGGCCTCGCGTCTCAAGGTTGTATTGAACGGGGCGTGGCGGAACGGCTAGCCGGATTACCTCCGAAAGCTTCAAAGCTTCGAGCTCTCCGTGGAATAGCGCTCGATAATCCGTGGGCAGACGTATGGTGCCTAGATCATGCGGACCAAGGTACGGTGCTAGATGGTGGGCCAAACGACGTGTTTCTAGTTACACTGGAGGAGCAGGCAACGGGCGGTTATACGTGGGATCTGGCTTCTGCGCGCCGACTCGGATGCGTCGTGATTGACGATTCGAGCGAATTTGACGAGACACACGTCGGCGGGTCGAGCAAGCGCCGAATTGCATTGCAGGTTCCTAATGGTATTCACGAACTGAGTCTCTCTTACGGACGCCCATTTTCGCGAGCCGCAAAGGTAACTAAACATTTCCAAGTAAACCTTTCCACACTAGGCTCCCAGAGAGACGGGGCTTACGTCTCCGCGCGATCTTCAACCGCTACAGTGCACTAGGCACTAGGGCATCTTCCAGCGTGAATTTGTTTGATCTTCTTCCATCGATTCGAGATCAAGGAGAGCGCGATACTTGTCTGTCGCTGGCTTTAACCGACGGCCACCAAGTCGCACGTCGATCGGACCAGCCTCTGTCGGCGGAATACTTGCACTTCCGCGCTTCGAAACGCGCCGGCGTTGAGCTCAATCAGGGCGTACCTATCTGGGCAGGGCGCCAGGCTCTTTCGGCTGACGGTCAGCCGGCCGAAGACGCCTGTCCATATTCCGCGAAGGCACGGCCCTCGGGCTGGCAACTTCCCCCCGGTATCACTGTTCTATGGCGGCGCGAAACCAACCTCCACCCGGACCACGCCGCTGAGTCGGTTCGACAAAGCCTTGAGCGTGGTAGGGCTTGTGTTGTGGTAATTCGAATCAATGACGCATTCATACATGGGAGTGGAACGCGCTCGCTGATCGAGCACTTCCGGGGACCTGATCGGGGGGTACACGCTGTTCTGGTGGTCGGGATATTGCCGGATGCGACTCCGCCGGCCTTTTTTGTGCGGAATAGTTGGGGGGCGGAGTGGTGTGTTGAAGGCTATGGTTCATTGAGCGAGTCGTATTTAGAGGCCCGATGTGTGGGCGTCATCGGCTATCTAGAGGAAGTACATTGAGAGCAATCGCAGGGCAAACCTGCGCTGAGTCGTGGCTCGACGCTCTCGATTATCTAGTCGGTTGTCGATGGCATGAGCAACACAACCTCATTCTGGAAGTCGCTCGTCCTGCGGCTCGGTCGGGCACAGATCGTTACATTCTGCGGATAGTAGATCGATTTCTAATCGACCATGGAGCCCAGCCGCTAGTGACCGTAGCAGAAACAATATTCCCCGGAGCCGAATATCAGCGTTCCGGGGTCCATGGTGTCTATGAGATCTATCCAAATGAGATTTACCCTCAGATCAAGTTGCCGCATGAGTGGGGGCGATACGCGCACCGACTTGTACGGAAGCGTTCGCCCGATGGTAGTGAACTCAATCCGCTCAAGATTGCGGTAGAGAAACTACGCTCGCAGGTGCAAAACGGACAGCGTAAGCGTTGTTGCTACGAGCTCTCGCTTTCGGAGGGCGCCTTGGATCTGCCCTTGTATGACGCAAATGATGACTGCCGACTCTTGTACGGGCCGTGTCTTTCCCACATAAGCCTGAAACTTGGCAGGAGCAACGATCTATATCTGACGGCGCAGTATAGATCGCATTACTATGTGGCACGTGCGCTTGGAAATTTGATGGGCCTCGCAATGCTTCAAGCGTTTGTGTGCGAGCAGACCGGACTTGCTCCGGGACCACTTGTGTGTGTGTCGACGTTCGCCCGCGTCGATACCGAGCAGTGGAATCTGTCTGAAGTTCGTGAGCTTGTCACAAATCTCCGAACAGGGCTTTCTGCGACAAATGGAGATGATTCATGAGGCTGAGTGAGTACCAACAGAGAGCAGGCGAAACCGACCAGTATCCAAAAGAT
>WNFC01001758.1_pt1 | contig 28894 bp, 20 predicted proteins | sample 5400541 | NCBI WGS metagenome assembly WNFC01 (sample SAMN13153342, study PRJNA577476) | soil metagenome | isolation source: 120 cm saprolite under Douglas fir tree site 2 hole 2 replicate 1 | place: USA:California | collected 2015-04-18
CCTTCAGCACACAAGGCTAAAAGATGAGTAGCTTACAACTTTTCCCTATTATCGCATGATTAAAGGAGGATGTAGAATCATATCACCTTAAAGTACTTATACCCATCAACAGAAAATTACGTTTATAACATTTATAACACTTCTATCAGTTCTAACACTTGCTGCATTTGTATCAAGTAATGTGAAAGATCGTTATGCAAGTTAGAGTGAGTTCTCCAGGATGATACGCGCCACTCTTCCGGGTGCCTGTATCTGGGGCATGTGTCCAACATGCGGCAATAGTACAAGTTCAGAGTTAGCAATGCCGCTATGCAAATCATGGGCACAGCTTATCGGAAGCAAGTTGTCCCGCTCTCCCCAGATGATGGTTGTTGGAACACGTACATCTGCTAAGACAGAATCCAACTCTTCGCGAGGGTCGTAGCCGCGAATGAACCCAGCATAAGCCGGGGTTTGTGAGTTGCGCACGACGGCATCCAGCACAAATTTAGGAGTTGGCAATGATAATCCTAACGTATGCTCAAGTGAACGTCTGGCGGCTATGCGATCTTCGGCAGAAGGCGCATGCACGTTCTCTCTTCTCAAACCTGCGCTATTGAGAAGGTAGAGTCGATCAACACGCTCTGGATGTTCCACTGCCAAGCGTGTGGCAATCCAGCCACCCAATGAATTTCCGACAAGAGTCACGCGAGGGTAGCCGAGCGCGTCGAGAAAACGTTCCAGGTAAAGGACATGGGTGCTGATATTGGTTCCCTCTGGAGCCAGCGGTGTCTTGCCAAAACCAGGCAAATCAGGAGCATACACCAGGAATTCCTTGCTCAGCAGTGGTATGAGTGCCGCCCAGGTCTCAGCAGAACTGCCAAGTCCATGTATCAGCACAATCGGTGTACCACGTCGCCCAGAACAATAGTAGCGCATCGCAACACCGGCTAGATTGCATGTTTCCTCACGTATGCCAGCCAGCAGCATAACTGCACGAACCACATCGATCATGGTTTCCCGAGGGCGACGATAGATACGCACCGCCAGGGCCGTCAAACAACCTACAGCGCTGATGGTCAGTAGTGTAGGAAGTACAGGAAATGATTTTGCTTTTGTTGTTGAGGGCATAGGAAATCCTTATGAGGATACCCAATTGGCTACCCTCTTCCATCAGGGCGGCCTAAAGGAAAGAATATGTACACTATTGTGACATCATCTACCCAATTTTTACTTATTCGCCACCGCCCCCAAGAACAACTTCTGTATTGTCCTGGAGACTGTAGTCGACGACCACATCCCGATTGCTCCTCTCCAGGTGTCCCCAAATGTAGAAAACCGTTGTTAGCAATACGATGATACCCAGCGGAATGAATTGGGTCAGCTCATACGTGAGTCGAGTCACGCCATTGTTCGCGACAGTGGCATCTCTCGGCCAGAGAATAAAGTAACTGGCAATCGCAGCATACGCCAAAGGCAGCAGCATGACAATCCAGGCACCAACCATGCCTCCGGGAACCCTATATGGGCGACGAACATTGGGATACTTGTAGCGTAGTATCAGGAAGGAAGGGAAAATGAACAGGTACGACAGGGTGGTTGTCGAGATGACAAACCCTATCACCAGTGCGAAGAGCAGGATAATATTGCCACTTCCAAATGCTGTAATTATAACGGCAGCTATCATCGCTATCGATGCCACGATACCGGTCATGGTGTTCACGAAAATCGGCGTACCATATCTGCCGCTGAAGCGGCCAAAGATGGAAGGAGCAGTGCGATCAAGCGAGGCAATAGCATACGTACGATCAGCGCCAATGACCCAGGCACCACCACTGGAAGCCAGACCGAACACAAAGGCTATTGCAACAAGCCAACCCAGTGGTGTAGCAAGAGAACCTAGCACAGTGTTAACGACCCTATACGCCGAGAGGAAACTGCCTACATTTGTGAGTTGAGACGCTGGAAGCGTAAAGAGAACAGCAGCGATCGGTATTGTGTAGGCAACTACCGCAATAATGCCTCCGCGGATTATCGAGCGAGGCACATCGCGCTGGGGATTAACCATCTCTTCGCCCGCGCCGTTCTGAAGTTCAAACCCGACCCAGTTGAAAATCAACAGTGGGATGACAGCGCTGAATATCAGTGTCGAATTTGAGGAGGGGGCCAAATCGGCAAAAGTCAGGTGTGCGCCAGTGGAGCGTCCGCCAGCAAAGTAGGTCACCGCCAGCACAGCGAAGAGCGCGAAGAGCGCGAATTTGGCATACGAACCAACAACCATGAGCCATTTCCCGACATGCAGGGACAGGATAGCTGACCAGGTCACACCCCAGATGAAGATGAGGGCAACCACGATTCTGAAAATGGCATTGGTCGCGGCGCTTCCACCCACCTGGTAGTTTATATCACCGAAGAAGAATAGGGAGATGGCGCCGATGGCTGTGATCGCCAGCGTTCCACCGATCCACAGCGGGTTGGAGACCCAGTAGAGCATAGAAGCCAGGGCTGCGAAATAGCGCCCACCAGCCATTTTGCACCACTCGTAGACGCCACCTTCCTGGGGAAAGGTTGTACCGAGTTCCGCACAGAGCAAACCATAGGGTAAGAAGAAGGTTATTGCCGAAATAAAAAGCCAGGTAAGAGCCTGTCCCCCATTTGAAGAAACGGCACCGAGCGTGTCGAGACCAATAATGCCAGCGACGACGATGAAGATCATGTCGAAGATTTTGAACTCTTTACGGAGCTTCTTTTTCTCCGCAAGAGTCGCCGAGGTTGTGACTTCACGGACACTTGTATCCATGCAGGGTATCCTCCTTTACGTCATTTTTCATTGTGACGTACTTTTCAACAATTTGATGAGTTGAATGTCACATCTACTGATTCTGAAGATAAGACAGTGAATACACGTGGCAAATATGAAGTTGCCCAATGACGATTGTAGTTTTGCTGTTAAAGACACCTCCTTGTGTTTTACGAGCGGACGACGGAATTAAGTAGAGGAAGAAAAGCAAACTAACTCTATCTTGTGCGATAGTATACCCTTTAACTCTGGAATTTGCAATGCATTTGGAATGATGAACGTGGCTTCGAGCAAGTTGCTATGCGAACAAATTAGGATATTTAAAATACAAGAAATCAGCAATCATTCAGGCAATAAACGCTGCTACCAGGACGCAATTATCAAGGAGTGTTTTCTTATATGAACCGGATTAGCTCTTTTTTATACCAGGTTTATTCGAAAGACTCTAACACTGGCATTCCTTCACCGGTCACACGAAGCTGCTGTACTCGTAGTTCGGCTTTTTCGAGCAGGTCGTTGCAGTGTTGGGCCAGTTTCATGCCTTCTTCGTAATAGTTGAGTGCGCGTTCAAGAGGCATTTGCCCATCTTGTAATGCTTCTACTGCTGTTTCGAGTTGCTCGAAGGCTTCTTCAAAGGTTAATGCTTCCATTTTTTACCCCTCTTCGTGAGTTATATAGGGTCTATTCGGTTCTTTTGTAAGAGTTTTTCCCCTCCCCACCCCTGTGGGAAAGGAAAGGTGGGGACACCCCACACCCCGCTTAGGGACTGCCGTCCCTAAGAACCCTGCTTGTTTCTTCAGCCCAGGTGAAAGTAGAGACATCCCACACCTCGCTTAGGGACTGCTGTTTCTAAGAACCTTGCTTGTTTCTTCGGCCCAGGTGAATATGGGATAATCCCATACTCCGCTTAGGACTGCCGTCCCTAAGAACTATGCTCTTTTACCTGGGCATGGATATGGCCATCTATGACTTGAATCGTGAGTTCGTCGTCTGGGTGAACCTGTTGTGTGCTGGTTACAACGGATTGATCGCTATCGCGGCGCACAACTGCAAAACCACGAGCAATCGTTAGCAAAGGACTTAATGCGTGTAAACGCAAAGCAACACCTTTGAGGCGTTCAGTACGCAATGAAAGGATATGCTGCATGCGTGCCTGCAACAGCGCAGAAGTATCGTCAAGTCGCTGTTGCAGTCGCTCGAGTTGATACTTAGGATCAAGGCGCAACAAATCACGCCTGGTTCGCCCAAGTTGCTCGTGTTGGTCAATGAGATAAGTCTCGATAGACTCTGTCAATTCCTGCTGAAAGTCCAGCAGTTTCTCGCGCCATTCGGCAATATCAGGAACGGCGGCGGCCGCGGCCGCTGTTGGTGTTGAGGCACGATAGTCCGCTACGAGATCAGCAATAGTGAAATCCGTTTCATGACCAACGCCGCTGATAACAGGGATGCGCGAACGCGCAATAGCACGCGCAACTACCTCTTCATTAAAGGCCCACAGATCTTCTATCGATCCACCACCACGGCCCAGAATCACGACTTCTGCATCACCATGTGCATTGAGTAGATCAAGTGCATGAGCAATGGCTGCTGGAGCCTCTGCGCCTTGCACAAGTGTTGGGGAGAGGATAACAAGTGCCAGGGGAAAACGTGTGCGAAGTACGCGCAGCATATCACGTAGCGCTGCTCCCTCCGGAGATGTCACAATACCAATTATTGATGGACTCGAAGGGAGGGGACGTTTGCGCGAGTCATCAAAAAGTCCTTCTGCAGCTAAACGCGTCTTAAGTTGTTCAAGACGCAGAAACAAGTCACCTTCGCCAAACAGTTCTACATTTTCAACATACAATTGCATTTTACCATCGCGTTCGTACAACGAGATGCGACCATTCGCAGCAATTGCCATACCATCACGCAGTTCTGGCGCCGATGAACGCAGACGGGCATTTTTGAAGAAGACGCAGGGCAGTTGTGCTTCGGCATCTTTGAGTTTGAAATAGCAATGACCGGAGGAGTACGTTTTGCAGTCAGAAATTTCACCACGAACCCATACATCTTGTAAAATCTCATCCGTATCCAGCAGTTCTTTCAAATAGCGAGATACTTGCGTGACACTTAAGATTGATGCCGCATCTATAAATAACATTCTGCCCTCTATCCCCCGGTGGAGCTATCAATAGTCATGAGCAACTGTCCGTACTCAACAGGTTGCCCCTCTTGCACAAAGATCTCAAGTACGTGACCAGCTTCCGCTGTTTCTACCTCATTCAACACGTTGAGTGATTCGATAGTGCCCACGAGTTGACCTGCCTTGACACGATCACCTACAGCAACCAAAGCACCCCCTTTTGGTTTTACCCATGTATGAAAAGTGCCAACCAATGGTGCGAGAATTTTGTGTTCAGTTTCTTCAGGCGCTTCAGCAGGGGGAACGTTGACAGTCGCAGCTACAAATTGACCTTCTATGGCATGATCGTTGCTCTCGGGAGCCTTTACCTTGCGCAACACGAGATGCGTTCCCTCTCCTGCCCGTCTCAACTCCAGTTCGGAAACATCACTGTTATCGAGCAAACGTACAAGATGCTGTAACTGCTCGATACTAATGACATCGGCAGTCGCATCATCCTGCGATAAACTGGCCGGGCCGGTTTCCACAGAGGGATTGTAACTGTTTCCGTCCATGATAGTTTCTCCAACCAGATACGAATACTGCTCCTAAGCACGCTCTACATAAGTGCCTGTTGTGGTATTAATACGAATCATATCGCCTGTTGAAACGAAAAGAGGCACATATACTACAAGACCGGTTTCCGTAGTTGCAGGTTTGGTACCTCCTGTAGCGGTATCGCCCTTGAATCCTGGCTCAGTATACTCAACACGTAACACCACTTTTTCTGGTGGCTCGACCGATATAGGTTCCCCATCAAGGAGGATCAAATCAAGCTCCAGGTTATCGATCAGGTAATTTTTGGTATCACCGAGTTGGTCTTCGGTCAATACAATGTCATCATAGGTGCTGGTATCCATGAAATGGTACTGGTCACCATCTTGATACTGATAAATAACTGTACTGCGATCCAGGTAGATGCGTTTGAATTTATCACCTGCATCACTGGTGCGATCAATCGTTGAGCCAGTACGCAAATTACGTAGTTTCATACGAACGATCGCACCACCACGACCCATTTTTACGTGTTGCCAATCAAGTACGCTGCACGGCTGTCCTTCAAATTCGATGGTAACCCCTTTTCTCAGATCACCAGTAGATATCATTTTTCAGATCTCCTTACATCTAAATCATCCGGCGAAACTGTTGCGGGAAAGAAAAAGGGGATTTTGTGGGGACGCCCCACACCCCGGCAAAGGACTCCGTCCTCTGCACTCCTATTTTCCGCACCTACGACGCCGCTTCATTTATCGCGAAATCACCAGGCCGGTTGGTGATTTTGTTAACACTTCGGAGCCATTCTCGGTTACCAGAACACAATCTTCGATACGTACGCCACCCCAGCCAGGTATATAGACTCCAGGTTCAACAGTGACTACAGAGCCAACAGGTAACTGCATATCTTCAGGCGCACGCGGCGAAAGTGATGGCCCTTCATGAATCTGCAAGCCCACTCCGTGGCCTGTGCCATGCACGTAGTACTCCGCCAGGTCTTCAAGGGAATTACGTGCTAAAGCATCGGCGTCTTTGGCTGTGATTCCTCCATATATTCCTGATTCACATGTTTTCATAGATCGAAGTACGGCCTGGTAGACTTCAAACGCACGTGGATCTGCAGGCTCACCCAGGCAGATGGTACGGGTCATATCTGCGCAATATCCTTTGTAGCGAGCACCCATATCGATCGTGATCAGTTCACCAGCCTGAATACGACGCTGGCCTGCATGAGCATGTGGCATTGAACCATTTGGACCGGAAGCAACAATCGATTCAAAAGATGTGCCGTCGGCACCTAATTCTACCATCTTACGTAATATTTCCCACTGCACCTCTTTTTCAGTCATACCGGGTTGAATCCAGTTGCAGATATGGGTAAATGTCTCATCAGTAATGGCAATTGCACGCTTGAGTAGTTCCAGTTCATGTGGTTGCTTCACCAGGCGCAGCTGATCTACAGGACTTTGCTCGAATGGTTGGAGCGTGAAGATGTCTTTGCCAGCGTTGCTCATTTTCTCATATTCGGCATAACTGATAGCCGCAGATTCGAAGCCGATTTTTTCCCAACTATACTTCCCAGCAAGTTCAGCAATAACTGGAGCATATTCACGTGATGATGGGACGATTACTTGCCAGCCAGTGGCTTCGTTCTCCGCTATTTCTTTATAAAGTGGATTGGTCAATAATACTTGTTGCTGCTGTCCAACCAGCAGCAAACCAGCGCCTTCTGTATCATCATTGAGCCAGCCGCTTAAATACGAACGGTTTTGTGGTTGAAGAACCAGAAAGGCGTCCAGCTCTTGTTGATTTATCCATCTTCGTAGCTGGCTTATTGGATTTTGATTCATGTATTTCCTTCTTCAGGTTTTGATGTATAATACCATAGATTGTGCTGTCTGCCCATATTCAGCGTTTGACCGGAAGTGTCGCAATGGGAATGATCGCTGGTACTCCTGATTCACTCATCAGTTGATTAAAAGCGACCAGATCGGTATCGATGATCTCTTTCAGCCGTTGAAGTTGTACATCGATGCGCTGTGAAAGATCCTCAAAGAGTTCGTAATCCTGTCTCGTGGGCACAGCCTGAGCACTTGAAACCACGGCTGCGAGCCAGGCCAGTTTGCCGTTGAGCTTGACTGGCCAGTTCATCGTGTCCTGCCGGGTTTTCGCTTTTGACTGGGTCAGTTCGTCTTCGATTGGAGATAATTTCTCTTTCAATGACCTGGCAGATCTAGCTATTGCCTCGTGATCTTGCCGTTCGCGCGAACGCCGCGTCCAATCTTCAGCCTGCTGCCGGATGTTTCTGAGTACGTTGATGGCATCGTGAGTTTCCGAAAGTTTGTCTCGAATTCTGAGATGCAGTTCGAATTGTGCATCCAGATCTTCCTGCGTTGCGGACACTCTTGGGTCCTTTTGGATCTCGAAAACTTCGATCAAAGATTGATCTCCCACCTTCAATTCCACCTGGTAGAAACCAGGAGCGGAGATTGGGCCAGCCATTACAGCCTCAGATGCCACATAGCCATCTATTTTCTTTGGGTCTGGGAAACGCATATTCCAGATAAAACGGTTTGTACCTGCTTCTTTGGGGACGCTTGGATCTTTTTTCTCTTTATCCTCTTCTTCGTCTGTTGGATCCACAGGTACTTGTACTTCTGACGACTGGTTTCGCGTAGCTTCGCTTGTGAAGGATTTGATCTCTTCGCCCTGCATAGTTCGGAAAGTGAGTTTCACTTCCCCTTCTGGTTTCTGCTTGAGGTAATAATACACGATCACGCCATCGGGTGGATTTTCTCCAGCATCCATATTGCGATCGACCATTCCCCCACCGGGCTTCTGTTGGCGACGAGCAGTAATCATTCTGTCGCCTGTCATACGATAAAAAATCCCCGGCCCTGTAGCATGTGAATATCCCCAACTGGTCATAAAGCGTAATGTAGGTCGGGGCTTGAACAGGTAGATCGCGGTATTCTGAAGCTCTTCACTGATTGAGCGTAACGGCGTCAAGTCGTCAAGAATCCAGAGCGAGCGCCCGTGAGTTGCCACAATCAGGTCTGTATCTTTGATAACGAGGTCGTGGATAGGCACTACAGGCAGATGCAAGCGGAGCGATTGCCAATGCTCTCCATCGTCAAACGAAACATGCACGCCGATTTCTGTTCCAGCATATAAGAGTCCTCGCCGAACGGGGTCTTCGCGAATCACTCGTGTGAATTCATTTTCCGCTATACCCGTGGTAATTTTCGTCCAGGTTGTTCCGTAGTCATTTGTTTTGTAAAGATAAGGCCGGAAATCGTCCCACTTGTAACGGTTTGCGGCCACATAAGCAGTTGCAGGGTCATGTGGAGAGGGCTCAATGATACTGATGAGTGCCCATTCAGGTAATTCAGCTGGAGTGACATTCTTCCAGTTTTTGCCACCATCGGGTGATATATGAATCAGACCATCATCGGAGCCAGCCCAGAAAAGACCCCGCTCGATAGGCGACTCAGCAAAGGTAAAGATTGTGCAGTAGAACTCGGTACCTGTGTTATCCATGGTGACCGGTCCACCAGAAGGCTCCATCCTGGTGACATCATTGCGGGTGAGATCGGGGCTAATAATTTCCCAACTGCTCCCCTCATTGGTTGAGCGAAATACATGATTACCAGTAACATAAAGCACCTTGGGGTCGTGAGGTGAGAGCACGGTGGGAAAAGTCCACTGGAAACGATACTTCTGGTCTTTCGCTCCCCAGCCAGTTGCCGCTTCGGGCCAGACAGTGATATTACGTTCCTGCCGAGAACGGTGGTCGTAGCGGGTAAGATATCCATGGTAACATCCTGCAACAACAATGTTCGGGTTATCTGGGCGCACTGCGATGTAGCCGCTCTCTCCACCTCCAACCTCATATGAGTCCGATTGCGTAATGCCAGCAAGAACTGAACGGCCTGGCAGACTGATGGTCGTATTGTCCTGCTGAGCAGCATACACTCTGTAAGGAATTTGAGTATCGGTGGTAACATGGTAGAACTCTGCTGTGGGCTGATTGTAGATCGTAGACCAGCTCGCACCTCCGTTGAATGAGATGCAGGCTCCACCATCATTCCCCTCGATCATGCGCTGTGGATCGTGTGGGTCGATCCACAGGTCGTGGTGATCCCCGTGAGGTATGTATATCTCGAAAAAGGTTCGCCCACCATCGACTGATTTCCAGGCCTGGACATTCAGGACCCAGACGGTATCAGGATCCTTGGTATCGGCATAGATATGCTGGTAATACCACGGACGCGCGCGCAGATTGCGATCCTCACTAAGGCGCTCCCAGTTCTCACCTCCATCATCGGATCGGAACACAGCTCCATCTTCTGCATCAATAACAGCCCAGATGCGATTCCCTCTAGCAGGAGAAACAGCCAGGCCAATCTTACCCAGCATCCCCTGCGGTAGACCTGGTTTACGTGTAATCTCGGTCCAGGTATCACCACCATCAGTCGATTTGAAGATACCGCAGTCTTCGCCCCCGCTGACAAGCGTATACGGTTTGCGTTGAGCTTCCCAGAAGGACACGTATAAAATGCGAGGGTTATTTGGGTCCAATGCGAGATCGATTGCCCCGGACTTATCGCTGCGATAAAGGATCTGCTCCCATGTTTTTCCGCCATCAGATGAACGATATAACCCTCGTTCAGGATTTGGTCCATGAGCGTGTCCTAGCGCAGCCACGTACACCAGGTCAGCATTCTGGGGATGAATGCGTACTTTAGCAATATTTCTGGTATTCTCGAGGCCCAGATGATTCCAGGTTCTTCCGCCATCGGTAGACTTGTACACACCATCGCCATGAGAGACATTACCCCGTATGGTAGTCTCTCCCATGCCAACGTAAATAACGTTGGGATCAAAGGCTGAGACAGCGATCGCGCCGACTGATGCGCGCTTAAAGAAGCCATCAGATACATTTTCCCAGAGAATGCCACCATCGTTTGTTTTCCAGACGCCACCGCCCGTCGAGCCAAAATAGAATACCTGGGAATGCACCGGATCACCTGCCACCGCGACAACCCGTCCACCGCGAAATGGACCGATAAGACGCCATTCAAGCGAGTTTAGTAAGGAAGGATCGATCACGGGTTGGAGTTTGGCGAACTCTGCGTTTGAAGATGGCTTTACCTGAGGATTTACTGAACCATTCTCGTTTCCCATACTATAACCTACACCTTTACGATTGCTGATGTTGGAGGTGCAAGATGAACATCCATCAGCACAAACAATATACCAATCTGGGTAGAACGCTCACAAGAGACGTTACTACAGTGTATCACAACCAACTTACTCCAAGAAGATACAATATCCTGAAGCCATTAAAGATCCAGTGAAAATTTTGTCATCTACGCCCTGATCAACATCCTCCATAGTTCCTGGTATCCCGGAATGAGTATGCTATAATCATAAAGTTGCTACATTGAATACAATAGCCAGGAAGAAACCTTGGTCCAACCATGACCTCTGGCAATCAAAATAGTGCAGATTATCCTGTGCTTAGCCATTATCATCATTATCCAAGAATACGTGTACAGCTGAAAGTAGTTCTTTCAATTGCTTCACTCTGCTTCCTCGTACTCGTTTTAGCAAGTTGTGGCCAATTACTGGAAGGGCAATCTAGCACTACTAGCAACCCAAAGCAGGTTAACCAGGTATCTCATTCCCAGATCACCTACGTGGCAATTGGCGCTTCCGATACCTTTGGGATCGGCACGTCAGACCCGTATACGCAGAACTGGCCAACAGACCTGGCGGAAAAGCTTGGTCAGAAGATCCATCTGATCAATCTCGGTATCCCGGGAATCACCTTACACGATGCTCTAAACTTAGAACTTCCTGTTGCGCTCGACTCACATCCTGAACTCGTAACCATCTGGCTAGGAGTGGACGACCTTGCTAATCATGTTCCAATTAGCAGCTATTCTCACGACCTGGATCTGATGTTGAAGCGCTTACAGTCTAATGCCCCATCTTCACGTATCCTGATCGCAAACATACCAGATCTGACGATTTTGCCTTATTTCACTTCGTATAACCAGCAGGTATTGCATCAAAGCATCGAGGAATACAATGCAACCATCGCTAATTTATCGCAAGAACATCATGCCATTCTAGTTGACCTATCGCAGCAAAATTACAACCTGAGAGAGCATCCCGAATACATCAGTAATGATGGTCTACACGCAACTGACCTCGGCTATTTGCAGCTTGCGGAGTTATTCTATAAAACCTTACAACAATCGCAGGGATGATAATGCATACATGACACAACTTTTTGGAATTCCACTAGATACTCTCACAACCATTTTACTGGTGATAACCCTTATTATCATCGGTGGTGTAGGGTTGCTGGCAATCACTAATGCAATCTTTTTCAAGATCGGCATACGAAACATTCCTCGTCGTCGTACACAAATGTTGTTAATTGTCTTTGCCCTCATGCTTTCGACTACACTCATCTCCAGCGTACTGGCAACTGGCGATGTGATTACTGCAGCCGTGCAGACGGTCGCAGTCTCAAACCTGGGTAATGTGGATGAGACCATTCAAGCCTCCGGCTCGCCTGGTTTCTTCGATGACAGATTCTATTATCAACTGCGCAATCATGTGCGAAATGATCCCAATATTGCAGCAATAGGGGCGGCACTGGTAGAACAAGGTATTTTAGTAGCCGATGTCTCATCTCGCCAGGTGCGCTCCAAAGTCACATCTCTCGCTGTCATACCTGGTAGTGAGCAGGGGTTTGGAGCAATACAGGATGAAAGTAGTAAAGTACAGTATCATATTGCTGATCTTCAAATCAACGAGGTGTATCTCAATCATACGCTGGCAGTTCTGCTGAACGCACATGCTGGAGATACCATTTACCTGTACTCAAAACGTTGGCCTGGGAAACGCTTTACAATGCATGTACGAGCAATCCTTGCAGATGGAGGACTTGTTGGTGAGCAGCCGTACATTGTGAGCCAGGTTAAAACATTTCGTGATATCGAACATCGCTTTGACGATATTACTGAGATTTTTGTGTCTATGCGTGGAACAGATACGTTTGGATTTGATGTTTCAGAAGAGGTAGAACGGACATTGAGAGAGTGGATTCCCTCCAATCTACACGTCAGCGAGGTCAAAGAACAGGGTGCAAAATTAGCACAACTTGCGGATGATATCTTCTCCCGCATATTTTCTCTTTTTGCTCTCTTTGCTTTAGCTATAGGGCTACTCTTGATTTTCCTTATTTTTGTGCTATTGGCGGCTGAACGTCGCGCCGAGATGGGTATGGCACGCGCCATCGGTGTGCTGCGCCGTCAGCTGGTATTGATGTACCTCTTTGAGGGAACCGTCTACGACTTGATCTCTTCATTTATCGGCCTGTTTATCGGTTTAGGCATAGGGGCGATACTCTTCCTCTTCCTGGGACCCATCCTGGCACGTTTTAATTTTCCGCTCAAACTCGTCATTCAACCGCGAAGTCTGATCATCGCCTATTGTCTGGGTGTGATCTTCACGTTCTGTTCAGTAGGAGTTGCGGCATGGGTGGTAAGTCGTATGACTGTAGTGGATGCATTACGCAACCTTCCAGAGTCGGAACGACCAACTGCATCTCTCGTCGAGATGTTCACGAAGTTCTTCAATCTAGTGAAGAGCATCGGCACAACATACAATATACGGCGAATCCTGTTTGAACAACTTCCCGATACGTTGATAGGATTGATACGCACACTGGCGCGGTTGGGCATCTTACCCTTGTTGGCAGGCTACTTGTTGCTAGAGTTGGGATTAAAGAGATCACAAATTACGCCCTTTTCTCTCGGCCTTTCGTTACTCGTGATTGGTGTCGGGCTACTACTTATGGCTGGTGTGGACTGGATATCAGGCAAGTTGGGGAAAAATGCATGGAAGGCGCCTATTCAAAGAATATTCGCAGCCGTTGTAGGGCTTACCATTTTCGCATATTGGGCACTGCCCTTTGATGCGCTGGCACGGCTGGGCCTGCCGCGTTTTCAGGGAGGGGTGGAGATCTTTTTTGTAGCCGGCTTAATGATGGTATTTGGAGTTGTCTGGGCGTTAATCGCCAATGCCGATCTACTTATACGTCCCCTAATGGTGCTCTGTTCGTGGTTACCAGGATTACAAATCATGACCAGGCTGGCTTCAGCGTATCCTCTGCATCACCGTTTCCGAACCGGTTTAAGTGTAGTAATGTTTAGCCTGGTAGTTTTCGTAATGACGATCATGGCTGTGATAACAAATGCAATGCAGGGCAACTATACCGATATCAACTTCCAGACTGGCGGCTACGATATTCAGGCAGTGGCATATTTCAAGCCAATCCCTGATTTACGCTCAGCCCTGGCCAGCCATGGCATCGACCCTAACGCTTTCACAACAATCGGCACCCAGGCTACAACTTCCGTTGGTGTAATCCAGCCAAATGCAGATAACCCGGCCTGGCACATATATCCAGCGCAAGTTGTAAGCGGGGGATTTTTGCAAGGTTATGGATTGCACCTTGCGGCGCGGGCGCAAGGCTTCAACAACGATAATGCCGTGTGGCAGGCATTGCAATCACATCCCAATTATGCACTCATCGACAATACGGCATTACCCTACCGTCCAAATAGCCTGGTCAATTCGCCAGTGTATGATCCAAACGCGCCATCACCTGCCGCTGCCGGTTCACCCATCTACCCACCAGGGTTTGATCCGTACTTTACCTACTCAATGAACGGGGTCTACCAGGGCGATACAAGCTTCACGCCTACGCCGCTCTGGGTAGCAGGTTTCCAGCAGCGTTCCGCATTAAAGCTGATCATCATCGGCGTCGTAGATAATAGCGATAGCGCACATTTCGGACTTTACATCTCCCAAAAGGCTTATAGCAATTTCCAAACTGATCCAGCGACACCAGAATCCGAGACATATTACTTTAAGGTGGCTCCTGGTCAGGATAAACGGGCTCTAGCTCTAGCAATGGGATCAGCCTTTCTGGATAATGGCCTGGAGACAACCGTTTTGGAAGATGCAATTTGGACGATACGGGGGCCGCGTATCCTACTCAGTAATGTGCTTTTAGGGGTAGTCGGTTTGACGCTGTTACTTGGAGTAGCAGCGCTTGCCATTACCGGCACTCGAGCGGTGGTCGAACGTCGCCAACAGATTGGAATGCTACGCGCACTTGGATCTAAGAGGCGCATGCTGCAAGGAGCTTTTCTGTGTGAATCGTTCTTCGTAGGATGTATTGGCAGTTTGATAGGTGTGATTCTTGGGCTGATCCTCTCGCGCAATATCTTTGCAGTGAATTTCTTCGAGCAGTTCCACACAGGGTTGACATTTGCTGTTCCCTGGGAAGAACTGGGCCTGATTGTGGGTGTTGCGTTGTTAGCTTCGCTCATAGCGGCTGTGCTTCCTGCATGGCAGGCAGGCAGAATTGCACCTTCGGAGGCATTGCGGTCATAGAATAATTCGAGCTAGATTGTCATTTAATTTATTAGGAACATCAAATGCTAGAACAACCAATCATTGAGGCACAAAAAGTACACAAAATTTATCGCAGCGGGCAATTGCGTGTCGAGGCGTTGCGCAAAATTGATATGGTAGTAGCTAAGGGCGAGATGGTAGCCATCATGGGGCCAAGTGGCTGCGGCAAGACAACGCTGCTCAACTGTCTTGCCGGCTTAGATACCATCGATGAGGGAAACGTTTTTATTCAGGGTGATAACCTGCGCGATTTGACAGATAACCAACGTACAGCATACCGTGCCAGACATATGGGATTTGTCTTTCAAGATTTCAATCTTTTGCCAATGCTTAGCGCAGTGGAGAACGTTGAACTACCTATGCTTGTCTCTAATGTTTCGACAAGAAAAGCCCGCAGCCGAGCGTTGGAGTTTCTGGAACGTGTTGGTCTAGCCGATCGAGCGCGCCATCGCCCGGCTGAACTTTCAGGGGGACAACGTCAACGTGTTACCATTGCACGCGCATTGACAAACGACCCTGCCATCGTGTGGGCTGACGAACCCACAGGCAACCTGGATAGCGAGTCGGCCGACGATGTGATGGATTTGCTCTGTCTCTTTAATCGCGAGCATGGGCAGACGCTGGTCGTTGTTACACATGCTTTAGAAGTAGGACAGCGAGCAAATCGTATCATTCGTATGCAAGACGGGAATATTGTATAGCTGAATATCTCTAATGCGCCAGCTCATAGCCTTTTGATTCGGCCTCCACCAGTTCCCGTACCACATCCTTAATATGTGAAGAAGTCAGCCCATACAACTCTTTGAGAATTGAGGGGGCACCATGCTCAATCAGCCTGTCAGGGAACCCAACGAGTCGCACATCAATAGTCTGAAGCAGGCCACGGGACTCTAAAAGCTCAAGCACGGCGCTACCAAAGCCTCCGGCAACCATGTGATCCTCAACAGTGACAACGCGACGCGTTCCAGTCGCCAGGCGTACGATCAACTCTTCATCGAGTGGTTTAGCCCAACGCGCATTGACTACAGTGACGTGAATACCGCCTTCAGCCAACTCTTTCGCCGCCTGTTCCGCCTGAGCAACGGCAGAACCATAAGCAAGAATGACACATTCCTGCTGCTCCGCTTCCTCAAGAGTGGACGGACTGAGGAGTTCTGCTTTACCGATCTCTAGCTTATGCAGTTCGTGATCCAGGGGAACGCCAACGGCCTTTCCTCGCGCATAACGCAAACTTACGGGACCATGCATATAGACAGCGGTATAAAGCATGTGGCGCAGTTCATTCTCGTCTTTAGGCGCCATGAGTTTCATATTCGGGATGGTTCGCATAAACGCAATGTCAAAGATGCCGTGTTGTGTTGGTCCGTCTTCACCGACCACACCAGCTCGATCCATTGCAAACACAACGTGTAAATCTTGCATGCAGACGTCGTGGATAACCTGGTCATAGGCTCGCTGCAAGAATGTCGAATAGATGGCAACCACAGGGCGCAAGCCACCCACCGCAAGCCCGGCTGCAAAAGTAACAGCATGTTGTTCAGCGATGCCTACATCGAAGTAGCGTTCAGGAAAACGCTGGTGCATCTTCTTCAAACCAGTGCCCTCGGCCATAGCCGCTGTAATACCAACAATAGATTTATCTTTCTCCGCAATCTCCACCAGCGTATTGGCAAAGACTTCTGTATAAGTTGGAGGGTCATTGGGATTTTTCTTGATGACGCCTGTAGCATAATCATAGGCTCCCGGTCCATGCCACTTGGTCGAATCGTTCTCAGCGAATTCCCAGCCTTTGCCTTTTTTCGTGACCACCTGTACAATCACCGGGCCTTCAACATGCTTTATATTCTCAAAAACATCTAACAAGAGAGGCAAATCATGCCCATCAAATGGTCCAAAGAACTTGATGCCTAGCTCCTCAAAGATCATTCCATTTTTACTGTGCAGGACAAAATTCTTGAAACTCATCTCTGCACGTCCTGCGGCTTCACGCGCCTTATCTCCCACCATAGGTAGTCTCTCAATCGAGCCTTTAGCCATCTCGCGCAAGCGGCGATAGCTGGGCGAAGTCTCCACACGCCGTACGTTGCTCAAATAATGGTGGAGCGCGCCAACATTATCAGAAATTGATTTTTCGTTATCATTGAGCACAATGATCAGGTTTTTCTTTAAGCTACCCGCATTATTGATGGCCTCTAACGCCATACCACCAGTCAATGCGCCATCGCCAATTACGGCAATTACTTTGAAATGCTGGCCCTGCAAATCACGAGCGACCGCCATCCCGAGCGCTGCTGATATCGACGTGCTGGCATGACTCGCCCCAAATACATCATATTCGCTCTCTTCGCGCCTGAGATAGCCTGAGAGACCTCCAAATTGACGAATTGTATGAAAACGGTCACGCCGTCCTGTCAAAAGTTTATGCACATAGGCCTGATGCCCAATATCCCAAACCAACAAATCGTCTGGTGTATTGAAGACAGAATGCAGAGCCATTGTTAACTCGACTACACCAAGATTAGGGGCCAGATGGCCGCCTTTCACCGAAACTGTTTCGATGATCTCGCGTCGAATTTCTTCGGCCAATTGAGTCATTTGCGCAGGTTTCAAACCACGTAATTGTACTGGACTGTCAATACTGTCGAGAATCCTGGTCAATTATTTCCTCCAATTGTAGGTGTACCTTCGTTGGGTACCACTGGCAACCCTGCTTATTGGCTCTACATGTCCATGTTGATCCAAAAGCCATGGTCGATGATAATGAATCTCTCGTTAATTGTGAAGCAATGGACGCCAATATTAAATGCATTGGCATATTGCTGTAATCACGACGCTTTCATCAAGCGAAGAGGGTCTATTCAATCATTTACAATACATTATATGGTTGAATGCTTATCTCTGCAAATACTTTGACCAGAAAATTCATGCACTTGGGGTCTTGACAGCATCTCATTCCCCTTCACAGGCGGCTTGAGCCTGATTAGATTACATCTTGACATATTTGCACTTTCTTCTTATGATGGCAGGAGAATTATCACTATCAGTGCAGTGGTATATACTGAGATTCTTGCAAGGACAACCTTCACATGGCAATGGAGCAGAAGACGCTCCAGGTACCGATTCAGGCTTCGGGCAGCCTTTGTGATCCTCTCTTGCAATAAGAAGGTGGAGAATGACAAGGAAAGACAGCGAGAAAGAAACAGACCGACCACATTACTACTCCCAGTTCTGGCTGGACGTGGCTGCAGGACGTACAGTCATTGGCGCCCCCAAAGTCGAAGATGAGGCAGAGCTAGCCGAAGACGAGACTGAGATACCAGAACTAGAACCAACGCCTCTTCGAAGAGCCGGGCGCAACAACACGGCTTCGGTCACAGATGGATATCAGGCGACACAAACGCAAACTGTGGCTGAGCCAGAATTTGCGCCTGAGGAGTTCGCTGAGAGTGAAGAGAATGAATTTGAACTAGCAAATGATGTAGTTGATCTAGAACTTCCGGACAATGTTCTAGACGAAACGGAAGAGGATAGGATAATCCCCGAACTTCACCTTACCCCGGACGAGGAGGAAATAGAAGAGGACGAAGAGGAACTCTTCTATGACGAAGAGGAAGAGGAGGAAGATGAAGATGGTTGGAGCGCTCATGGTCGCAAAAAGCCAAAGCCAGGTAGACAGGTGAAGCCGCCAAAATCGACGAAGAAGCCAAAGCGGGAGCCTCGCCGAGGCTTTTAACCAGCACAAGGACATGTAGTAAAAGAGGAGACTGTCAGGCTTTGTAACCTTCAGCCTCCTCTTTTACTACATGGAATGGCAAGCTTATGGATAAATTCCGCGTACCTGCGTCGCTTCGGCAACTCGTGAGATAGCAAGCATATTGGCAGCTAAACGCATATCGCAGGAAAACTGATCGGCTTTGTCAGCAACGGCTGCAAAGGCACGATTCATAATTACTTCAAGCTTTTGGGTAATCTCTTCAACATCCCAGAAGAAGCTCTGCAAGTCCTGTACCCATTCAAAATAACTGACAGTAACACCACCAGCATTTGCGAGGATATCAGGAATGATATACACTCCCTTCCTGAAAAGAATTTCATCCGCTTCAGGAGTCGTTGGACCGTTAGCAGCTTCGGAAATTATGCGGGCTTGAACACGGTCAGCATTTGCTGAAGTAATGACACCTTCGGTAGCTGCAGGGATCAAGATGTCACAGGGAATCTCCAGCACTTCCTGCACACTAATGTTCTGTGCACGCGGGAAATTAACAACGCTACCCCGCTCTTGCTTGAAGCGCAGCACAGTAGCGGGATCAAGTCCAGACTCATTATAAATACCGCCCCTTGTGTCACTTACAGCGACGACTTTACACCCCTCATGATGGAAAAGTCGTGCGGCAATGGAGCCGGCATTTCCGAAGCCCTGGATACTCACACGAGCACCCTGCACTGGCATACCAATACGTTTCGCAGCCTGTCGAGTAACAAACAAGACACCTGTAGCGGTCGCATCGTTACGACCCTCACTACCGCCGATAGAAAGAGGTTTGCCTGTGACTACAGCAGGTATAGAGTAGCCTTCATGCATGGAATACGTGTCCATGATCCATGCCATCACTTGAGCATTCGTGTTGACATCAGGTGCTGGAATGTCGCTATGCGGGCTCACAACGATCGAGATTTCGGTCGCATAGCGGCGAGTGAGACGTTCCAATTCGCTGGGACTCATTTGCTTAGGATCGCAAATAACGCCGCCTTTCGCTCCACCGAAAGGTATACTTACAACCGCACATTTCCAGGTCATCCACATGGCAAGTGCTTTGACTTCGTCGAGCGTAACGTCAGGACCGTAGCGTATGCCACCTTTGGCCGGGCCACGGTTGACGTTATGCTGAACGCGATAACCTGTAAATGTCTTGACCCGGCCGTTATCGAGTCGAACCGGAAAATTGACAGTAAGTTCACGCTTGGGTTGTCGCAGAATCTCTCGCATATCCTCTGATAGGTTTATTTTGTCAGCGGCTGCCTCAAATTGCTGAAGCGCCATATGATAGGGATTCAATGCGACAGACTTCACTTCATCGTGCATGGTCTGCATTTCTCCTTTGAAACACAACGAAACATCCACTAGCTGGTCGGTGTCTCGTCCAATTTTGCAATAAGTATTGTTCGTACGCTATCGGCCTTTGCCTGGCCACGAGTTTGTTTCATCACCTGACCAATCAAAGCATTCAATACATTTGTCTTACCGGCGCGATAGTCGCTGGCTGCCTTGGAATTGTTGGCTATCACCTCCTCTATTATACCCTCCAATGCGCTCTGATCGCTAATGGGCGGTTCAATCCCTTTTTCCTTGACAATAACATCGGGCATCTTGCCGGAAGCAAAAGCTTCTTCCAGTACTTCTTTGGCCTGTTTGCCTGTTATACGTTCTTTATCGAGCAGATCAAGCAAGTTGGCCGATGCTGCTGGAGAAAGAGGACTCTCGTGTACGGATATGGAGTTGGTCTTCAGTAACCGTTCTACATCGTTGAGCGCCAGATTAGCGGCAGCTTTTGCTCGGGCCTTGAGATCACTCGTTTGAGAGATTGCTAAAACCTGCTCAAAGTAGTCGCCAAGCGCTTTATCTTCAGTCAATACATTTGCGTCCTGGGCTGAGAGTCCAAAATCGACAACGTAACGAGCACGTCGAGCATCGGGGAGTTCTGGAAGTTGAGACCGTAACTCTTCAACCCATGTGCGGCTAATTAACAGCGGCGGAAGATCCGGCTCCGGGAAGTAGCGATAATCGTGGGCATATTCCTTACTGCGTTGTGGTACAGTTACACCCCTTGTTTCAACCCAGCCACGAGTTTCCTGGTGAATAGACTGTCCAGTTTCGAGCAGCTCGATCTGGCGTTGTGCTTCAAATGTAAGCGCTCGCTCTACCGAACGGAAGCTATTCATATTTTTGATCTCTGTCTTGATTCCCAACTCCTGCTGCCCTCTTGGACGTATGGATATGTTGGCATCGCAACGCAGGCTACCTTCCTCCATACGTCCTGAAGAAACACCCAGGTACACCAGGATTTCGCGTAGTTTCTGCATATAGAGCCGTGCTTCTTCTGGCGAACGCATATCAGGCTCGCTGACAATCTCCATCAACGGTGTGCCAGAACGGTTTATATCCACCAGGCTATAGCCTTCATGGTGCAGTAAACGGGCGGTATCTTCTTCGAGATGAACTCGAGTAATGCCAATACGCTTTATCTGATGATCGTGATCAATGGTGAGATACCCATTTTTACTCAAAGGAATATCATATTGAGAGATTTGGTAACCCTTCATAAGATCAGGATATGGATAGTTTTTGCGGTCGAACTTTGAGTATTCAGGAATCTCACAGTTGAGGGCCAGAGCTGTCATAATTGTATAAGCAATGGCCTGCTCATTAATAACAGGTAACACACCGGGCATACCCATACATATAGGACAAACATGAGTATTTGGCGCGGCATAAGCATAATTCGTGCTACACGAACAAAACATTTTGCTTTTCGTTAGAAGTTGTGAATGTACTTCAAGACCAATGACGACCTCGAAGTCAGCGGCAATTATGGTATCCATAGCCATTTTTTCCTACCTGACCTTTTGTGTCTATGTATATTCATAGCGAGTCCAATTGCTGTAAGTCTAGCCCTTTCCAGGCCATTCGTCAATGGCTGAAAGTCAAGGTCTCATCACAATTTTAAAGAGCATGTTCTCTACCTCTTAACATATCCAGAACTCGCAGGGTCGCCCACCCATCCTCAGGTGGATAGAGCAAAGGAGTTTTTTCCATCACACATGATGTAAAATGCTCCACCATGAGTTGATAGGGATCAGCAGGAGCAAACTCCTTTCGCTCAAACACCGCTCCTCGCTGGATTAGCAGCATTGTTGTATCGCCACGCCAGGCTGTAAAGGCAAGTGGCGCCGTGACAGCGCCTGTTGTGCCCACTACCTCTATTATCTGATGCTCGGCGGCTACAAAGCTACATTGAATGTGCGCAGGCACATCTTCCCCAAAACGCAGAACTGCACTTGTATTGAGATCGATAGAATCATGGCTATAGGAAATCACAGCGTGTGATGAGTCTGGTTCGGAGCCAATGAGCCAGCGAGCGGCATTTACACAGTAACTACCTATATCCAGCAGGGCACCACCTCCAAATTGTCTATAAGCACGATAATTGCCTGGCGCATTGAAATTGAAAGAAAATGCTGCATGTAAGAAACGTATATCGCCTGGTTCGCGAGCCACTAGCATCTGCTTCAGGTGGAGCATGCGTGGATGGAAGCGATACATCACAGCTTCCATCAATAGTATATTCGCTTGCTGGCATGCGGCTATCATTTCGTTGCATTCAGCAGCATACATCGCGAGCGGCTTCTCACATAATACATGCTTACCTGCCTCTGCCGCGCGAATTGTCCATTCGCGGTGCAGGTGATTCGGTAGAGCAATATAAACTACATCAACATCAGGATCATCAAGCAGAGCCTGGTAGCCAGAATAGGACCGCTCTATGCCAAAGCGGATAGAGACTTCTCGCGAACGCTCTTTGTTGCTGCTTGCAACAGCTAATACACGGGAGTTTGATACTCCTTGTATGGCAGGGATAATAGCACGAGTTGCAATGAATCCAGGGCCAAGAATTCCCCAATTACAATACATTTTTTTGCTCCCATCATCGCAGGGATCGGACGAACTGATTGCCAGTTCCCTGTGTCTTTCTACGTCTTCTTTTACACCTCTAGCAAAACGACAACATGTACTACCCTTTTTTCCTACTCACTCAGTGTCCATAGGACTAAAGTACTAACCTCACGTGGACCTCTTACACAAGGCGCCAAACAGCCAAAAATAGCGATATTCTGTCGTTTAATTAAAAGCGCAAGCTTTTGAGAGCCTTCAAAGCTCAATTGACATCCAGGTAAAATACTGTATACTGTTCCGTAACAAAGATGATTGAAACAAGGCGACCGAATGAAAGGTCGCCTCTACGGTTTACCTCGAAATCGTGATGAGTGCGTTCTGGTAGTGACACGTTTCAGCGGGTAGGAGAATAACCTCGAATGTCCCTAATAAACATGTGCATTACATACACCAGGCAGTCAACCCAAAAGATGTAGGCGACATGGTCTCAATTGACACTGAGACTGAGCGTACTCTGTATTTCGATTTGCTTCCCCTTGAACTCGGCAAGGTTCATGGCTTTCAAATTCGCTTCCAACTCTATACTGTGCCAGGCCAGGTGCTGTATCAACAGACGCGTATTTCTGTACTCAAAGGTGCTGATTGCGTAATATTTGTCGCTGACTCGCAGGCCAGCAAATTGCAAGAGAACATCGAGAGCTGGAACGAACTTCAGGAGCAGCTCCGGCGTATGAACAAGGATATCAACGATTTTCCCCTGGTTATGCAGTGGAATAAACGAGACTTGCAGGACATACTGCCGGTCTCAGTACTTGAGCAATACCTCAACCCTTACCACGTACCGAGCTTTGAGTCTGTCGCAGTTACAGGTAATGGCGTGATCGAATGCTTGCGTGTAGGTATCAATTCCACCTTAAGACGCCTCGAACGCATTTAGTTGCAAGAAACTCGCAGATATCACCAGATTGGCCATCTAACGATTGTTCAACGCGTGATTTGTGTGTATAATGATGCAATAGTTGGGAAAGTGCTGAAAGCACAACTTCCCGAACTACACTCCCCCCTTGAAACTTAGAGGAGTGGATGCTTTCTATTTATTTGGGAATAGAACGATAGAAGTGTAGGCAGTACAGCGGCAATTCCGCTCTAGCTGCTCTGCTGCGAGGAATTTGATGGAAACGATAAGAGTGATCGTCGTTGATGAGCAACCCCTGTTTCGTCAGGGTATATGCTCCACGCTCGAACAAATGGGCGAATGTGAGATCATCGGTAAATCCACTGATGCTGAAGAGATTCTCGAACTGTCGCGCAACGGAAACCCTGATGTGGCGCTTATCGATGCGGGTCTCACCTCTGCTGATCCACTGGAGATAGCCAGGCAGATGCGCCATCTTGTTCCACAAATGGCCATTATGATCCTTACTCCTTCGGAAGATGAGGAGCGCCTGTTTCAGTCGATCAAAGTAGGGGCTGCTGCCTACTATACGCGCAATATCACACCAGAAGAATTAAAAGATGCAGTACGCAGAGTCAGCCACGGCGAATATCTTATCAATGATGATGTACTTTCGAAGCCACAACTCGCTAGCCGTGTCCTCAAATCGTTTCGCGAGCTGTCGGTGGAAGAGGAAGAAGTCCCTGGCAAAGATAGCCACTCACCGTTGTCAAACCGTGAAGTTGAAATCCTGGACTATATCGCAGGAGGCAACAGCAATAAAGAGATTGCTAAATCGCTGAAGATAAGTGACCAAACAGTGAAGAATCACATTACGTCTATCCTTAAAAAGCTATCGGTCAATGATCGTACCGCTGCTGTAGTGCACGCGCTACGTCATGGCTGGATTCAGATGCACGACAGTTAAAGTAAAGGAATCAGGTTCTGTGAAAGTTTTTGGCCGCATGACGGTCTTCCCCACCATGCCTTCCCGCATTAGTCGACTTTATGAACTGGCCTATAATCTGTGGTGGAGTTGGCACCCAGAAGCACTCGCTCTGTATAGAGAGCTTGATCCAGACCTGTGGGAAGATGCAGGGCACAATCCCGTTCGTTTTCTCAGTGAAGTTCAACCCCAGCGCCTCGAACAAATTGTTAATAATACTACTTACCTGGAACAATACGATAGTGTTCTCAGTGATTTCGACCATTACATGCATCCTCGCACAGAAACGTGGTTCTCACACAATTATCCTGAACTGGTAAACCAAACGATAGCATATTTCTCGGCAGAGTTCGGATTACATGAATCTTTACCTATTTACTCTGGCGGTCTGGGCATTCTTTCAGGCGACCACTGCAAAGAGGCGAGTGACATGGGCCTGCCATTTATTGGTGTTGGCTTTTTGTATCCTCAAGGGTATTTCCGGCAAAGCGTTACTCGTGATGGAGTACAAGAGGCGTTTTATGACAAGTTACATTTCTCTGAAGCTCCCGCAATCCCAGCTTGCGACCCAGATAGTAATGAAATAATGATCAATGTCGAATTGCCGGGAAGACGAATTCATGCCAAGGTATGGAAATTGCAAGTGGGACGCATTACTTTGTATTTGATGGATACGGATGTCGCTCCAAATGCTCCACATGACCGCGAGCTTTCAGCTCGCTTATATGGAGGGGATCGAGAGATGCGCATTTCGCAGGAGATAGTACTGGGTATTGGCGGTGTCCGCGCATTGCGCGCCCTGGGCATCTCACCCGCTGCCTGGCATATCAATGAGGGTCATGCTGCATTTCTAAATCTGGAACGCTGTCGAGAACTGGTAGCCGCCGGGCTAAGCTTTAACGAAGCTCGTGAAGCGGTTGCTGCAAATTCGCTTTTTACAACGCATACACCTGTACCAGCAGGAAACGATACCTTTTCCTATGACCTGGTAGACAAGTATTTTAGTTCTTACTGGGGGCAACTTGGATTAACTCGCGATCAATTCATGGACGTGGCACGTGAGGATCACGGTTGGGGACCTTCCTATGGTATGACAGTACTTGCGCTGCATCTGACGGGTCAGCATAATGGTGTAAGCGCTTTACATGGAGCGGTCTCCCGAGACATGTGGCAGTTCTTATGGCCAGGCGTAGATGCAGACGAGGTGCCAATTGATTTTATCACCAATGGCGTGCATTCCCCTTCATGGATCGCGCCAGAGTTGAATGCTCTCTTCAAACGCTACCTGGGTGAAGATTGGGAAGAGCATGTGGATGAACCCGATCTATGGAATGCAATCATGGATTTTCCTGACGAGGAATTATGGAAGATTCACATGCAGCGGAAAGAGGCACTCATCAGTTATGCTCGTCGCCATTTAAAGCGTCATCACCTGCGCCTGGGAGAGGGATCTGTCCAGATAGCCGAGTTCGAGCACATGCTCAGTCCCGATGCCTTTATCATTGGTTTTGCGCGGCGCTTCGCAACATATAAGCGAGCCACGCTCATCTTCCGTGATCCCGAACGCCTGAGACGTATCCTGAACAATCCTGATCTTCCAGTACAGATCATCTTTGCAGGTAAAGCTCATCCGGCAGACGGACCAGGCAAAGCTCTGATCGAGCAAGTTTACCGTTTCTCACGTAGTGATGCATTCCGAGGCAAGGTCATTTTCCTGGAAAACTACGACATAGATATGGCACGTTACCTGGTTTCCGGCACGGACCTCTGGCTAAATAACCCTATTCGCCCGCACGAGGCAAGCGGTACCAGTGGCCAAAAAGCGGCGCTAAATGGACAGCCGAATTGTAGTATCCTGGACGGCTGGTGGGCTGAGGGCTTCAATGGCAAAAATGGCTGGGCGATTGGCGAGGAACGTGAATACCATGATCCAAACGTGCAAGATGAGGCTGAAAGTCTCGCCTTGTACTCACTGATCGAGGAGGAGATAGTTCCAACTTACTACAATCGAGGCGCGGATGGTATACCGCATGCCTGGGTTGCTTTTATGAAGGAGGCTATTCGAACCTGCGCACCAGCCTTCAGCATGCGACGCATGGTAAAAGAATACACCAGACGTTTTTATGTGCCAATGATTCAGCAAAGTGTGGAAATCGAGAAGAACAATTACGCTGAGGCACGCACACTGGCTACCTGGAAGGACAAAATAAAACAAGCCTGGCCGGAACTGCATCTGTATGTAGAAGGGCAGCGCGAAGGGCAACTTAGTCTCGGTCAGGGCATCGATGTGCGAGCCTGGGTACATACAGACAAACTCCAACCCGAAGAACTTACTGTCGAACTGGTCTACGGTGAGGCTACGAATGAACACATTGTCATTCAGCATGTACTGCCGATGGAATATGTAAAGCATGAGTTAGACGGCTCATACTCCTATCAGCTTCACCTACAACCTCCCACTAGTGGCAGTATTGCCTTTGGCGTGCGTGTCCTGCCTAACCGTCCAGCGCTGGCAGGTAAACACGAGATAGGATTGATTCGCTGGGGTTGACCAATGTTGTTCACCCCTCCTCCCGCGAGGATACCTGCACCATGTTCATAATCTCCTCGTCACTCAGTACATGCGTAGTTTGTTTGGCTGCATTCAAGATCAGCGCGATACGTGAAGGTGTCGGCTCAATTTGATGATCCTTCAACCATGCCACTACGTTCGCCTGTCCACTCATTGGCCCAACTGTGATGGTCTGATGTCGTCCAACCAGAGCAGCCGGAACAGCGCTATAGACGCGATCCTCCAGCCAGGTATCACCTCTGGCTTGAGCTTTGAGTATTGCTGCGGCGTGGACACCAGTGCTGGTAGTAAAGGCATCGTCACCCATAATAGGATAATTACGAGGGATTGGCACACCAGTCATCTCGCTTGCTAAGCGGCAATAATCATCCAGCGCGCTTAGATCCTGGTCCATCCAACCCTGGAGTACCAGGTTCACAAGTAGAGTATCCAGGGCGGTGTTGCCGACACGCTCACCAATGCCCAGCGCACATCCATGCACTCGGCTGGCACCGGCAGAAAGAGCTGCCAGACTATTCACTACATCTAAACCCCGATCACGATGACCATGCCAATCAAGTATAAGATCACCGAATCCTGCACTTTGAAGCTGCTCGCGGAGAAACCCAACCAGGTGCTGAACACCGGATGGAGTCGCATGTCCTACCGTATCGGCCAGACAAAGGCGCGTAGCTCCAGTCTGTGCCGCTGCGATATACATTGCCGCCAGATGTTCAGGCCGCGCTCGCGTTGTATCCTCAGTAACGAACATGACTGAGAGATCGTGGCTACGTGCATATGAGACAGCCTTTTCAATTGTTTTGAGCAGAAATGATAAATCCCACCCTTCAACGAATTGGCGAATGGGACTGGAACCGATGAATAGTGCAGCTTCGATTGCCTGGCCGCTACGCTGTTGAGCTTCGAGAATTGGGGTAATATCGGCTTCGTGTGTTCTCCCAGCGCAGTTGGGCTTTATAGGTAGGCGTTCATCAACAATGGTCTTTGCCAATACTACCACTTCTTCAAGAGTTACCTTACTCGCTCCGGCATAGCCAATATCGGCAGAGTCTATACCCAGTTCAGGCATGAGACGCAGAAATGCTAGTTTCTGTTCCAGGGTTGGTTGCAACACCGACGGGCACTGAAGACCATCGCGTAGTGTCTCATCGTTAAGTTCGATGAGTTGTGGTGGATCGAACTGGCAGGTGAATGGAGGCACCTGGTTCCAGTCGTAAATGAGGGAGTCCTTCTGGAAAAGGCCTTCGGATGCAGATTGCTGTTCCGACATAGAGGCATCTCTCCTTCATCGGCTTGCGGCCGAAGATCGATTAAATGTACTGTTTTGCTTTCGTTGCAATGTTCTACTTTCATCTGGCTATGAGGGTACCTTGCCATTCATAGTCAATAGTTTGACATCCTCCCCATAGCTAAAGCCAGGGAATTCCCACTCTCACGAGTGAGGCTTCCTGGTTTACATGGTTGCACACCATAGTGTAAACGTCAAGCAGGGATACCCAACCACCCTGCTCCAAACAAGGAACACCACTTCTATCCCCGCCATGCATGGTCTTTGTAAGGGCGGGAGTGGTGAGGACGAGGGGATGGGACCCTTGCGGTCGCCCTGGGGGGGCTATTCTCATTTCATCTTGCCTGAGCGTCGTCTTGTCATCCTGAGCGTTAGCGAAGGATCTCAGCGTTGGCAAGGCGGGTAGGTGCCAGCGGTCGCTCTGTGTAGGGCGCTTCGCGGGTGCCCTCGCTCAAGATTGCTATATGTCTCGCAAATGCCAGCAAAGTCTGTTACAAGTGATGCAACTGATGCATTTGTCACAAATACAGCTGGCGAATG